>Ga0160502_100235_pt1 | contig 58739 bp, 48 predicted proteins | sample DIDnMG_14_FD_108237 | JGI IMG/M metagenome (GOLD analysis project Ga0160502, IMG submission 108237) | Enriched soil microbial communities from UW Madison campus, WI, USA - DID2933_E24_Xylan MG | ecosystem: Environmental > Terrestrial > Soil > Unclassified | place: USA: Madison, Wisconsin... | reverse complement strand
GAGAACGGCCACAGGCCGGAGCTGAACCAGGTATCGAGCACATCCTCATCCTGGTGCAGCGCACTGCCGCCGCACTTGGAGCAAGTGTCCACTGCTTCATGCGCCACATGCAGCTCGCCGCAAGCCTCGCAATGCCATGCCGGGATGCGGTGCCCCCACCATAGCTGGCGGGAGATACACCAATCGCGCACATTCTCGATCCAGTGCAGATAGATTTTCTCGAACCGATCCGGTACGAAGCGGACGCCCTCGCCCGACTTCTGCTTGGCAATTGCCTTCTCCGCGAGCGGCTTCATCGCAACGAACCATTGTGTCGACAGGTATGGCTCAATCACTGCGCCACTGCGCTCGCTATGACCCACCTGATGTACATGCTCCTCGATGAGCGTGCAGACGCCTTGCTCCTGCAGATCCTTGACCAACTGCTTGCGGCACTCCATCCGGTCCAGTCCCTGATACGGGCCCGACTCGGCGTTCATGACACCGGACTCATCCATTACAATAATCTGCGGCAGATTATGGCGCTGTCCCACCTCGAAGTCATTCGGGTCATGCGCTGGCGTAATCTTCACTGCGCCGCTGCCGAAGTCCTTCTCGACATACTCATCGGCGATAACCGGAATTTCCCGGCCAGTCACTGGCAGCACGAGCATTTTGCCGATCATATGCTTGTAACGCTCATCCTCCGGGTGGACAGCGACAGCCGTGTCTCCCAGCATCGTCTCTGGACGGGTCGTTGCGACAGTAATCGAGCCGCTGCCATCCTGAAGCGGATATTGCAGATGATAGAGCTTGCCTTGCACTTCCTTATACTCGACCTCAATATCCGAAAGAGCGGTGCGCGCAGCAGGGTCCCAGTTGATAATCTTCTTGCCCCGGTAGATCAGCCCTTTCTCATAGAGACGGACAAATACCTCGCGCACTGCCTTGGACAAGCCCTCATCCAGTGTGAAGCGCTCGCGGGAATAGTCCAGCGACAGTCCCATCTTCGCCCACTGCTCACGAATCGTACCCGCATACTGCTCCTTCCACTCCCACACCTGCTCCAGGAACTTCTCGCGTCCCAGATCATAGCGAGACAGACCCTGCTCGCGCAGCTTCTGCTCGACCTTCGTCTGTGTCGCGATCCCGGCATGGTCGCTGCCCGGCAGCCACAGCGCGTCATAGCCCTGCATCCGCTTGGTGCGGATCAGAATATCCTGCAACGTAAAATCAAGCGCATGACCGATATGGAGCATACCCGTCACGTTTGGAGGCGGGATAACGATCGTATAGGCTGGCGCGTCGGGCCGTTTGCCCGCTTCAAAATATTTGCCTTCCTGCCAGTAAGAATACCATTTTTGTTCAGCGGCCTTCGGATCATACGTGGTAGGCATCGCTGCAGTCTGATTTTGCTCCTTCAATTGATTCACCCTCCATAGCATGCGACAGATTATGAGAACTGGCGAGAACGGCTGTGCCGTCTTGACCAGCAATGCTTCCTGCAGAATATCAAAAAAAGCTCTCCGCCCTCAAAGGACGAAAAGCTTCGCTTCCGTGGTACCACCTTTGTTTCACTTGCATGTCGGCTGTCTGTTTGCACATTACAGCCCTCTGAGCAGTCCCAAGGACATGCCCGGCAAGCGACACTTCATACAGATAACGGCTGCGGCCGGCCCAAGTTGGCGTATGGAAGCATGCGCCTGGCATGGGCAACTCCAGGGCGACAAATAGCAGCTACATCCTGCAAAACCTCACAGCATAGACGGTTCCGCTCTCTGAAGGCATCACTGCAATCCTTCCCCTTCAACGTTGATATTGAATGGAATCATTACGTTCTATAATACCTGTCTTGAGCGGCTTAGTCAATCCTTTCGCAGAACTCGCGCGCCCATTATCGCAACAGTCAGCTTATCCTGGCGGGAGGGTAACCGCGGGAGGCAGCAGCCAGCCTGCATAACGACCAAGTCCGCCCTGCTCTCCTGCATGGAGAACAGAGCGGACTTCCTGGCCTTGTCTCAGCGACAAGCTATAGCTTCAACCTCAACGGGAGCCGTTGATGCCAAATTATCGTTCCGGGCAGGGCGCCTGCCCATCTAAGGAATATACAGCATCTGTCCTTCTGTAACACTCGGGTCAGGCAGACGATTGTACAGCACGATCTCGCGCGGATTCAACTGGTATCGGCCCGCGATCGTCTCTAGCGTCTCTTCGCGCTGCACGATACAGATTCGAACCTTGCGGAATTCACGCTCCTCATTCTGCTTGCTAAGGAACAGCTTCTTCCACTGCACCTCCTCCGCAGGGTCCCGCTGCTGCTCGGCCTCCTGCTGCTCACGCTGCTCCTGCTGCCTGGCCAGCGCCTTGGCCTCCTGCTCACGGCGGTTGGACTGGAGCAGGGAGCTAATGCCGAAGCTGTCGCTGCCGCTCTCCTTGCCAGACAGAGCAATCTTCATCTCCGTCTTGATCACCTCGGCTGACGGCTGCGCCTCGCTGATCGACACTGCATCGGCCTCGGTTTCTGCTTCGGCATGCGGCGCAGCAATGACCGGCACAGCCGTCTGAGGCTGCTGCGGCTGCGGCTGCGGCTGTGGCACCTCCGGCGCAGCCGTCTGGATGGATGCTTCTGGCACTAGCTGCGGTGTCCGTTCGCTCTCTGGCTGCAGGCCAGCCGTCTGGCGATCCGCAGGCTGCCCTGCCTCCGGCTCACGTATCGCCGCCTCGTAAGCGAACGGCGTTGCTCCTGCCGGAGCGCCCTGTCCCCAGGCCAGTTCATCTTGGGCTGGTTCTACCCCAGGCTGCTCACGCTCGTCCTCCGTGCCCTGTATCGGCTGAGGCTGATCATACGACGCACCGTACATGGACTGCTGAGGGAAGCCAGAGACTTGACCAAGGCCGTTACCATTAACGTTGCCATTGCTGGCAGTGGACTGGCCGAAGCCTGGCACAGCCTGCTCGCTGCGCTGCGGCGGCGCTTCAGGCCGCTGCTGCTCCGGCCGTCTAGCCGGACTGCCATAAGGCAACAACGGTTGCGGCTGACGCTCCGCGGGCGCGCTATATTGCGAGCCCGCCCACCCCTCTTGCGCGGCCCATGGCTCCCTTGCGGCCTGCTCATGCTCCTGCTCTGCGCCTGGCCAACTGGCTTCGTCAGACGGCTGAAACGCCGCAGACTCCGGGTCCGAAGCTTGCTCCACCTCGGATTCAAGCTGGCGCTGCGGCTGGAGCGATGCCTCGGCGCTTTGCCAGGTTCGATGCACCACCGTAATCTGCTCCTCCTCCCAATTGGAAGGATAAGCCCCTGCCTGTTCGATCTGCAAACCTCTCAAAGACAGCACCCCGGTAATATTCAGTGTCCGTGTACTGAGCAGATCGACATCAAAATTGTCGATTTCGACTGAAATGTCCTCCAGCCTGTGAACACGATGGAGCGGCAACGTAATCTCTACAGGTATCCAGTGCTCCAGCCCCTGCTGCAAGCGATCCTGGCCGCCTGTATTGTAGCTGCCCGTCAGCAGCAGATTGCCCCGCAGCAGAATCTGCTCCCCTTGGGTAATGACCTGTATATGCGGCGTCAGCTCGATCTCGTCCAATTCTTCAATGCCGGCGACATCCTCTGATAAATGCACCCGTTCATATACATCAAAACGAAGTCCATCTGGCGTATTCGGCACACTTCATCCTCCCTTCTCTACCCCTAACAATTTCATTCCCTATTATTTATATGGTTAGGAGAGGGCGGGCATGACTATGAATTTGGCGCAGGTGCCAGAGCGCGCTCCAGGGCGAGGAACCAGTCCGGGTACGGACACTCGATGTATATGGGCGCGCCGCTCCATGGATGGTCGAACTGCAGGCCATAGCCGTGAAGTGCCTGTGTGGACAGCAACTCTGTGCTGCCTCCATACAAGCCATCGCCTAGCAGGGAATGACCGATATGACTAAGGTGCACCCGAATCTGATGGGTTCTCCCGGTCTCCAGGCGGATATAAACCAGCGTCCCTTTGCGGGAGCGGGCAGCCACCTTGACATGTGTAACCGCTGGCTGACCGGAGGGCGAGACTCGCCGCTTGCTGCCATGGTGTCGATCCTTGCCGATCGGAGCATCGATCGTGAAGGCATCCTGCTTCACTCTGCCCTGCACCCATGCGGCATAATAACGCTCGATACGCTTGGCGCGCATGGCCTCATCCAGCATCCACTGAGCGTAATCGTTTTTGGCATACAGCACCGGCCCCGATGTATCAGCATCCAGCCGGTGAATATGGCGCAGCGGCACCTGCTGTCCGGTCAGCAGCGCGTGGCGCAGCACCGCTTCGTCCAGCGTCCCGCGCTCACCTGGCTCAGAAGGGTGTACAGCCATCCCTGCTGGCTTCGCAGCGACGAGGCAATAATCATCCTCATACAATATATCCGCCTCTTCCGCCCCATCCAAGGCGAGCGCAGCGGCATACAACGGATGAGCGCTTAGCTCCTGCTCCTTGAACATATGCAGCAGCAGTTTATTGCGGGAGAGCTTGATTCCTCCTGTGGAATAGAGCCGATTCAGCCATTTTTCGGGAAATTGGCCGAGCGACAGGAGCCATTGCCGGACGTGATGCGGGCTGTCTCCGGCCTGCTTCAGCTCCTCAACATAAGGGGAAGGGAGCGGCCATTCCAGCCACTCCCCCCTGCGTACTGCATGCTCGCGCTTCAGCTTGGACATCTGCCGAGCCTCGCTTACAGACGGCTCAGCGCTAGTCTGTGCGCTGCAATCGTCTGATCAATATCCTCTTCGGTATGTACAGCGGATACAAATAGCCCCTCGAACTGTGATGGCGCAATGCTGATTCCCGAATTCAGCAAGCTGGCAAATACCGCCTTGAATTGCTCCAGATTCGACTGCTTGGCTGTATCATAGTTAATGACATGCACATCGGTGAAGAAAGGACACACCATCGAGCCGACACGGTTGATCGTGCAGGGCACGCCATAGGCTCTCGCGTTATCCTCCAGCCCCAACTGCAGGCGGACGGCCAACCGCTCCAACTGCTCATACACATCATGGGTCAGCAGACGAAGCGTCGTGTAGCCTGCTGCCATCGCAAGCGGATTACCAGAGAGTGTGCCGGCCTGATAGATCGGCCCCACAGGTGCCATATGCTCCATAATCTCTCGTTTGCCGCCATATGCGCCTACAGGCAGACCGCCACCGATAACCTTGCCCATACAGGTCAGATCCGGCGTGACGCCGTACAGCCCCTGCGCACTATGATAATGCACGCGGAAGCCCGTCATCACCTCATCAAAGATCAGCAGGCTGCCATATTGCCGAGTCACCTCGCGCAAGCCGCTAAGGAAGCCCGGCAGCGGAGGGACGACACCCATATTGCCTGCGATCGGCTCGGCAATCACACAGGCGATCTCTTCCCCGAAACGCTCGAAGGCCAGCTTGACCGATTCCAGGTCATTATATGGCACCGTAATCGTATGCGAGGCCACAGATTCAGGCACACCTGGGCTATCCGGCAGCCCTAACGTCGCTACGCCCGAACCCGCCTTAATAAGCAGGCTATCGGCATGGCCATGATAGGAGCCTTCGAACTTTAATATCTTTTGTCGCTTCGTATACCCCCGTGCCAATCGCAGCGCGCTCATCGTCGCCTCGGTGCCGGAGTTGACCATACGCACGATGTCAACCGATGGCATCCGCTCCGCCACCATCTCGGCCATCATCGTCTCCAGCTCCGTCGGAGCGCCAAAGCTCGTCCCGCGCTCTGCCGTGCGCTTGACCGCCTCGACCACCTCTGGATGAGCATGACCCATGATGAGCGGCCCCCAGGAAAGCACATAATCGATGTAGCTGTTGCCGTCGATATCGTATACACGCGAGCCTGCCGCACGATCGATGTAGACTGGCGTCAGTCCGACCGATTTGAAAGCGCGCACCGGTGAGTTCACCCCGCCAGGAATATATTGCTTCGCTTTCTCGAATGCTGCTTTTGAACGCTCATCCTTCCGAATCTGCCCGTTTGCATCCATCTGCTTTCACACCTCTCTCTATGATTTGAGCCAGCCTGCAACGTCCTTGGCATGATAGGTAATGATCATATCCGCACCAGCGCGCTTGAACCCCGTCAGCAGCTCCAGCACAATTGCCCGTTCATCGATCCAGCCATTGCGCGCAGCAGCCTTCACCATCGAATACTCACCGCTCACATTATACACGGCCAGCGGCAGGTCATAATGCTCCTTCAACATGCGGACGACATCCATATATGCCATCCCTGGCTTGACCATCAGCATGTCGGCCCCCTCTTGCACGTCAGACTCCGCCTCACGCATCGCCTCGCGCACATTAGCCGGGTCCATCTGGTATGACTTGCGATCGCCAAACTGCGGCGCGGAATTGGCAGCCTCCCGGAACGGGCCATAAAATGCCGAGGAATATTTCACCGAATACGACATAATCGGAATATGCTGATAGCCCGCTTCATCCAGTCCGGCTCGAATAGCCTGCACGAACCCATCCATCATGTTGGACGGAGCGATAATGTCGGCACCAGCCTCCGCCTGAGAGACAGCCGCCCTGGCCAGCAGCTCCAAGGAGGCATCGTTGACGATCTCGGCTTCGCCCGTCTGCGGATGATGATGAATAACGCCGCAATGTCCATGATCGGTATATTCGCACAAGCAGGTGTCGGCGATAACGAGCAGCTCCGGCGCCCATTCCTTCACCTTGCGCGTCGCCTGCTGGACGATGCCGTTATGGTCATAGCCCTGCGAACCGACAGCATCCTTCTCATCCGGGATGCCGAACAGCATAATGGCTTGCAGCCCAGCCGCCACGATCTCGCGGATTTCCTCCTCCAACCGGTCAAGCGAGAAATGATATACCCCCGGCATCGAGCCGATCTCTGTCTTCACATTCGTTCCCTCCGTGACGAACAGCGGATAGATCAGATCATGAACCGTTACATAGGTTTCACGCACCAGATTGCGCATCGCCGCATTGCGGCGCAGCCTGCGATGTCTAACAACAGGAAAGCTCATCTTCATTCCTCCTTCGTTCAGTTCAAGCTCCAATCCTCACACAGAGGCTTGCTCGCTCGCCTCCGCCTGCTTTGCCATGTCTCTGAACACGTTTCTTCTTGCAGCGCGCTGGCACGACCTCTACTCGCCGCGCACCTTGCTCCGATAGTCGGCTAACGCTTGCAGCAGAGCGGCAATCGTCGCCTGCTCCGGCTCAATATCCACCTGTAGGCCTGCCTCGCGCGCGGCGGCGCTCGTCAATGGCCCGATCGATGCTATCGCAGCCCCTGCCAGCAGTTGCACCGGATCAGCAACACCCGCTCGGCGCAGCTTCTCCATCAGATTGCGCACAGTGGAGGCGCTCGTAAACGTGACAATATGAATGTGCCTGGCTTCCAGCAGCTCTACTACTAGCTGGTCATCCTCCTCGGCCAGCATCGACTCATAGACATCGATCTCTACTGGCACCATGCCTCTCTCAGCCAACTGGCGCGGGAGCACCTCGCGCGCGAGATCACCACGTGGCAGCAGCACATGCTGTCCCGCCTCCAGCACGCCCTCCAGGCTGTCCAGCAGACCTTCCGCCTGAAACTGCACCGGCAGTACATCCACCTGCAGGCCGCGCTCCAGCAACCGCTCAGCGGTCTTCGGGCCAACAGCCGCGATCCGCGCCTTATGAAAGCGCCGGATGTCGATGTTCAGCTTCTGCAGCCAGGTATAGAAGTAATCGACACCATTGGTGCTGGTGAACATCAGCCAATCATACTGCTCGGCCTGACCCAGAGCTGCCACGATCGCTGCAACAGCGTTCTCCTCTGTCGTCTCCCGCAGCTCAATAACCGGATATTCAACCGGCTCGCCGCCCAGCGCCTCGATGCTGTCCGCCAGCTCGCTCGCTTGCGCTCTTGCCCGTGTTACGAGGACGCGCGTACCGAACAATGGACGACGCTCCACCCATTTCAGCTTCTCACGCTGCTTGACCACCTCGCCAACGACGATGACGGCAGGCGGCTGAAAGTTCGCCTCCAGCACCTGCTGCTCGATCGTTGCCAGTGTACCGACCAATGTCTCCTGCTCCACCCGTGTACCCCAGCGAATCAGCGCAACCGGCGTATTCGGGCTTTTGCCGTGCCGAATCAGTTGTTCGGCGATATAGCCAATCTTCGCCACACCCATCAGGAAGATGAGTGTGCCCGTAGCATTCGTCACCTTATCCCAAAGGATCGACTTGTCCAGCTTCTCCGGGCTCTCATGCCCCGTAATGATGGACAGCGAGGAGGCCATATCGCGATGTGTAACCGGGATGCCGGCATAAGCCGGGACGGCAATCGCCGATGTGATGCCTGGTATAATCTCATATTCAATGCCGTTCTGCTGCAGCAATTCCGCCTCTTCCCCGACTCGCCCGAAGATGGTCGGATCACCGCCCTTGAGACGTGTAACCGTCTTGCCCTGCAGCGCCAGGTCAACCAGCAGTTGGTTGATCTCCTCCTGCTTCATCGTATGGCGATCCGGCAGCTTGCCGACATAGATTTTCTCCGCACCCGGCTTCAGGTGACGCAGCAGTCGCGGGCTTGCCAGCCGATCGTAGACAACAACGTCGCTTGCCTTCAGACACTCCAGACCCCGCACTGTAATCAGCTTCGGATCGCCTGGCCCGGCCCCAACCAGATAGACCTTTCCTGCTTCGTCCACGTCGCTCAACCCCTCACCTGCGCCAGAATATCATCTGCTCCTCTGTTGCACAGCGCCTCAGCGACCTGAACCCCAAGCGCCGCCGCATCGGTGCCCTCTGCCGCTTCCTTAAGCAGCACAGTGCCATCCGGCGTACCTACGACACCGATCAGCGAGATAGTGTGCGCATCCTTCATGACGGCATGTGCCCCGATAGGCACCTGGCAGCCGCCATTCAGTGTGCCAAGGAAGCTGCGCTCTGCGGCAACAGTCAGCGACGATACCGGATCATTGTACAGCGACAGCAGATGGCGTACCTGCTCGTCATCCTCACGACATTCAATACCTAGCGCCCCTTGCCCGACAGCCGGAATACACAGATCAACCGGGATATAATCGGAGATGCGGTCAAGCCACCCCATACGCATCAAGCCGGCTGTTGCCAGCACGATCGCATCGAAGCCCTCGGTCTCCAGCTTGCGGATACGTGAATCAATATTGCCGCGAATCCACTCCAACTGCAGATCCGGCCTCGCATGCTTCAACTGGCAGGAGCGTCGCAGGCTGCTTGTTCCGACCTTGGCCCCATGCGGCAGATCCAGAAAGCCCAATCCGTTGCGTGTCACCAGACAGTCTCTTGCATCAACTCTTGTCGGCACCGCGCCATTCATCAGCCCCTCCTGCAACGTATGGGGCATATCCTTCATGCTGTGAACCGCCAAATCAATCTCCCGATCGAGCAGTGCCTGCTCGATCTCCTTGACGAACAGCCCTTTGCCTCCCACCTTGGACAACATGACATCTACGATACGATCGCCCTTGGTGACAATTTTGCGCACTTCAAAGCTCAGTCCAAGCTCATGCTGGTCGCTCAATTGCTGCAGTTGTTCAATCACCTGTCCCGTCTGTGTCAGCGCAAGCGCGCTCTGTCGTGTACCTACTATTATCGTTCTGCTGCCCATCGTTATAGCCCCTTTCGTGAGCGATCTGTATAAGCCTGTCTATGTACCTAATGATATATTGCTCTTCCCAGTTCTCATCCTTCATCTCCGGCACAGCCTGGGAACGCGCCGCAGCACGCAGCACCTCATGGCGCAGCCTGCTGTCCGTGATGCGTCTGGCAGCTACGGCCCGCAGCCGTCCCAGCCAGCGAACCCGAGCCCCCTGCTCCTCGCCGTACCGCTCCAGCAGCTCTGCCTTGATGAGAGCCGCATACGCCGGACTTGCGCCACAGGTCGACACGGTCAGCAGCAGATCACCGCGGCGGACGACAGATGGCAGGATGAAGCTGCCCTCCTCTGCCACGTCCGCCACATTGACGGGCACCCCCAACTGATCAGCATTACGGGCAATCTCCGCATTCGTTCGGCGATTGCCTGTTGCCGCAAACGCGAGAGCCGCTCCATGCAGATCATGCGCATGATATTCCCGGAGCTGTACGATGACCTTGCCTTCGTCAGCCAGCTTCCTCAGCCCGTTCACAACTGTCGGACTAATGACTTCAATCTGCGCGTGCGCCTCTAGCAGCCCCTGCACCTTGCGCAGCGCTACGGGACCGCCTCCAATTACGACACAGCGGCGCCCTGTTATGTTCAGCATGACTGGGTAGAACGGCCCCACTTGCAGCACCTCTCCATATAACAAGCGTAAACGGCTCTGCCTGCCTTGACAGGCTCTGCTTCGTTTCGCGTAGAAATAGAAGACTTGTATACGCTGTACCTATACATTCATATCGGTATACATCTAATTGAACCAGAATGATTGCCTATTCGCAACCAATGTGGTCTCGACCGCAGCAATCCCGCTTCGACCAAGCAGCCATCAGCGATGACCGCACTGCGATATGAACTATGACAGCCAATTATGAAACCGGGATAGGGAATTCGCGAATCCGTTGGACAACAGCAGCACGAATGCGGCGATATTCCAGATCGCCGTCTTCACCCCGGACTGCCGAAGCACGGTGCGCTGAAACATGTAGTAGAAATAGGCAACGACAGCAAACAAGGAAGAAAACACTTTAAAGTCAAGCAGCAACGTAATTTTCCCATCAATAATTATCGCCGTCACGGCGACGGCGAGCGACAGCACCAGCAGCGGCAGCCCCGTTACAACCAGACGAAAAACATACCGATCCATGATCTCCAGACTAGGCAGACGCTTCATCGTTTTTGACCAACGCTTCCGCTTCAGTCCCCTGTGGAGGAACAAATACATGCAGGATAGGATCATGGCGATGGTAAACATCGCATAAGCGCATGAGATCAACACAATATGCAAGTAGAGCAGCGTTCTCGACAGCTCTCCGTTGCCTAATGGAATGAGCACGCCAGGCTTCGTCAGAAGATTCAGCACCAGGACGACAAAGCCGACAACATTTGCGAAAAATACGACATATTCCAAACGAAAAAATCGGCTCATAACCAGCGATATCGTGACAAGCAGCCATGAAAAAATAAACAAATATTCAAATAACGCATACACCTCTAGGTGCAGATGAAGCAAAATTCGATAGATTAAATAGCCTGTCTGCAAAATCCATACGAAAATAAGGAGCCCTGTGCCTATCCGTTTTGCTCTCCAACTCGCATCCGCAGCATCGGAGAAATAAAACAGCAGGCTCAGGGCATACACATAAATCATGATGTCATACAACATATTATTCGTAATCATAGGCGCCTCCTGAATGTTTGCGCCTGCCTTAGCCTCACCCTACGTGACGACAGCAGTCCTGCCGTTCACTGCCGCATGCGCTGGCCGGGCGTTGACTTGTGCAGTATTGTGCGGCTTTAATGCATGCAAGGACGCTACTGCTTCTTTCTCTGCAAGCCGCTCGGCTGCCTTTGCCTGCTCCAGAGGCTCCTCCAGGGCAAAGAGCTTTACGAACATATCCATCGCTTCATCAGAGCGCTTATCGCCGGACATTTCCTTAATCCGTTGAATCGGATCAGACAACAATTGATTAACGATGCTCTTCGTCAGCTTGCGAATGACCTTCTGCTCCCGCTCGTCCAGATCAGGCAGCTTGTTGAACATGCTCTCCATCGTTTCCTGATGGATTGCAGCGGCCTTCTCCTGAAGTGTCCGAATGAGCGGAATGACGCCAAGCGTCTTATACCATTGCTTGAAGTCCGCCATTTCCTCTGCGATCATCGCTTCAATCTTCTCCGCCTCGCGGCGGCGCTGCTCCAGATTGCTCTCCACGATCCCTTCCATATCATCAATATCGTACAGGAACGTGTTCTGAATGGTGGCAATCGTCGGGTCCAGGTCACGAGGCACAGCAATATCGATTAGAAACAGCGGCCTGGAAGCCCGCCGCTTCATAACCGGCTCCATCATTTCCCGTGTCAGGACATAGCCATCCGAGCCAGTGGAGCTAATGACAATATCCACCTCATGCAGCAAGCCTGCCGCCTCGTCCATCGTCCGCGGCTCACCGTTGAACTTGCCAGCGAGCGCAGCAGCACGCTCATACGTCCGATTGACGACAATAACCCGACTAGCGCCATTCGCATACAAATGCTTCACTGTCAGCTCGCTCATCTTGCCTGCGCCGATAATCATCACGGTCTTGTTCTGGAAGCGTCCGAAGATGCGCTTGCCCAGTTCGACAGCGGCGTAGCTTACCGAGACCGCAGTCTCGCCGATCATCGTCTCGGTATGAGCGCGCTTGGCCAGCGTAACAGCCTGCTTGAACAGCATATTGAACAAGGTGCCTGTCGTCTTCTGCTCCTGAGCGAGCAAGAAGGCGTTGCGAACCTGTCCGAGAATTTGCGTCTCGCCGATCACCATCGAGTCCAGTCCCGAAGCGACTCGCATCAGATGCTCGATCGCCCGATCATCCTCATACATATATAAATGGTTCGTAAACTGCTGCCGCGGCAGCTTAAACCATTGCTCCAGAAAGCTTCGAATATAATGCCCGCACAAATGGTGCCGATCTACAACCGCATACACTTCCGTCCGGTTACAGGTCGCAACGATGACACATTCCATTATGCTCTTCATCTGCTTGAGTTGCCTCAAGGCCATAGGCAGTTCGCGGTCAGCAAAGGCAAACTGCTCCCTTACCTCAACCGGAGCCGTCCGATGGTTCAGACCAACCACAATAATGTGCACCTGCAATCACCTGCCTCGTCTAAGATTTCTAAAGTTCATTATAACATAGTCCTATATGACGTACTTTTCTATTTATGAATAATGTATGAACCATACCTTCTCTATTGTGAGCGTCCTGGGCAGCGGTTATACTCCATATCAGGCAAAAAATAACGTGCATGGGCTACATAAAGAAAGAGCCATGGAGGTAACCCATGGCTTGGTAACAGTACAAGAAGCTCCGCGCTTCCTGCATGGACTTGTATATCTCCAATGAGCCGGGAATTATACCAGCTCTGTTTGCTTCATCACAGGCTCTACAACTTGCAATTCTCCCATTCCGCGAACAAGCTTCTTCGCATGAACAGTCTTAGGCTTCAGCACGGACAACATGTAATCAATCGCAAGCTGCGGATCAACAGTTTCGCCGCATGTGTAACAATCCATAGCAGCAAAACCTTTCTCAGGATACGTGTGAATGGACAGATGGCTTTCTGAGAGCAACACTAGCACCGTCGCTCCTTGAGGCTCAAATTGCTTGGCCTGAACTGAGAGTACAGTAGCACCGCAATTCTCTGCGGCTTCTACCATTTGGGCTTGTAAAAATTCCGCGCTGTTCAACAACTCAAAGTCGACTCCCCAAGTGTCAACAGCAACGTGTCTTCCGAAAGTAGAGTATTCCATCTTCCGGCTCCCCCTTCCTAGGAATAAAATGTCAAAAAAATTTCATCCGCTAGGACCTACGTCATTCACTACCCAAGGGAATAATCTCTCGAAACATTCCATGTCCTGAGTGAATCCTGGTTCCTAATATTCTGTTCAACGAGAATAAAAATAACATCTATCCGGGAGAAATGCAACCCTTTTTTAAAAAAACAATGATTTCCTTCGTCAGGGTGTGTCGCTGCCTGAACATGTGACATTTATACAGTCTAAATAGGGATGAAAACAACGAATTAGCAAAAGATCACATGAGCCCTCCACAATCTATGCCGCCCGCATCATCAGGGTGTCACGTTTGGCAGCTCCCTATAGCCCATTTCACTACATCGGTGTAAACGGTTAAGCTTCGTTCCACATGGATATAGGAGCACAACAACATGGTGCCGATAGCCATAGCCCCATAGCCGTAACGAAATAATGAGCCTAATCCGACAGTGCCCGCATGATGTTGGATTTCGCCTCTGCCGCAATCACTTCATTCCCGTCATCGACCGCTTGCATTAAGATCAGCATGGGGATGTATACCGCGATCAGCCGTGCCAGCAGCTTCGTTTCCTCGTCCGCTCCTCCATACGTTTCGAAAAACACGCCGCGAGCGTGAGGTGGTAGAAAGCTATAAGCAACGCTCAAATCGCAAGCCGGATGGCCTACGCTCAGATCGCCCCAATCAATGATGCCGGAAACGATCCCGTTCTCATTCACAAGCATATTTTTGAAATGAAGATCGCCATGTAGCAGTGCATTCACCGCCTCGACACGATTCTTTTGCAGGCTGCTAATATACGCTTCGATCACACCGGACTCCTCCGGCGACAAGTGTTCAACCACCTTCGATAGAAAGCCCTCCATTTTCACTTTGCGCGATGCTATGTCCGTCAAGTTACGATGATCTTGCTGAACTCCGCACTTCAGCGCCGCCTGCACCGGAAACTCATGCAATCTCCGCAAAAATTTCGCCAGCGTCTCTGCCGATAAAGCCCGGCGTTCTTCCGTCAAACCGATCGGGAAATCTCCTGGCATGTAGGCATAGCCAAGAAATGGTGCCGGGTATTCGTCACTTGCTTCGCCATAAAACAACGGTTTCGGATAGGGGATGGTCATATATGCCTCCAGCTTCGGCAGCAGCTTCCCTTCCATACGAATCGAGCCAACTGCAAACGTTCTTCTCGGGAACCGGAACACGTACTCGTCACCGATGAGAAACACCGTATTGTCCCAGCCCCAGCCCAATCGCTTCACTTGCTTCGATGACAGTTGGGGAAATTGTCTGCCGATTAGCGTCCGCGCCTGCTCTTCGTCAACCTCCCACTCCGCATCCCATACATTCGTTCCTCCCATGAATTGTCTGCCTCCTCGTTACTTACGATATGTAGATATTTACATTCCCTGGAAGCTGCGCTTAACTGCCCGTTGGGGAGCTTAACAAAAATAAGCCGAAAGCCGACGTTTGGTATTCGTATCGGTCACAGTAAACAGGGACGATTTGAGCCAGAAAAAAGACCGTCCCTGCCCGAACAAGCCATATGCTTGTCGGGCTGTGAACAGTCTCTACAGCTAATTCCTATCGGTTGTATAAGGGCTATGCTTCCAACACAAACAGCTTGCGTGTATGCTCCCGAAGCCGCTCGTCGATCGCTGCAATCTCGTTCGTCTGCTTCGCCTGATTGCGCAAATCAAGCAGCTCGTTAATCGCATTGTGGATCAATGCAATCTCCTGCTCAACCGCCTGGCTGACAAAACGCCGCTCGAGCAATCCAACCGTATCCTTCCATTCGAAGACCACCCGTTGCTGGCCCCCGGAGGACTCCACAATCTTGTGCACGGCTCCTCGCACATAATAATAAATCATCGTATAATTCGAATAAATACGGTTGACAACGGCGTCCCCCTTGAACATGGAAACCGCCTTGCGCATCGCATTCGTCAATTTGGGGTATAACAGACGGCAGGATAGCACACTGACGTAAAGATGACCTTGCCGTTCAAACGTGAGACGGACTTCCTCCTTGCCCGCATCATCCTCCAGCACCAGCTCCTGATTGCCGCCGTCAAGCACGCGCACATGCAACCGAATCTGCTGGTCTCCGAAGAACCGGACAAACCTGGACATTTCCTCTTCTGTTAACTGCAGACGGGCGCTTACATACTCTGTGGCTAACCGCTGAGCCATACAAATCTCCTCAATTCTTTGAAGCTTGCTCCTAAAGATAATTATACGCGATTTGATCATATTATTCCTGCTGCTCAGTCTTTAAATTTTCGCATATTTCCATGAAATCACGAAAAATCAGGGATGAGTACGGGAAATTTCCCTGTATCCTCCGTTTTCGCCAGCAAGTTCATCGACTTTCTTGTCTATTCATCGTTCTCCGGCTCAAGCTGCTGCGTCTCTCCAGGCTCCTGACCTGCTTCCATCCGCTGTCTGATCGCCTCCCATAGCTCATCCCGGCCTAGCCCCAGTTCAGAGGAATAGAGAATGAACGGGTCGCGCGGGTCCGCGCCAAGCTCCTGCTTGATCATCTTCTGATGCTTGGCCCATTTGCTGCGTGGAATTTTGTCCGCCTTGGTCGTGACGATCGTGACTGGAATCTCAAAGTGCTTGAGCCAGTCATACATCAGCTTGTCGTCCTTGCTGGGCGGATGACGCAAATCAATAATAAGCAGTACGGCCTTGAGCGGCTCGCGCTCCTTCAGATAGGTCTCGATCATGACCCCCCATGCCTGTCGTTCCGTCTTGGATACCTTGGCATAGCCATAGCCCGGAAAGTCAACAAGGTAGACCATATTGTTCACGCGGTAATAATTGAGCTGCTGCGTCTTGCCCGGCTGCGAGCTCGTTCTGGCGAGCGCCTTGCGCTGCATCAGGCTGTTGATGAGCGATGACTTTCCGACATTGGAACGCCCTGCCAGAGCAATCTCTGGCAAGGCGTCCTCAGGATATTGATGCGGCTTGACCGCACTGATGACAAATTCGGCTTGTGTTATTTTCATTCGATTCTCCCTGTAACTGGTGCTACCGTCTGATCCGCGCTTCCGAGCAACGCCAGCCCGAGCACCTCATCCATGCTGGACACCGGATAGAACTCCAGCTCCTCGCGCACGCTGTCGGGGATGTCTCGCAGATCGCGCTCATTGTCCTTAGGCAGCACGATTCTGCGAATACCGGCACGGTGGGCAGCCAGTGATTTTTCCTTTAATCCGCCGATCGGCAGCACACGGCCGCGCAGCGTAATCTCTCCTGTCATTGCCACTTCTTTATCGACATATCTCCCGGTCAGCGCCGAGATGAGCGCCGTCGCCATCGTAATGCCCGCCGACGGCCCATCCTTCGGAATAGCTCCTTCCGGGATGTGAATGTGAATATCGTTCTTCTCATGGAACTGCGGATCGATTCCCAGTTCCAGCGCTCTGGAGCGCGTATAGCTGAAGGCTGCCTGAGCCGACTCCTTCATGACATCTCCCAGCTTGCCAGTCAAGGTTAGCTTGCCGCTCCCTGGCATAATCGTGACCTCAATGACCAGTGTATCGCCGCCCACCTCTGTCCAGGCAAGACCCGTCACAGCACCGATCTGGTTCTCGGATTCCGCCATACCGTAACGGAATTTGGCTGGCCCGAGCCATGCCTTGAGCTGCGCGGAATCGACATCGATCGGCGCCTTCTGCGGATCGGTGACCAGCTCCTTCGCCGCCTTGCGGCATAGCGCCGCCACCTGCTGCTCCAGATTGCGAACCCCTGCTTCTCGCGTATACTCCCGAATCATCTGCAGCACTGTCGGCTCTTCTACACTCAACTGCTCCTCGGCCAGACCGTGATCCTTCTTCTGCTTCGGCAGCAAATACCGCTTGGCGATCTGCGTTTTCTCAAGCTCCGTATAGCCGGGAATGTAGAGCACCTCCATCCGGTCAAGCAGCGGCCGCGGGATGTTGTGGACGACGTTGGCTGTCGTAATGAACATAACATGGGATAAGTCAAAAGGAACCTCGATAAAATGATCGCTGAACGTATTGTTCTGCTCTGGATCAAGCACCTCAAGCAATGCAGAGGCCGGATCGCCTCGGAAATCCATCGCCATCTTGTCAATCTCATCAAGCAGGAAGACCGGATTGCTCGTACCTGCCGTCTTCATCCCCTGGATGATCCGGCCAGGCATGGCGCCAACATAGGTTCTGCGGTGACCCCGAATCTCCGCCTCATCGCGCACACCACCCAGGGAGATACGGACAAATTCCCGCCCGAGCGACTTGGCGACTGAACGAGCCATCGAGGTCTTGCCGACACCGGGAGGCCCGACAAGACAGAGGATCGGCCCCTTGAGCTTTTGCACTAATTGCTGAACCGCCAGATATTCCAGCACCCGCTCCTTGGGCTTCTCCAGACCATAGTGATCCTCATCCAGTATCGCCTCGGCACGCTTGATGTCGAGCTGATCCTCTGTCTGCTTCTCCCAAGGCAGCGATAGCAGCCAATCGATATAGTTGCGAATAACGCCGCCCTCGGCAGAGGTAGGCGGCATCTTCTCCAGACGGTCGATTTCCTTCTCGACCTTCTCACGCACCGTATCCGGGAGAGCCGCCTCCGCCAGTTGACTGCGCAGCTCCTCGACCTCGCCTGCCCGACCCTCCTTCTCGCCAAGCTCCTTCTGGATCGCCTTCATCTGCTCGCGCAGATAGTATTCCTTCTGCGTCTTCTCCATCTGCTTCTTCACACGCTGACTGATCTTGCGCTCCAGCTCCAGCACTTCGCGCTCGTTGTTCAGTATGTCCAGCAGCTTCTCCAGACGATCCTTGACCGGGATGGTCTCCAGGATGTCCTGTTTATCTTTAATCTTGAGCGTGAGATGGCTCGTGATGACATCCGCCAGCCGCCCCGGCTCGTCGATGTCCGATACGGCCGCCAGCGTCTCTGGCGTCACTTTCTTGGACAAGTTGATATAATGCTCGAACTGGGTCAGCACCGTGCGCATGAGTGCGTCGATCTCGGGGTCATTCGGCTCTTCCTCCGGCAGCTCCTTGGCCGTCACCTCATAGAACTCCTCATTGGGCAAGTAAGCCATGATCTCTGCTCTCATGACCCCCTCTACGAGCACACGAATCGTGCCGTTAGGGAGCTTGAGCATCTGGCGCACCCGTGCGATCGTTCCTACACGGTATATATCCTCCTGGCTCGGCTCCTCAATATTGACCTCGGATTGGGAACAGAGCAGTATCATATGATCATCAACCATCGCCTTCTCCAATGCACGAACCGATTTTTCACGGCCTACATCGAGATGGAGCACCATGCTCGGATACACGAGAAGCCCTCTTAGCGGCAGCAGGGGCAGACGACGGTTTTTCCATTTGCCTGGCACCAAACCAGCACCTCCAATTATCTGTCTTGCCCTATTTTATCATTCTGCGGAATCTGCCTGCAAATAAGATACCCCAGTTGGCGCAAAAATTTCATTTGGCTGCAAGGCAACATCCGGTGCGCTCAGCATCTCGCCACGAATCGGCAGAGCAAGCAGCAGCACTTCCTTAATATGCTCGGCGGCGACCACCTTCACGCCCTGCAGGTCATTGAAGATCGCCTGCCAGTTCTCCTTAGGAATAATCACGGTCTCCGCTCCAGCCTGGAAGGCCGCCTCCACCTTGGCCAGCACACCGCCGACCGGCTTGACATTGCCGTGAATCCCGACCTCTCCAGTCATCGCCAGCTTGTTATCTACAGGCTCGCCGGTAATGGCCGAGGCGATCGCCGTCGCCATCGCAATCCCTGCCGATGGTCCGTCGATCGGCGTGCCGCCAGGAAAGTTAATGTGCAGATCGTAATGCTCCGGCTTCAGCCCGATCCGGCGCAGCACAGTGAGCACATTCTCTACCGAGCCTTTGGCCATGCTCTTGCGCCGCAGCGTCCGTGAGCCGCCGCCCAGCTCCTCCTCATCAACAACCCCTGTAATCGTGTAGCTGCCTTTGCCCGCTTCTGCGGGAATGGCGCTCACCTCAATCTCCAGCAGCGTCCCCATATTCGGCCCATACACAGCCAGCCCGTTCACGAAGCCGACCTGCGGATGAGCAGGCACCTTGCGGTCTGGACGGGGCGGAATCTGGCTGCTGTTCACCACCCACTCCACATCGGCTGCATGGATGTTATCGCGGCCTTCGGACAACGCCAGTCCTGCTGCCAGTTGCACCACATTCACCGCCTCCCGGCCGTTCGTTGCATATCGCTTGACGACCTCAACCGCTTGCTCATCCGGCTTGAAGCCGATCTTGCGAATGGCGCTTGTGGCGATCTGACCGATCTCCTCAGCAAGCAGCGGCCGAAAATATATCTCCATGCAGCGTGAGCGGATAGCAGGGGGAATCTCCTGCGGCGAGCGGGTCGTCGCTCCTACCAGCCGAAAATCGGCGGGCAATCCATTCTGAAAAATATCATGAATGAACATCGGCACATTCGAGTCCTCAGAGTTGTAATAGGCGCTCTCCAGGAACACCTTGCGATCCTCCAGAACCTTTAACAATTTATTCATCTGCACCGGATGCAATTCGCCAATCTCATCAATAAACAGTATACCGCCATGCGCCTTCGTCACAGCTCCCGGCTTCGGCTGCGGAATTCCCGCGACCCCCATGGCTCCCGCTCCCTGGTAGATCGGATCATGCACGGAGCCGATTAACGGGTCAGCGATGCCTCGTTCGTCAAACCTGGCGGTAGTAGCATCAATCTCGGTGAATTTGGCATCGTTCATAAATGGCGAGGACGGATTCTTCTTCGCCTCCTCCAGCACCACCCGTGCGGCTGCGGTCTTCCCGACACCGGGCGGTCCATAGATAATAACATGCTGTGGATTGGCGCTGCACAGCGCCGCCTTGAGTGCGCGCAGGCCATCACGCTGTCCGACGATGTCCTTCATCGTCTGCGGTCGGGTCTTCTCCGCCAGCGGCTTCGTCAGCGAGATGCTGCGCAGCTTGCGCAGCTTATCCATCTCCTTCTTCGACTCTCGGTCAACTGCTGTCCGGTTCGTCTTCTGGTTGCGCAGCAAATTCCAAAAATACAGCCCGATCACAATAGCAAAAAAGACTTGAATCAACATAACCACAACGCCAATGTTTATATTCATGTTCCTTGTCGCTCCTCCCTGCTTGCTTGCAATTCTACTACTTGTTAGTATTGCCCCGCGCAGGTAGGAATAACCGTCACACCTGAATAAAAAACTCCAACTTCGCCACTGCAAAGTCGGAGTCGAATATGGCCGTTATGAGGATGACTGAGCCTGCAGATGCTTCTCGCGACCCGGGATTTCTCCCGTCTCCTCGTACACCCTCACGATTTCATCGATTTCTTTTTTCAACTCGTTCAGTAGCTCCGCCTCCGGGACTTTGCGGATCATCTGTCCATAACGGAACAGCAGTCCCTCGCCGCGCGCCCCGGCAATGCCGATGTCCGCTTCCCGAGCCTCTCCCGGTCCATTCACAGCGCAACCAAGCACAGACACCTTGATAGGCACCTTGATGTTGGCAATGTACTCCTCCACCTCGTTGGCGATAGAGAACAGATCAATATCCAGCCGTCCGCATGTCGGGCAGGATACCAGCGTTGCTGCATTGGAGATCAGGCCAAATGTCTTGAGCAGCTCGCGAGCCACCTTCACTTCCTCTACCGGATCAGCACTAAGCGAGATGCGAACAGTATTGCCGATTCCCATGGCGAGCAGCGCACCGATGCCCGCGGAGCTCTTGATGGTTCCCGAGTAGAGCGTTCCGGCCTCTGTAATTCCCAGATGGAGCGGATATTGAATCTTCTCCGCAGCCATCCGATAAGCGTCAAGCGCCATCGGCACATCGGAGGCCTTCAGGGACACAATAATATTGTGAAAATCCAGCTCCTCCAAAATACCAATATGGAACAGGGCACTCTCCACCATCGCCTCCGCGGTTGGATAGCCATACTTCTCCAGCAGATGGTTCTCCAGCGAGCCGGCATTCACACCGATTCGGATCGGAATGCCATTCTCTTTGCACGCCTTCACGACAGCCTCGACCTTCTCGCGGCGGCCGATATTGCCCGGATTAATCCGCACCTTATCAATGCCGTTCTCGATAGCCAGCAATGCCAGACGATAGTCAAAGTGAATATCGGCGACCAGCGGAATATGGATGCGCTTCTTGATCTCCTTGATGGCAGCAGCAGCTTCCTTATTGTTGACCGTCACTCGTACAATCTGGCAACCGGCCTCCTCCAGCCGCAATATCTCAGCAACCGTAGCTTCAACATCAGCGGTTTTGGTGGTACACATACTCTGAATGATGACTTCATTGTTGCCGCCGATCGTCAGATCCCCTACCTTGACCGGCACTGTGTCTTTGCGCAGATACATCCGTAACCTCTCCCATCCAAGCGTAAACGGTCAAGCCGTCTTTGAAGGCGCAGCTTCGTTTCGCGTAGATATATAAGCCTATTTTAAGATTCCTACTTACAATCCTTATATATCAAGCGTAAACGGTCAAGCCGTCTTTGAACGGCGCAGCTCCGTTTCGCGTAGATATATAAGCCTATTTTAAGATTCCTACTTACAATCCTTATATATCAAGCGTAAACGGCCAAGCCGTCTTTGAACGGCGCAGCTTCGTCTACCGAGATATATTACAAAGTCAAATTCCACCCGTACAGCAGGACCTGCCTGCCTATACGGGTGGTTCAAGGTTCAATGCCGTTACGCGCTCTCTTCCTTCTTCTTGCCCTTCTTCATCGAAAGCTCTGGCATAATCTTATCTTCAACAACCTTCTCGGTGATGACGCAGCTATTCACATCATCGCGCGAAGGAGCCTCATACATGACATCCAGCATAAGCGACTCGATGATCGCCCTCAAGCCGCGCGCTCCCGTATTGCGCTTGATCGCTTCCTTGGCGATCGCCTCCAGTGCAGCTTGCTCGAACTCAAGCTTGATGCTGTCCATCTCCAGCAGCTTCTGGTACTGCTTGACGAGCGCATTCTTCGGCTCGGACAGAATCCGCACCAGCGCTGGCTCGTCGAGTGGCTCCAGGCTGGAGATAACCGGCAGACGACCTACAAATTCCGGTATGAGACCGAACTTGAGCAGGTCCTCTGGCAGTACCAGTGACAGGTACTCGCCAGCCTTCAGCTCCTTCTGCCCTTCGCCGGATGCATTGAAGCCAATAACCTTCTTGCCGATCCGACGCTTGATGATTTGCTCCAGGCCGTCAAAGGCTCCGCCGCAAATAAACAGGATATTCGTCGTGTCGATCTGGATAAATTCCTGATGCGGATGCTTACGCCCGCCTTGCGGTGGAACCGAAGCAACTGTTCCCTCTAGAATTTTCAGCAGCGCCTGCTGAACGCCCTCGCCCGATACATCACGGGTGATGGACGGGTTCTCTGACTTGCGCGCCACCTTGTCAATCTCGTCGATATAGATAATGCCGCGCTCTGCTTTCTCTACATCGTAGTCAGCCGCCTGGATCAGCTTGAGAAGAATATTCTCGACATCCTCACCGACATAGCCAGCCTCGGTAAGCGAGGTCGCATCAGCAATAGCAAATGGCACGTTAAGAATCTTCGCCATCGTCTGCGCGAGCAACGTCTTCCCTGAGCCCGTAGGGCCGACGAGCAGAATGTTGCTCTTCTGCAATTCCACGTCTTCAATCTTGCTCTGGGTGTTGATCCGCTTGTAATGGTTATATACCGCTACAGCAAGCGATTTCTTCGCCTGATCCTGCCCGATAACGTATTGGTCAAGAATCTGGCGAATATCCATCGGCTTAGGGATGTCCTTCATATCCAGCTCTTCTTCATGTCCCAATTCTTCCTCAACAATCTCCGTGCACAGCTCAATGCACTCATCACATATATATACCCCTGGTCCGGCAACTAGCTTGCGAACCTGGTCCTGAGATTTTCCGCAAAAGGAACATTTCAGTTGGCCCTTTTCATCGTTGAATTTAAACATCTGGTCACCCCTTCAGTTAAATATTACAGCTCGTTGCTGGACACAACCTTGTCGATCAGCCCATAAGCAAGCGCTTCGTCTGCGCTCATGAAATAATCCCGATCTGTATCACGGTCAATCTTTTCATAAGGCTGTCCGGTACGCTCAACGTAGATCTCGTTAAGCTTTTTCTTCGTGCGAAGAATCCAGTCCGCATGAATTTTGATGTCTGTTGCCTGTCCCCGTACACCGCCTAGAGGCTGATGAATCATAACCTCGCTGTTAGGCAGCGCAAGACGCTTGCCCTTCGCCCCTGCAGTCAGCAGCAGAGAACCCATGCTCGCCGCCATTCCGACACAGATCGTCGACACATCCGGCTTGATGTACTGCATCGTATCATATATGCCCATTCCGGCTGTAACGGAACCGCCGGGAGAGTTAATGTAGAGATGAATATCCTTCTCAGGATCATCTGCAGCCAGGAACAACAATTGCGCAATGACGAGATTGGCGACATCATCATCAATAGCACTGCCCAGAAAGATTATTCTGTCCCGAAGAAGACGGGAATAAATATCGTAGGATCGTTCTCCACGACTGCTTTGCTCTACCACGATAGGTACAAGATTCATGCGACCAACCTCTTTTCGTTATGGAAATTGTGGATTCCATTTTTATTTTAACATGTTCGGAAAGGGATGTCATTTTTCCCTGGCAGTACAGTATACGTCGGGGTCGCCACATTTAATACGGCCCCAGGCCAACATCAGGTCTAAGGGTATGTACAAACTGTGGAGGATGGATAATTGTGCACTATTCTACAACACTCTTCTCTGACTACCCAAAACAAGCCGCACGTGAATCGTCAACGGCGGCTCCTTCGGAGCAGCGTCAAGCCATCCTCGGTCAAGCTGGTATTGCAATATGTAGGTTGCTGCTATATAAGCTCGTTACAGGTGCGCGCCCCCAACGATCCTATATATTTTAAAATAAGGCACGTATCAAAAAGAAACGTGCCTTATCCCTCTGGATAACTATGTTATGCGACTTCGGTTACGGTCTTGCTATTGTCGATCAGGAATTGAATGGTTTTGCGCAGCATGAGATCTTCTCTCAGATTCTCCAGGTTGCCGTTGCGGGTGAAGATTTCACGCAGCTCTTCCGCTGGGCGGTTGTAGGATACGGACAATTTCTCCAGTTCCTCGCTCAGCTCCTCTTCGCTGATTGTAATGTCTTCAACCTTCGCGATCTGCTCCAGCACCAGATTGTTGCGAACGCGCTTCTCAGCATCCACACGCATCTGGCCGCGCAGCGCAGCCTCATCCTGGCCGGAGAACTGATAGTACAGATCCAGGCTCATGCCTTGGGAACGCAGACGGTTCTCGAAGTCTCTGAGAATGTAGTCTGTCTCTGTGCTGATCATCGCCTCAGGAATCTCGATCTCAGCAGCTTGCGCTACCTTCTCGACTACAGCTACCTCGCGCGCTTGCACTGCAGCTTTTTCCTTTTGCTCCTTCAAGCGTCCGGTCAGGTCTTGCTTGAACTCCTCCAGCGTGTCGAATTCGCTGACATCCTTCGCGAACTCGTCATCCAGTGCAGGGAGAGCCTTGCGCTTGATTTCATGCAGCTTAACCTTGAACACGGCAGGCTTGCCAGCCAGGTTCTCGGAATGATAAGCCTCTGGGAAGGTTACCTCAACATCCTTGAAGTCACCGATGTTCATGCCAACCAGTTGCTCCTCAAAGCCAGGGATGAACGAACCCGAGCCCAGCTCCAGCGCATAGCGCTCGCTCTGACCGCCTTCGAATGGCTCGCCATCTACGAAGCCTTCAAAATCGATAATCGTGGTGTCGCCGTTCTTCGCTTCGCCTTCATCGATGACGATCAGCTCCGCATGGCGTTGCTGCAGGCGCTCCAGCTCAGCGGCCAGCTCTTCTTCTGTCACTTCGACTTGCGGCTCTTCCACTTCAACGCCCTTGTACTCGCCCAGCGTTACTTCTGGCTTCACGGTTACTTTGGCCTTGAACTTGAAGGTTTCGCCAGTTGCGAATTGCTCTACATCAATCTCAGGGCGGTCAACGGCAATAACGCCAGTCTCGCGCAGCGCAGCAGAATAAGCCTCTGGAAGCAGAATGTCAATCGCATCCTGATACAGACTCTCGATTCCAAAACGCTTCTCAAACATGCTCCGCGGCACTTTGCCTTTGCGGAAGCCTGGTACGTTTACTTTCTGAACAACCTTCTTGAATGCCTTGTCCAATGCCTGTGTGACCTGCTCCGCTTCAACCTCAACGCTAATCTCCACGAGGTTCTTTTCTATCTTTTCCCAACTTGCTTTCATTTTATGCTTTCCCCTCCAAAATTACGCATCCTAGTCAATTTCATAACACAGAAAATACTACAAGATCAATATAGTTCCTGTCTCCAAAATGCTGCCTTCATCGAGCAATTGGCGGGGGTTATGAAATTGATTCATCCGCACGTTATTTCCGTTCATAAACCATTCCATTATAAACAACATTACAGCCGATTTCAAGGCTCTCAATCATCACCTTGGCCAAGTCCGGCATTATTAACCTGCCTTAGCAGTCTACATGCCTGCTCGTATCGAAAGCGAAGCGCCTGAGTGATGCCATAGGTATCCCGCAGCTCATCATCATCAGCCATCCCGTAAGCCGCCAGCAGCACGCTCTGGTGAAGCGCGGCCGCGAAGCAATCCAGCATGTCCGCATCGTCGCGCAACAGCCAGCTATACATGGAGGTTCCATATACAAACTGCAGGCATTCCTTCCACATCTCTCTGGCAAAATGAGGCAGCGTCGGATCTGATGTCTCCGTCACCTGCTCGACGCGCTCCAGCACCTGAATGACCGCAGGGGGAAATTGTTCCAACGATAGCGGCGTGTCGCCGATCTCCAGTTCAACCTCCTCCGACATCCGGGTCAAGTGAATCACACCAGAAACGCCGCGTCTGCGAAGGCATTGCAGCGCCTTGAACTGGAGCACAGGATGGAGAGGCGCCGCAGACAACCAGGTCACAATCTCCTCGTCAATCTGCGGGTGCCGCAAGAGGGCGGCACGCTCCAGCGCCAGCATCTGCTGATCGATCATCGGGTGGTGCTTCATTATATACAGCACCTGGCGGATATACGCCTCATCCTGCGGCCCGGCTCCGAGCGCCTGATGCCGCAGCTCCTCCTCATCGTCCTGTGTGTCCGTGCTTTCCACACCAGATGGAAATGCCATCTCCAGCCAATTCAGCAGATTCGTCCATTCCTCATAATTGCGGGCATCCTCTCCCCTGCACTGCAACAGAAACTGCAGCAGCTCGCGTGCCTCCCCGTATTGCTCCGCCTCAAGCATCCGGGTTAATTGAATCTGATAGTGATCCAGCATCTTCGGAAAAAGGTACACGTTCTCCGCGCCGGAATCACCTTGGGGTCGTCTGGGATCTGTAATGGTAACACCGCCTTCTATCCGAATCCTAGTGCTAAATAACCGCTCGTTATTTTACGCCATCATTATATCATAAGAGCGGGAAAAGAGAAAAATATGGAATGGAAACAAACCCCCGTTTGCACATCGTGCCTTCTTCATCATATTGCATCTCTTATTGCATTCATTTCCCGTATTATGCTATTATAATTGCGCTAATGGCAAACTGTCTGCAACTTTTTTTGAGGAAAAGTATTGCCTTGAACTATAAACCATGGTATGATCTTTTATGTTGTGTTTTTGATATTTCTTCCTGTCCCAGTAGCTCAGTTGGATAGAGCACTCGCCTTCTAAGCGAGTTGTCGGGGGTTCGAATCCCTCCTGGGACGCCATTACGTTGCATAAGAATGAACGAGATAAATAGAGAAATCCCTGCAAAGCCGATTGTATCAAGGTGATCAAGACACCGTTTAATAGACATTGAAAAAAGACCCTAAGCTATAAACTGCTTCCGGAACTCTACCGAAGGCAGTTTATTTAATTTCCGTTGTGGTCGATGCTGGTTGTAAAAATGGATATATGCTTCAATTCGCCTTTGTGCCTCGTCCATATTTCGTATATCATAAGGATAGAGTCCTTCCGTTATGAGATGCGAGAAGAAGCTCTCCATCGAGGCATTGTCATAACAATTCCCTCGGCGAGACATGCTGATTCGGGCGCCAACCTTTGGCAGCATGTCGTGGTAGGCATAAGACATGTACTGATTTTCCCGTCTCAGCCGCATCATCTGTATGTCTTGGTCAACATATTTCTCTCGTCTTCCATGATGATCGATCCAAACTCACCCGATTCCTTGTAATTCACCAAAACTTTTAGGATTGATATAGCTTGCATAAACCACAATAGAAGGTACAGGAATAGCAATAATCAATGCTGATATGGCTATGCAAACTCCATTAGCATATGAGCGTTTTGTGCTGTTGAAACAAGATTATGTTCAAGTCAAAATAACATCTCAACGTGTTATAATAATAGTAGGGGGATAAATATTGATTATTTATTTGGTCGAACCAAAGAATCATCTCCTAAAGCAACTCCACCCAAACCAAAACCAGATGATGAAGGCGTCTTTGTTGCCTATCTTGGTGGATCCCCTGAGAAAATGGATGAAGTTGAAGCTGAACACTTAAAGCGTGAGCTGAAAATGTTTAGAGCATTCAGAGAAAAGCGTAAGAAGGAACGCGAACAGACAGACTAATAGCAAATCCTCCAGCCGATGGAGATCATACTGAGGATTTTATGGCTAAAAAAACATTATTTGCAGCAAAAGTAAACGTACATGAAAACATTTTCTCATGGGATCTTAACGAAATTATAAGTATCCACATCCCAAGAGTTATAAGAGAAACTCCCAGCTTTAAGGTAAACTCGTTTACTTGGTCGATAACAGACATATCAGATCATAATGTTGATGGTATGGAACTGATAACCGGGAATTTAACCAAATCAAAACAAAAATCTATAAAAGTTAAAAAGGGAAATGAAACGCTAGATGTTGTCCCAGAATTTGAACAAGCTCAAACTTCGTATTTTGCTTACCAGCCACTTAACGAAATTCTTCTTTTCGAGGTTAACAGTTTAGTTAGTCTTGATGATTTCATTAGAGTATTTTCCAGTTTATTGAGTAGAGATGTTTATATAGGAGAGGTCAAAATTGTGCCCCTACCTGAACCCTATAGAATAAGAAACGAAATCAATTCAATGGACGTAGTTACATCTATTGCATTCCAATTAATTCACCCTAATCCAGGGAAGAAGGAGTTTAACTTATATCAAAAAATTATTGATCAGAATTCGGCGAAAGAAGTCGATTTAAAACTAATAAATAGCAGTGGATTAACAATAAGAAACAAAGAAGAAAACGCCACGACTGAATATGTTGAAACTATCGAACATGGCATTCGATTGGTTGAAAATGGATATGGTGCTATTGTAGTTAAAGGTTATACAGAGGTTGTTACAAGAAGTTCTGCTAAGCCTAAGGTTAATAAAAAACCAAAGAATTTCTATTCAAGTAAAGCAATACGAAAAATTACAGTCAACGATTTCGGAGAGGAATTGTTGCTTTCAAGACTTCGAAGCTTTATTCTTGATATTGTAAATAAAATCAAGAGTAAGGACTGATGCCTTATGCAAGACGTCAATAAAGGACGTCTAAATTATTCAAGTACAACATTTTTTGGGCAGTTAAAAATTGCTGGTGTTTCAACAATTCTCAACTGGTCACTAGTCTGGTCAATTATTCTAACAGGTGCAATAATGTACTTTCTATCTCGTGTGAGTGCTCTAGATATAACCTTAGTTAGTTTATCAAAAAGCATGTCACCTACATTGCTATCTGCTGCTGCTGCAGCTTTAGGTGTTATAATTGCTGCGCTTTCAGTTACAGTAGCATTATTCAGCAAATCTCTCTTGCCCCAACTTCTTGCCAGTAAATTGTTGCACAAGTTTCTTTTTCCTTTCTGGTATGCTGCATTACTGTGGGGAATTAATGTTATTGTTTCACTCTTGCTTCCCTTCCTTATCGAAGTGCAGGCAGATACATTAGTCGTAATCATGTTCGTGGTCGAAGTATTTATCTTTATCTATGCAGTTTTCTTTACAATTAATTTGACTGGACAAGTTACACGATTGGCGCTACAAAATGCTCAAAATATAGCCGAGTGATGATTTGAATTTTTTCATTCATTAATCGACTATATTTTTTACCACAAAAAAGAACATATGTTCCATTGTAAAAGGGAAGAAAACAATATGGAAAGCTTCCGAAAACTAGGGGAAACATGGGAGTACAGAATTAATCGAAAATTAGACGGCAAGAGGACGCCAATACATCATGGAGATTTCGGACGAAGGCTGAAGCGCAGGCTGCCGCCAATGAAGCGGAGAACAAACTGCGTAAAGGTATGACTCTCATATTAAAATCGGAAATTTCGCGGACTATTTTGAGTCGTGATTCGACCTGTACAAACCGGCTATCGCGAACAATACGCTGCTAGTCACAGGGCTATCGCTGCTCGTCATAGGCTACCCGCCACCTTTGAGGAATTCGCGCGCGTAGCGATCTTCCTGGCCACAGCCATCATATATGTAGGCTTTTGGCTCAACCTGTAGATTTTGTTGTCCGTTCGCTTCCGACAGGCGGCAACATCCGCCTTGTCTGGCATCTCGCTGTGGATCTTTTTCTCCGTGTTCTAAAGCATGCTGCTCAATCTGGTTGCGCGGGCACTCGCTCCCGCGGACATTGCCGACACTGGAGCTATTCTTTACTTGCAGCAGTTGATGCAGGAGCTGAATCGGCTGTCGCCAGCTGAGTTATTTAATTTAAACAAAGTTGCTTGTACAGAGGCGATCACTTGGCCCGCTGACGATGGAGCAGCTCGTAGGTGCGCTTCCCAGTCCGCTACCTCTCGGGCAGAGTCTGCTGCTCATCTGGCCGCAGCTAACGGGACTGCCTGCCGCTACAATGGTATGCTTTGGCCTGTCCTATTACCTGTTCATGCGCCAGGAGATCCGTTCGCGCTCCTAAATCTTCAAGACGGCTTCAATGTAGTCCAATCCGATTGTAAATGAAACAAGGCATGCCGGCAGGATCAGCATACTCCTGCCAGCATGCTTTGGAATGCAGAATCAACCGAACTGGAGGAATGTTGTAGCTGTCTCCGCCCTGTGTGACAAGTTTTCTGCAAAAGCCGACAGTCACCGAGCCCCTGTACTCCCAAGTATGAATGCTCCTGTTCATTTCTCCTCTTCATTTGTCGATGATTACTCTATACTAGGTATATCTTCTATCACCGAGAGATGCAGACATGTCCTCGTCTAAACATGGAGGTATAAGCATCGTTGGTGTTGTGAATTAGTATTAATTAAAAATGAGAGGAACAAACACATGAAACTTTTTTTAAAACCCCTACTTGTCGCATTCATCACACTCGTCCTGGCCGCCCCGCTCCCTACATTCGCCAACGACCTCGACAGCCTCCCCGAACCGGACTGGACCTTTACCGCCCCTGACGAATCGAATCTGTACTTGTACCCAGGCGCTGCCCGGTTTACAGATACGTCTGTGTACCTTTTTGCAAGCGAGAGACTGTACATTTTGGACAAAAAGACAGGGAAGCAGCGAGCAAGCATCTCGCATCTTGTCGACTCCAAGGTCCTGTTCAGCTTCTTCGGCTCCAGGGCAGAGGTAGGGATGGACGGCCATGTCTATATTTTGACCACTCATGAGAATGCGTCTGGCGCCTTAAAGGAACGGCTGACTGCCTACAGCGCTAACGGTGCCAAGCTCTGGATCAAAAACTATGATGAGAAAGTGCGCTCCAATGCCGGAGTAACCCTCCTTAGTGACGGCACCGTGCTGGTCTACCTGGAGACCGCCTCGGAGCAGCAGACCACCTACCGTTATGATTCGCAGGGCAAGCTGCTTGGCAAGCAGCAATGGAGCGGAGCCACGTATGGCTTCAGCAACGGCTACCTGCCGTTGTACAATTGGACGGGCAAAGCCTCCAGCCGCGTCACCTTCTATAATAGCAGTCTGGTGAAGCAGTTCAGCTATGACATTAAATTTGAGGAGGGCATGTTCCTTGGGCTGGCGCCCGATGGCTACCTCTATCGCCAACTAGCTGACAGCGCGCCCGGAACCGACAGGCTTGCAATGTTCGATACCCGAGGCAAGATGATCTGGAACAAAAATCTGACGGGCGATCTGTTCATTCTGGACTTCAAGGAGCAAATGGTGGTCGGAAAACGCGGATTTTCAGCGGGACTTGTCGGCATCTTGGGCTATAAAGAACTGTTCTGGATCGACAATCAGGGGCAAATGCACAAGGCTTCAGCCGATGCTCCGACCTATTACCAGACGGCCTATGACGATACAATCATGCTCATGGAAAAATCAAAGCTTTCCATCTACGAGGCAGTCGGCTCTACAACTCCATACCTCAAGCGGCTTCATACCCTAAGCACAGCGAACCTGAACAACAAGGAGAACTTTCTATACGAGGGCGAAGGCATCGTCTATTATGGGGATAAAAACAAGTTTCAACGGCTCAATCTGGCCCATCCGCCAGTTCGCGTCTACATAAACGGAGAGAAAGCATCGCTCGGCGCGTCGCCGCAAATCATTAACGGCACGCTGATGGTTCCGCTGCGCGGCACCGTTGAAGCGCTCGGCGGCTCCATCAAGCGCCTGGATGCTACAGTGACGGTTACGGTGGGCGATAACAAGGTCATGATGACGGTCGGCAAGAAGACGGCATTGGTCAATGGCAATCCGCAACAGCTAGCCGCGGCGCCCGTAGAGCGCGGAGGACATACGCTGGTGCCGCTGCGTTTCCTGAGTGAAGCGCTCGGCGCCAAGGTAAAGTGGGATCAAGCGGCAGGCACCGTGCATATCGATCTGTCATAGACTGTGCTTGCTGAAGGCTCTGGCCTGGTTGCCGCTTGGCATCTGAAGCCAGGCGTCTGAAACCAGGCGCCTGCAGCCCTAGCCATATGTGCTATGCTAAAAGTCATTGCAGCGCCTTAATTGTCGCTAGCTGCCGATAATTAAGGCAAAATGGTTAATTATGTCCAACAACATGACCTGTCACAACTATAATCGCTTATGATGGTAAAAAGACATCGCAAGCATAATCAGACAGCACCGTACCTATCGGTTCATTTTCTGACTAGAAGCAGTGTCTGTTCGACGGGAGGTCACTCGTATGCAAATGGCAATTACACTTCTTATTCTCGCCGGCTCCGCCGTCTTCTTCATGAGCGGCAGAGTGCGCTCCGATCTGGTCGCAATCTGCGCTCTGCTCCTGCTGCTGCTGAGCGGCATTCTGGAGCCTGCCGAGGCACTATCCGGCTTCTCCAATTCGGTCGTCATTATGATGATCGGATTGTTCATCGTCGGCGGTGGCATCTTCCAGACTGGCCTAGCGAAGATGATCAGCAGCCGGCTGCTCAAGCTCGCGGGCAACAGCGAGCTGAAGATGTTTCTCGTCGTTATGCTGGCGACCGCCTTCATCGGCGCCTTCGTCAGCAACACGGGCACCGTTGCGCTGATGCTGCCGATCGTGGTCAGCATGGCGACGAGCGCCAACATGAATCCGGCGCGGCTGCTCATGCCGCTGGCCTTTGCCAGCAGCATGGGCGGCATGCTGACCCTGATCGGCACACCGCCTAACCTGGTCATTCAGGATGCGCTGATTGCTGCCGGATTCGAGCGGCTGTCCTTCTTCTCCTTCACTCCGGTTGGACTGATCGTCCTGGCTGCGGGCATCATCTTGCTCAGCCTGCTAACACGGCTGCTGGGCACGAAGAGGGATGAGCACGACGAAGCCGGTCATGGCAACCGTTCGCTCAAGGAGCTGGCTGGCGAATATCAGATCTCGCAGAACCTGTTCCGCGTTCGCGTCAAGGAGCGCTCCTCGCTCAATGGGCACAAGCTGGCTGAGCTGGATATACCGGAGCGATTCAATATTAGTATTATTGAGGTTCGGCGCAAAACCTCGCATAAAAATCCGTTCTTCAAGACGCTTAGCCAGCAATTCGCCGGCCCGGATACTCTCATTGCCGAGGGCGACATCCTCTATGTGCTTGGCGACTTCGCACAGGTGAAGCATTTTGCCTGCAAGAGCGGATTGCAACTGATGGACGCTGCCACACGGGAGCAGGACACGTCTAGCGCAGGCAGCAATACACTGAGCTTTCAGGAGATTGGTATTGCCGAGGTGCTGCTGACGCCGACCTCCATCCTGCTGAACAAGTATATTAAGGATTCCGGCTTCCGCGAGAGATATAATGTCAATATATTGGGCATCAAGCGCAAGGGCGAATACAAGCTGAGGCAGCTCAAGGATGAACGGATACGGATCGGAGACGCGCTGCTTGTACAAGGCACCTGGAGCAACATCGCGCGGCTGGAGAGAGAACAGAGCGATCTCGTCGTCGTCGGGCAACCGCTGCAGGAAGCCGCCAAGGTGACGCTTGACCACAAGGCCCCGATTGCCGCAGGCATCATGCTGCTGATGGTTGCCCTGATGGTGCTTGACCTGTTCCCTGCCGTCGTCTCGGTCATGCTCGCCGCAGTGCTCATGATCATCACAGGCTGTCTGCGCAATATGGAGCAAGCGTACAAGACGATCAATTGGGAGAGCATCGTGCTGATTGCCGGGATGATCCCGATGTCGGCAGCGCTGGAGAAGACGGGGGCGGCTTCGCTGCTGTCGGGCGGGTTAGTCGGCGGACTCGGCAGCCTCGGCCCGCTGGCGCTGCTGGCCGGGGTGTACTTCACCACCTCTCTGATGACCATGTTCATCAGCAACACCGCAACCGCCGTCCTGCTCGCGCCGATCGCACTGGCTGCCGCTGCTGACATCGGCGCCAGCCCTTATCCCTTCCTGTTCGCCGTGACGATCGGAGCGAGTCTCTGCTTCGCCTCGCCGTTCTCGACGCCGCCCAATGCGCTCGTCATGGCCGCGGGCAAATATACCTTTATGGACTATATAAAGGTCGGGCTGCCGCTGCAGGTCATCATCGGCGTGCTGATGATCATGGTGCTCCCGCTGCTGTTCCCGTTCTAGCACGTCGGCTCCAGGCTGCAAGCCGCTACGCTAATGACAGACAGAGCTTCTACCTTAGCAGCAGCTTGCAGGAGCAGATTTGAGATAGGCGCAGGCATTGTAGTATGATGGACAAGAACCAACGATAGGGCAACCATTGCGATCTCATCCTGATATTCAAGGAGGCACAGCACGATGCAAGAGAAGAGCAAATACAGTCTGAACAGCACAGCGGTCGCAGAGGCAACCAAGCAATGGCTGGCCAAGCGCGGCGTTACGAATGAAGCCATTGCAGAGCTGGTCTACTTTTTGCAAAAGGATTATTTCCCGCAGCTCACCGTGGAGGAATGTATCGTCCATGTGGAGGCCGTACTCACTAAGCGCGAGGTGCAAAATGCGGTTCTAACTGGCATTCAGCTTGATATGCTCGCAGAGGAAGGCAAGCTGCTGCCGCCGCTGCAGGAGATGATTCAGCACGACGAGGGACTATATGGCTGCGATGAGATTTTGGCGTTGTCCATCGTCAATGTATATGGCAGCATCGGCTTTACTAACTTTGGCTATGTAGACAAGCTCAAGCCAGGCATTCTGGTGAAGCTCAATAGCAAGACCGACGGAGAGATTCATACCTTCCTGGACGACATCGTCGGTGCGATCGCGGCATCCGCTGCCAGTCGCATCGCCCACCGCAAGCAGGCGGAACGGGAAGGCAGCACCGATGTCCCCTTGGACTAGGGTGTGTCTTCAACACCGACGGAAGCAAATCATAGCATACAGCAGCGCCCGGAGACGTGCTCCGGGCGCTGCTGTTGTATGTCTGCAGGAGGAAGCTGGACACAAGTTGGCAATAACCTGCTGCTACAATAGAGAGCGCCGAAATCCCAGAGGAGCTCACAGGAGCGAATGAATCGGCGGGATGCAGGCCATCATTTTATATTATGTGAGAAGGAGAATGTGCCATGAACGCCTCTCTACCAGGCAAGGGGCAGCCTAAGAAGCTGCTGCTTATTGAGGATGAAGAAGCGATTGCGGATATTCTGTCCTATGCGCTGCGTAAGGAGGGATATACGGTACGCTCCGCCTCCACAGGAGCGGCAGGCTTGCGCCTGCTGGAGCAATACCAGCCTGATCTGCTGCTGCTGGATGTGATGCTGCCCGATATGGACGGGTTCGACATCTGCCGAAGGGTCGCCTCGGAGCATGCGATACCTATCATTATGCTGACGGCTCGGGATGAGCTGATTGACAAAATCGTCGGTCTGGAGCTAGGGGCAGACGATTATATGACCAAGCCGTTCGACATTCGCGAGGTTGCCGCCCGTATCAAGGCTGCGCTGCGCCGAACACAGCGCCATGACGGGCGTAGCCGGATCAAGCTGGGGGAGCGAATGCATATTCAGCTCGACCCGGCTGCGCGCGAGGTCTTCAAGGATGGACACGAGATCAAGCTCAAGCCCAAGGAGTTCGAGCTGCTGCTGCTGCTCAGCGAAGCACCCGGGCGCGTCTTTACCCGCGAGGAGATATTGAGCCAGGTGTGGGAGATGGATTATGACGGTGATCTGAGAACCGTTGATGTGCATGTACAGCGTCTGCGCAAAAAACTGGACACCTCTCTTATTGATACGGTTTTTGGAGTCGGCTACAAGCTGAGAGGCGCAAAGCCATGATACTGGCTCGAACGATCCAAGGCAGATTCACGCGCGGGTTTGTACTCATCTTCACCCTCTCGGCCATCCTGATGTATCTGTATACCGGACATCTGCTGGACACGCGCACAGAACGCTTGGTGGAGTCTGACATGCAGCAGTTGCAGAAGCTGTCGCGGGAGATCGCCAAGCAGTCCGCCTTGTTAGCAGGGCCAGCGGGGAACGGGACCGATCCGTCCCTTGCGGAGCGACTCGTGAAGCAACTGAGCGCGCACAGCCGAATGGCTGCCTTCTACGATCCGCACGGCCAGCTCACAGCGGAGGCGCATGTATCGAAGAATGGCTTTATTCTGATGAGCCAGCGCGAGAGTGAACTGCTGCAACGCACGGAGCAGGATGTGCAGGCCGCGCTTAGCAATCGGTCACTCTACACCATCGCGCATCTGCAAGGCCCTCTCGTGCAGGCCGTCCTCACCTATCCGTTATATATTGACGGGAAGCTGCTTGGCGTTATTCGCATGGTGCAGGATTATACAGCTACCTACGCGGACAATGACAGCCTGCTGCGACGCATGGCCCTGTTCACGCTGCTGCTGTTTGTGCTGGTGTTCGCCTTTTCCTACGTGCTGACCCGCAGCATCACAAAGCCGATGGCGATCTTGACCCGGGCATTGCGACAGGTGGGCGAGGGGAACTTCCTTACGCCTGCGATGCCCCTCCACGCTCAGGACGAGGTAGGCGAGCTGGCGCGCAGCTTTCAGGCGATGCGGGACAAGATCGAGCATCTGGAGCAGTCTCGCCAGCAGTTCTACCATCATGTCACCCATGAGCTGAAGACGCCGCTGACGACCATTTCGGGCTATGCCCAGATTATCGGAGAGCCTGGGTTTGCGGACGCTGAATTCCTGCACAAGGCTGCCGGCAAAATAACTGAGGAAAGCAAGCGTCTGCACCGTATGGTGATCGAGCTGATTCAGCTATCCCGGCGCGAGGGATGGACAGCCAAGGGGACGGACAGGTCTCCCATGTCCATCGATTGGAGTGAGCTTGTCCGAAGCTGCTGCGAGGATATGGCAATGCCCGCTGCCCAGATGGACGTGAAGCTGCGGTTGCAGTTGTCGCCTGCTGTAGTGATGGCAGAGCACGGAGAGCTGCGGCAGGTGGTACTGAACCTGCTGGACAATGCGATCAAATATGCAGTCCGAGGAACCGAAATTCATGTCACTCTGCAGGCAGAGCAATCAACAGCCCGGCTATGTATAGCGAATTCCACATCCCTGCCACTGGGCGATCATAGCGAGCAATTATTCGAGCCCTTCTATCGGGTTGGGGACAGACAGGCTCGGGATCGTGAGAGCATGGGGTTAGGGCTTGCCATTAGCCGCAGCATTATTCACCAGCATCAGGGAGTCATCCGTCTGGAGCATAATAACGGTCAAGTGATTGTCAGCGTCCTGCTTCCGCTCGGACATAACCCGGCAACAACTGGCTACGATTCGGCTACATCCGCTAGGTAGAGTAGAGGGGACCACATATACAGGAGGAATGATGAAATGAAACATCGCTTTGCCCTGCTCGGCCTTAGCGCCGCGCTCACCGCTTCTCTGCTCTCCGGCTGCTCCTACATGAGCCATGCCAAGGATCGCCAGCAGACCTTTACACTCAGTCAGGATGTGCGTCAGGATAGCCTGGCCGCAGACCAGTCCAATGCCCTAACCCCCCGCCAGGAATATCAGCTCCCCGAATCGCTCTCCTATCGCGACCTGCTCTTCATACGGGAAGGCCAGGCGCTTATGAATGGGGAGAACTATGTTGACCGCCTTGACCTTGCCTCACGGCAGAAAACCCGTCTGTTAAACTACCGCGCTGCGGCAGGCTCCGAAGATGGAGGTCGTTTGCTGTACAGACAGGATCAGGAACTATTCATCTACTCCGTCCAGTCAGGCAAGAGCTGGAAGATTGCTGAACTGGAACGCGAGCCCCAAGACGATCCCATGGACGTGGGGGCTTACTTCGCAGACAAGGCTGGGCGCTATGTCATTCAGAAGCTTGCCGGGGACAAGCTGCAGTTGATCGACACCGATCAGGGAACAGCCCTCCCGCTGGATCTGGGCACCATCTTCAATACCCGCTCCTATGGATATGACCCGCTCCGCTATCAAGATGGACAGCTCTATATTAATATTGCTGGAGACGGCTTAGACCACGGGCTGTACAAATTCGCGGCGGACGGACAATCTGCGACACCTGTACTGATCTGGCCGAACCAAGACGACTCGGCATCTGACAGGCTTGAGGTGCTCCGGGATGGCTCTGTCCTCTTCAGTGGAAGCTATAATAAGGAAAAAGGCATCTTCCGCTACGATCCATCAACGGGCAAGGCAGCCAGACTGGTAGCCGGCACGAAGGGAACAGAAGGCGGCCGCACGCCGTTCTTCAGCTTATCTCCTGATGAGAGCAAGCTGCTCTTTGAGGGCATCGTAGAACCGGAGTCGGCATCGACAGACGATCTCGAGCCCGATTTTATCTATGCAGCAGAATTATCAGGCATGGAGCTAACGCACATTCAACCTGTGCTGGAGCAGGTCTATCTCTATGCAGCCATCTTCCTCATGTCCAATTGGGAGGCGGATTCTCAGGCCTTCTCCATTAAGCTGCCAGCAGCAGCGGGATCAGAGCCCAGCGAGTGGATAAGCTCGATAGCCGTCTACGACTTAAACTAAACAACACATTCACCTGCAATAATTACAGCTAAATTAAACAAAATAAATCATGTAGTTTAGCTAAAAATATTGTAATCCTCCGAGCATCGTAGTACACTGGACTTATTTAGACCGTGCAATGGGAACAGATAGGACTTCCATGTAGCCGTGTCCATAAGGAGAGTCGAACAATGTGAAGATGGAGGATATTGCAGCGCTTGCCCATGTATCGAAGTCGGCCGTATCATTGGCCTTCAGCGGCAAGCCGGGCATCAGCGAGGAGACGCGAGCCCGCATTATACAGATTGCCCAAGAGAATGGTTATGCGCCGCGTGCGCGCAAAAGCTCGCTACCGCAGCCAGAGCTGGCGCCCAATCCGACACTGAGATTCATCGCCTGCACCAACTCAGGTATTGTGCTGGAGCAATTCAACAAGCAGCCGTTCTTCATGGAGCTGATCCAGTGCATCGAGGAGCAATGTCGGCTGCGGGGTTACTCCCTGCTCTACTCCTCTGTCCCGGCGGAGCAACTGGAGGAGAAGCTGGATCAATTCGCCGCCGAGCATGAGGTGAGCGGCATGATCCTGCTTGGTACCAATCTGACGCGCGAGCAGATCGAGCTGATTGCCTCCCGTGAGCGGAATCTGGTCGTGCTGGATACTTGTGTCGATACGCTGAATGCGAATTTTATCGTTATGAATAACCAGATGGGCGCCTACCAGGCATGCAAGCATCTGATTGAACTGGGGCACACCCGCATTGGCTATATCGAGTCCAGTCATCGGATGTACAACTTCGACGCCCGCCGCAAGGGCTTCCTCCTTGCTCTCGCCGAGCATGAGCTAGGTCTGCTCAAGGAGGACATCTTTACGACCTTGCCGACTGTAATTACACCACAGGATGACTTCAAGCACATTATCGAGCAGCGCCGGGACGACCTGCCTACCGCCTTCTTCTGTGAATGCGATTATATTGCGATTAGTGCTATGAAGTCATTGATGGAGCTGGGCATTCGGGTGCCGGGTGACATCTCGATCGTAGGCTTTGACAACATTAATGAGTCCATGGTCATCTCCCCTGAGCTGACAACGGTTCATGTGGAGAAGGAGAAAATCGCCGAGTTGGCGGTGACGATGATGAAGCATCTCATGAGCAGCGAGAGCAGCATTAGCGTCAAGACCACGGTGGACACGCGTCTCATCGTGAGAAGATCGACCGCGGCGGCGGTCGTAAGAGAGAATCTTAAAAAAGACTCTTTACGTTAAGGTGGGTTATTTGTGGAGCAATTGTCAAATTATCTACACGTTCAATCTATCGCTAAATCCACCATAAGTGAGTTAAAGAATGTAATTAAAGAAGGCATTTCAGAACGTGAAATTGTTTGTAAAACCGAAGACATTATGAGAGCTAATGGCGTAAATAGTTTCTGGTATCATGGTATAGGGGCATTTGTCCACGTTGGAAAGAGAACAACCATTTCCGAATCAGGCAAGGGTTATAAGCCTTCGGAAACATTAGTGGGCAGGAATGATATTGTAACTGTAGACCTTAGTCCAGAGCTTAATACCTATTGGGGTGACTATGCACGAACGTTTATAATCATTGATGGAAAGGCTGTCGGTGTAGATGCTTTAGAATGTAGTAATAATGAATTTGAGCTTATGGATGGAGTTAAAGTTGAAGAGAGCCTGCATAAAATATTTATGAACTATATCAAACCTGACATGACTTTTGAAGATGTCTACCTGCATATGAATGAGGTAATAAACCAACTCGATTATATTAACCTTGATTTTGCTGGAAATTTGGGACATACAATTGAGTTCAATAAGGACAACAGGAGATATTTTGAGTCGGGAAATAAGACTAAGCTGAGTGAAGTAACTCTCTTTACATTTGAACCACATATTAAGCATAGGAGCTTAGAATACGGATTCAAGAGAGAAGACATTTATTATTTCCGCGATGGTAAATTGTTTGTCCTATAAAGCTCTAGACATTACCCGAAAACTGTAAGAACGCTCAGATCAAAAGAGGCGAAGCAGTTTTTTGGCAATTTGTGCTTGGGAGTTCAACTTCAATAAACAGCATGGAGAGTCGTATGGAACTCACATCAAGGTGAGAATCCTGCGACTCTCTTGTTCATGTGAGCAGTTTCATCCAACTTGTCTAGGTGCATGCTACTCGATTCAGATGTATGGCCAATCTGCTGGAATGAGCCTTTCTCTCCCAAGGCTTTGCTGTATGTCCCTCCTTCTCCCCGGGCACAATGGTCATATATACGCACCGGCTAAATCCTATGCTATGATTAGGATAGGATTGGCAAGCGCCTCATTGGGTAATAAGCATATAAGTCACCGGATAAGGATACTAATTCTATCTATAGGTGTGAATCATATCCCGTTATAGACCTACACTGCAAGGAGGGGCAAGCATGTCGTTCACCAAAAGCAAGACGCTCCGTGTCATTAATTGCCTCATTCACCGCTTTAATGATGATGAGGTGCCGGCGCTCGGTGCGCAGCTTACATACTATCTGATTCTGTCCTTCTTTCCATTCCTGATCTTTGTCATCAGCATTATCGGCTATGTCTCGTTGTCGGCAGAGGATTTGATGAACGACTTCTTCACCGTCATCCCTGATGATGCAGAGAAAATTGTGAAGAGCATTATCCTGGAGGTGACCTCCTCGAATAGCGGCACCCTGCTGTCATTCGGCATGCTGGCTACGCTATGGGCTGCCTCCAATGGCATCAACGCGGTAATCAAGGGGCTGAATAAAGCTTATGATGAGGAGGAGAATCGCCCCTTCTGGCTAGTGCGCGGCATTGCCGTTCTCTCGACGCTGGTGCTGGCTTTCGTTATTCTCATTGCGATGCTGATGCTGATCTTTGGCAAATCAATCGGTGAATACCTATTTGTGGTCGCGGCCTTCCCGACTGATTTCGAACAGGTGTGGGGATTTGTCAAATATGCGATCCCTCTCACTGTCATGCTCGTCGTTTTTATGCTCTTATACAAATTCGCACCCAACCGCAAGCTAGGCTTCAAGGAGGTGCTTCCCGGAGCCATCTTCACCACTCTTGGCTGGATCGCCACCTCTTTGCTGTTCTCCTTCTACGTCAATCAGTTCGGCTCCTACACCAAGATCTATGGCAGTCTGGGCGGAGTCATCGTCCTGCTGATCTGGCTGTATATCAGCTCCATTATCATTCTGATGGGCGGTGAGATTAACGCTGCGCTTGCATTTGAACGGGACGGGAAGGTGAAGAAGGAATGCAAAATGTTCGGTGCCCAGTTTTTCGCTTTTCTGCGAAAACGGCGCTTGTGAGCCGATTTTTTTGCAACATTTTTCCAATGAAATGCGTTCATGGTGTTGAGGGGAGGTAAATCGATGAAAAAGGGAATGTGGATGATGATTGCAATATTAGGCCTGTTGCTTTCAAGCTGTGCAACCAATGATTCTCTTTCCAATCCTTCTAGAGCACAACAGTCTGAAGCCCAAGGAGATTGGCCACTGTATTCAATTGAGGAAATGATGAATGGGAAGACAGATGTAATCGTCCTCGCTCTCGTTGATTCAGTTACCCAAGAGAAAGAACCACAAATAGCGGAATTGCGCGTTGAAGAAACCTTTTACGGGAAGCCACGTGACGCGGTGATTAAGCTTTATCAAACCACTGGCCATGTGCAAGCAGGTCAACGGTATTTGTTATTTTTAAGCTATCGAGAGCAAGCTGGGCAGTATGTCGTTTCTGACGGTCTTTCGCAAATAGAATATAATAACGACAACATGAAAGTCCGTGTGAGAGGGATTCAAGGAGACTATACAGTAGAGCAATTTAAAAAAGTAATTAACGAGCAAACCTGACACGTTTAACTTTGTCTATTAGGACAAGGACAAGAAAACAAGCGAAGGGAAGCCCCATGAAGTAGCCGATCACATCTACGCCATGCTTAATCAGGGCAACCATTCGCTTTTTGAAGGTAAGGATTACACTTCGCGTGAGTCGACACAACTTCGATTATTGCTGCACACCCTGTGCCGGGTTATTCTGCGCCGGCTGCTTGGCATGCTTATCCAGCGTCTCCTTGGCAAATTGCTCTGCTGCCTCATAGCGATTGCCCTTCGTATCCTTTACTTTTGCCTTGGTCATCACCTTATGCCTCCTGTGTCCCGGCTTTTATTTGGCCGAATTCATGTTGATATCCAGATTCATCGTAGCAATATGCGCCTTCGTCTCCTCCGAGCCGAGCTCATGCATCAACTGATAGATGCGGGTGATCAACTGGTCGTAGCCCAGGTTGATGCGTTCTACAGACGCTGTTCCGAACGGGTTCCAGGAAAAATGCGATACCTGCGCCTCATCCCAGCTCGACAGCTCCTCGAATAGCTCCTGCAATCGATTTAACTCTTCCTCATTTGCATAAATCTCCAGCTCATAAGCGGCCGCTGTCGGGTCCTCCAGAATTTGGCCGGCGCCTACAGCGACATAATAGGGCTTACGCTCATAAAATGCCTCCTCTGAAGTGGTGCTCATCCGTTCGCCTGCCTCCTTTAAGTTTTTTCTGTCCTTCCTCTCTAGCATCCCTGAGGGACAGACATTTTATGCCCGGATGGCGCATATATCTTGGAGACCTTAGTTGTTAGCTTAGCTGGCATAACAGCGCGAGCTGCCCAAGATTGCTTGGGGTAGTGTGCGAAGATGTCAGCTTTGCGAGCTTTATTGACTGAACACACCGCCCATCGTTGCGAATTCGGACAGAGAGGGATGAGAGAGGCATGTGCGGAATAACCGGATGGATTGACTGGACGGCGAACCTCTTGCATGAGAGCGAGAGCCTAGAGAAGATGACGGACACACTCGCGCCGCGCGGGCCGGATGCGTCTGGAACTTGGATTACAACCCACTGTGCGCTCGGGCATCGCAGATTAAGTGTGATGGACCCGGCTAACGGCGCGCAGCCCATGATACGTCAATCAGGCGATGATACGTATGTGATTGTATATAATGGCGAGCTATATAATGCCCCCGAGTTAAAACGAGAGCTGGAGCAGCACGGCCGCCGCTTCACAACCACCTGTGATACGGAAGTGCTGCTCTATGCCTACATCGAGTGGGGCAAGGCATGTCTTGACCGCTTCAACGGCATCTTCGCCTTCGCGATCTGGAACAGTAAGGAAGAGAGCCTGTTCCTCGCCCGTGACCGTGTCGGAGTTAAGCCGCTGTTCATTAGCCAAATCAACGGGCGGTTTCTATTCGGGTCGGAGCCCAAGGCGATTCTTGCTCATCCGGCGGTCTCCACCGATGTCGGCGCGGAAGGGATCGCTGAGATCTTCATGAACGGCCCGGCCCGTACACCCGGTCAGGGAGTCTACAAGCATCTGTCCGAGCTGCTGCCCGGACAGTGTATGACGGTTGACCGCGCTGGCGTGCAGCTCCGCACCTATTGGAAGCTCGAGAACAAGCCTCATACGGATAACGCAGAGCAGACCGCCGAGCATGTCCGCTGGCTGCTGGAGGATACCGTTCATCGGCAATTGGCCTCTGATGTGCCGGTGGGCACGCTGCTATCTGGCGGCCTGGATTCCAGCGCGCTGACCTCCATCGCAGCCGCCTACTACACCAAGCAAGGACTGGGCGCCATCGATACCTTTTCCGTCGATTTCACGGACAATGACAAGCACTTTCAAGCGCATGCCTTCCAGCCCAACTCGGATGCCCCGTTCATTCGTGTCATGTCGGATTACCTGGGCTCCCGCCATACCTTTATCGAGTTCGACACCCCTGAGCTGACGAATGCTCTGGATGCGGCTGTTGAAGCCAGGGATTTGCCGGGAATGGCTGATGTCGATGGCTCGCTATACATGTTCTGCCGGGAGATCAAGAAGGGGGTAACTGTCGCCATCTCGGGCGAGGCAGCCGATGAGATCTTCGGCGGCTATCCGTGGTTTCATCGCGAGGAGGCGCTGAATGCCGATACCTTCCCCTGGGCACTATCAGCCACGATGCGCGCCGGCCTCCTGTCCCCGGATGTCGCCTCATGGATTAAGCCGCTCGACTACGTGCGCGACCGCTATCATGACGCCGTGGCAGAGGTGCCCAGGCAGGACGGAGACACGCCACAGCAGCAGCGCATGCGCCGGATGTCCTATCTTAATATCACCCGCTTCATGCCCACACTGCTTGATCGCAAGGATCGGATGAGCATGGCGGTTGGCCTGGAGGTGCGTGTTCCCTTCTGCGACCATCGGTTGGTTGAATATGTATATAACATTCCATGGGAAATCAAAACCTCCGGCGGTCAGGAGAAAGGCATCCTGCGGCGGGCACTGGAGGGCATTCTGCCAGATGACATATTGAATCGCAAAAAAAGTCCCTACCCGAAAACCCATCATCCCAGCTACCTGCACAGCGTCCGCACCCGGCTTACTGCGATTCTCGATAATCCATCGTCGCCGCTGCTGTCGCTAATCAACGTGCCCCACTTACGCAAGCTGATGGAGTCCACAGATGCCTCCTCCAACCTCCCATGGTTCGGGCAGCTTATGTCCGGCCCGCAGTTGTTCGCGTATTTGATTCAGGTTAATCATTGGCTGGAGCACTACCGAATCTCGATTAAGTAGGTGTTAGCATCATAAGCGCATCATAAGCGTTATCGGCTACCCCCGCCGTTGACGAGTCAAAAAACAGGAGCTGCGCCCCTGATCTGCATCTTACAGATCAGGAGCCAGCTCCTGAATCAACTTCGCCAATGCGAGTCCGCGATGGCTGACCGACTGCTTCTCATCGGTGGTCAGTTGTCCCATCGTCCGCCCGAATGCAGGCACCCAGAACAATGGATCATAGCCGAAGCCCCCCTCGCCGAGCGGCTTGTTAATGATGTATCCCTCACAGGCGCCATCGGCATGATAGATCTGACGCTGCACCGGATCGTACACGACCAGACTGCATACAAAGCGCGCACTGCTCAGCGCCTCCAGATCGGTGGGCATAATCAGCTCCGCATTCCACTGGCCTAAGCGCTCCGCCGACCGCTTGCCAAGCTCCTCCAGCAGCTTGCGGTTGTTGGCTCCATCGCCTGCTCCTTCTCCTGCATAGCGCGCCGAGTAGACACCCGGCTCGCCGCCCAGCGCATCAACGCACAGCCCGGAGTCATCCGCGAGCACGGGCACACCCAGACGCTCGCCAACTGCCTTCGCCTTAATCAGCGCATTGTCATAGAACGTCTCGCCGTCCTCCACAATCTCGGGCAGGTTGTCAAAGTCGAACATGCTCTTGACTTCCATCCCCAGCTTGGCGAAGGCGTGAGCGAACTCCCTCACCTTGCCCTTGTTCTGGGTAGCGACGATGATCGTGCTTCCAGTCAGCTTCACAGTGCGCTCCCTCCGATCCGCAGCCCGGCTTCGCCCAGCACTTCCTTCTGTCTGTCAATCAGCTCATGAATGCCCAGCTCTGCCGATTGCAGCAGTTGATTCAGCTCGTCCCGCGAGAACGGAGCCTCCTCTCCTGTGCCCTGCACCTCGACAAACTTGCCCGTGCCCGTCATCACGACATTCATATCCACCTTCGCCTTCGAGTCTTCCTCGTAGTTCAGGTCGAGCAGCGTCTGGTTCTGATGAATGCCGACACTGACGGACGCCAAATAGTCTGTAATCGGGTACTTTACGAAGTTGACAGTCGAGCTAAGCTTGTGAATGGCCAGCGCCAGCGCGACGAACGCGCCCGTAATCGAGGTCGTGCGAGTCCCCCCGTCCGCCTGGATGACATCGCAATCCAGCGTGATCGTGCGCTCGCCAAGCGCCTGCAGATCCACGATGGAGCGCAGCGACCTGCCGATCAGCCGTTGAATCTCCATCGTTCGGCCCGTCAGCTTGCCGCGCGCTGCCTCCCGCTGATTTCTGACTTGCGTCGCCCTGGGCAGCATCGCATACTCCGCGTTAATCCATCCCTTGCCCTGTCCTTTCAGAAATGGGGGAACCCGCTCCTCCACCGATGCCGTACACAGCACCTTCGTATCCCCTACCTCGATCCATACCGAGCCTTCGGCATGCTTGTTCGGATGAATGACGAAGGTCACCGGCCGAATCTGATTGGGAAGTCTTCCATCCGTTCTCATCATTTTATTGCCTCCTGAATTAAACTATCCTCCATTTTATCAAATCCCTTCATCAAAAGCACCCCTCCCGCATAAATCTGCCCGTTGAATCAAAACCAGGCATGCGGTTTACTTCCTATAAATCTATTGTATACTAGCTGTACACTTCAACATTGTTGGGGGTTGGCCGATTAGTTAACTGGCTGAAATTGTTACTTCTCGGACAGCCTCAGATTAATATTGCCATGAGTAGCTACAATGATAGGAGGAGCCGTTATCATTCGAAGATTAGGCTATGCCACTACTGATCGATTGTTGATCATCAATGCAGACGATTTCGGACTGACCCGGGGAACGAATGAAGCTATAGTGAGCTTGTTTGAAAGCAACTCCATTACCTCTGCCTCGATCATGATGCCTTGCCCCGAGTCCAACGAGGCTATAACGGCAACCCATCAATACGGGATACGAAGCATCGGAATTCATCTGACACTGACAAGTGATTTGCTCTCTCGTTACACGCCCATCTATAATCAACAAACATTGCATAGTTTAGTTGAAGCAGATGGTAAATTTCACACAGACGTCGCCATATTGGAACACAATGCCGATGAACATGAAGTCCGAATGGAATTGGACGCTCAGATTCAAAGCGCTCTCTTACAGGGCATTGATCCCACCCATCTTGATAGCCACGCGGGCAGTATTATGGGATTAGCTACAGGCAGGGATTTTTTGGAGCTTACCTTTGATTTATGCGAAAAGTACGGTCTGCCATTTAATCTGCCTAGCCGAATAATAGAACAGCCCTTCCTGAATACAGATCAATTAAGGATGTTTCGTAACAGGATCGCTTCGGCAAGGGATAGAAAGATCGTATTAATTGATGACATCGTTTCGCTTCCTTACTGCGTTCACCCCTCACCTACATACGACAAAATGAAGATACAGTTAGGCCAGATGTTAAAGAATTTAAGGCCCGGGGTTACCCAATTAACCATACATCCGTCTAAATTAACCGATCGGTTAAAATCCATAACGAGCTGTTATCACGAACGAGAAATCGAGCACCGTCTACTTCAAGATCAGGATATTCAGCACTGGATAGAGAGAGAGCGGATCAAGCTTATATCGTGGAAAGACATTCGAGACCTTCAACGAAGCTCCTAGATTTCCACTGATCGTAAAGCCGTGAAGCAACAATGAAATAAAGGCGCCTTCTGGAACAATGCTGTTCGTAGAAAGGCGCCTGCTTGTATTCGATTGGTCGGCAACTGATGCCTGAGGCTACGACTTAATCGCGTTCAGATAAGACGGACGATCCACCGGCTCGCTATAGCTGCGGTTATCTGTTCCGGTTACATTGGCGCTCCCGTTCAGATGAATGCGAACCTTGCTCGCTCCGGTGTTCTCTGTCAGCGACAAGACGACCGACTGGATCATCTCCGATGGCGTCAACTGTCCTTCCTTATACGTCTCATCCAGCAGGTCGACGGTAACCACGCCCTGATCTACCTTAATGCTGCCCACCTGCAGATCATCGGTCATGACACGGGTCAGATGACTCGATGACAACGGGCCGGCAATAAGCTGATGCATGGCCGCGGCGGCTACATCCTCACTGCGGTCGATCAGGCGCGTCACCGGAACATAATAATGCGTGTCATCAGGGGTAAGCGCCGAGAAGTACAAGGTAACTGGCGTCGAGCGTGCATAGTCCACTCCATCAGCTCGCTCCAGATTAATACCGATATGACGGGTGAGCGTTCCAGCTAGCGGAAAGCCGTCTACCGGCATCTCAGCCAGCTTCTCGCCGTTCTGCCTGAGCTGCACCTGCTTCACCTCAGGGAAGCCGGTCAGCGTCCATGTCACTGCCTCGACAATCTTGCGTTCATCCTGCGCATTATATCCCGTAAAATAATCATTCACATCTACAATTGCCAGTTCCTGATCCTTCACTAGATCGAGCTTGAGAATTTGCGTACCCTTGGATAGCACCGGCTCGAAGCCATCCGGCAGCAGGCTCGCATAAGGGCCGCCGTCCACCATCACCTCTAGCGCCGCTTGCTCGGGAAGCTGATTATCCGCGAGCGGCACCGCCAGCGTCACGGGAGCGATATAGCCGTTGCGATCCTTCAAGTAGACCGTCAATTGGCTCCCTTCGCCCTCGGCCATTGCCATCGTCTGCTCGGCATCCCCGTATTTCTCCTGCCAATCAGCCGGCGGCGGATCAATCTCGCTTGTTGCCTGCTTGGAGAAGAGGCCACAGCCCCCCGTTACAACCAGCGATGCTGTAATAAGCAAGGCAGGTACAGCTTTTACTATCCATTGTCGGCGTGTCATAGGTCATTTCCTCCCCGGTAGGTTTGCAAGGCCAGGCGGCATTGCTGATAGTATTATGTATGCAGAACCTGTCCGGTTTTAGACCTGTTTTGTCCACATCTCGCCAAGGGGATACAAGTAATAGACAATGGCACGATGCAATCTGCACCACACCACAGCATGCCCCGCCTGCACCGCGCCTCGTCCGCTCCCGCTCCTGTCAGCTCGTGTACACGATGCCCTCCGCCGTCTCCAGCCTGGTAATTCGCCCCTCTGTCTCCAGATAGCGCAGATGAGCCAGCGTCTCGGACAATGCAAAGCGCAGATGATGGATATTGCCGCCGATGCGCTGCCCGAACATGCGGATGCAGAGCGCATACGCATGCTGTGGCTCTGACACAAGCCACTGCTCCAGCTCTTCCAGTCTCCGCTCATGATGGCGCTGCAGCTCGGCGATTCGCTGCGCGAACCCGGTGAATGGCATCCGATGCCCCGGAAATGCCTGCTCGACCTCATATTGCAACAGGTACTCCAGGCTGGTGAGAAAGGATCGCAGCGGATTGCTGTCCGTGTCGCCCGGTATGAGACTTACATTCGGCGTAATGTCCGGCAGTACCTGATCTCCGCACAGCATCCAGCGGCGCTGGCGCTGGTACAGGCACAGATGGCCTGTCGCATGACCAGGCGTGTGCAGCAGCTCCCATGCCTCGCCGCCCAGCGTCACCTGCCCGCCGGGCTCCAGATAGCTTACCTGCGGCTGCGGGCTAACCTGAGCGACGAAGCTTTCCAGATGCGGCTCAATCTGCGCCAGCAGCTCGCCAGGCAGCCCATGCTGTGCGAACAGCGCCGCCCACTCGGCGCCCATGCTGCGCTGCTCGCCCCACATCCGCACCGCATAGCCGTGCGCCAGGCGCGACATGTAGACCGGTGCGCCGCTACGCTGCTGAAACCAACCCGCCAGCCCATAATGGTCGGGATGCTGATGCGTTAGCAACACACGTCGGATCATTCCCCAGTCAATGCCTCGCTCCTTCAGCACACGCTCCCATAGCGCCGCCGCCTCAGGGGTGTGCAGCCCTGGGTCGATCACCGTATAGCCGTCCGGCTCGCGGATCAGATAGCTGTTCACCCAGCGCAGCGAGAAGGGCAGCGGCACCTTCACCTGCAGCCAGCCGCTCTCCAGAGCGATGACTGCCCCTTCCTGCTCCTGCGCGCTCATCTTAATACCCGCCCGGTCATAATGAGTCGCTTCGAATGCAGCTCATCGTAGGGCGATCCATCATAGTCGCCGCATATCGCCTCCATCTGCAAGCCGGCTTGCTGCAGAGCAGCCTCGAACCAATTCAGCCCGTAGAGACACACCTGCTCCGCATATTGCCGCACTTCGCCGCCCACGCTCAGCTCGATATCCTTCTTCACCCAGTCTCCCTCGATCCGTCGCGTCTCCACAATGGTGCAGCCGCTCTCTTCATCGAGGCGCTCGGAACGGGGAACGAGATGCTCGCGAATATAATGCGGGTTCAAGTAATCGATCAGGAATTGGCCATCTGCTCGCAATACCCGCCGCAGCTCGCGCAGCACCTGCACATTGTCCTCCTCCTCATCGAAGTAGCCGAATGAGGTGAACAGATTGAGCGTCGCATCAAACTCCCCATCCGCAAATGGCAGGCGCCTCATATCGCCATGGACGAAGGCAACCTGGCCCTCCACGTCCTTCCTCCGCGCCTCCTGGAGCAGATGAGTGGACAGGTCGATTCCCGTCACCTTGTAGCCCTGCTCCGCCAGTGCGATCGCATGACGCCCCATGCCGCAGCCGACATCGAGCAGCCGCGACCCGGCGGGAAGCCCCATCCACTCTGCCAGCAGCCTCGCCTCCGCCTGGGCATTCTCCCAATTGCGATGCTTGTAGATCAATATATAATCAGCGCCGAAGCTGCGCTCGTACCATTCTGTCATTCTTCTATCGCCCCCTAAATTCCCAATATAATCCTTACTACATTAGAATAACATAAGCAGTTACACCTGTCGCCAATAGGGAACGGCGGGGCGCCAGGCAGGGCCATCTAGGGTGTGCATGCAAACTCCGCAAGGAGCAGATGTTGCATTCAGTCTTGGGAATAAACGGCACTGCCTGGCAGCATACTAACGGAACCAATCCCGTATGGAGGACTAGCAATGATTAACCGGATATTGACGTTGTTTGCAGATTCCAAGGATCTGATTACGAAGCGCATGAAGAACGACGATACCTACATGGAGATTGCCTATATCGACTCGCTATGTGACGAGAGCAAGATTTCCGAGGGGATCTTCGTTCCCTTCTCTCGCAATAAGAAGCCCTTCCACGACATTGTTCAGTTCAGCTCGGAATTCAAGCCTGTGCACGAAATGACCGAATGGAGCAGCTCGCTGCTGCGCGGCTATGTGCTCATCTATATCCATAGTAAATACTATTCCTATGATGCCTCTCGCATCATTCGTGTTGAGAGTCAGACGACCCAGGTGGAGAGCTCCATTCAAGGGCCGCAGATCGCACTGACCGAGGATCTGAAGGACGGGCTCAATCTCATCCGCAACCGTTATCCCGAGCCGAGCCTCAGTGTGGAGGAGCGAACCATCGGCACGGTAACCAAGACGAGAATTGCCTTGCTATTCGACAGCCGCAGGGTCAACTCCAAGGTGCTGGCCAATGTGCGAAGCAAGCTGCTGGAGGTCAATATGGAGACGCTGCATTCCGCAGGCGAATTAGTGAAATATCTATCGGGCAATCGCAAGCATCTGTTCCCGACCATGCTCATCACCGAGCGGCCCGACCGTATCAGCAATAATCTGGCCAAGGGAAAGATCGTCCTGCTGATCCACGGCAGCATGTTTGGCATTATACTGCCTGTCACCTTCTTTGACTTTATGAACTCGATGGATGACCGCTACGAAAGCTACTGGATGAGCCATGCGCTGATGATCATGCGCTATATCTCCGTCTTCCTGACCATTACGCTGCCTGCGCTCTATATCGCCATCGTCTCCTATAACCCGGAGCTGTTCCGGGTGCAGCTTGCCTTCTCGATTGCCGGGAGCCGCTCCGCGGTGCCATATCCCTCCTTCGTTGAAGTGCTTGTCATGCTGTTTATGATTGAGATGCTCGTGGAAGCCAGCGTTCGCCTGCCGCGCTACATCGGCTCGACGGGAACTACAGTGGGCGGCCTCATATTGGGGCAGGCTGCCCAGCAGGCGGGGCTCGTCAGCAGCATTATGATTATCGTTACTTCTGTCGTTGCCATCACCAATTTTGTCATCCCTAACAATGCGATGTCTATTGCCATTCGCTTCATGAAGTATCCACTCATCGTCCTGGCGATATTCTATGGCATAACCGGGGTCGTGATCGGCATGTTCAGCTATTGTGTCTATCTCGGAAGCCTGCGCAGCTTCGGTGTGCCGTACTTCCGGTTGCCAGGGAAGCTGATCCCGAGCGAGGAGGGCGATCTGGGTCAGGTGAGCTCATCATGAACCGCTATTTCTATTACGGATTTCTATACGTGGCATTGATCAACATCATGCTGTTCGTGCCCAATATCCTCCTGCAGAACCGCTATACCGGCTCCATCTCCTCCATGGCGCTGGCCATTCCTGCAGGTACGCTGTTGGCTCTGCTGTTCGCATCCTCCATCACGAAATTTCCGGGCAAGGCCATTCCCGAAATTATGTACGAGCATCATCCCCGCTGGCTCGTGTCTCCGGTGCTATGGATGATGGCAATCGTCTATTTTCTTGGCTCTGTCATCGTGCTGGTGGCCTTCTCCGTCGTCATTAACCGTTTCTATAACCCGGATACGAGCTCTGCGGTCGTGTTATATTTACTCATCGCTGCCAGTGTCTATTATTCCACCCGATCCACGCTGTCCCTGCTGTTTATTCTGGAGATGATGATTATTATTAATGCGCCGCTCATCTTCTTCGTGCTAGGCAAGGCGCTATTCTCTAGCAGCTTCAATTGGGACGCGATCCGCACGGTTGCCAATTATATTCGCGTCAGGCCCAATATTGAATCTTTTGCTGCAGCCACCTATATTTTCTCGGGTTATCTGAACATGTCCATGGTGAACCGGGCGCTGCCGCCGAACTTCCGGCTGAAGTACCGCTGGCTTATCCCGCTCATTGGCACAATAGCCTTGTTGTCCTCCGTATTCATCCCGATCGGGTTTCACGGAACAGAGGGGGTCGAGGAGTACTTGTTCGTCTGGAGCGTCACAGCCGATTCGATGAAGATGGAATACGGCTTTATAGAGCGTGTGCTCTTCCTGTACCTGATCCTTTATCTGAATCTGACGCTGCTATTCACGACCTTCGGATGGCATCAGGCGATGGAATTTATCAAGAGCACCTTCAAGTCCCACACGCCCAAGCTTGATGAGGACAAGACAACGCGAAGCAACTGGATCATTGGCATCGCCTTTGCCGTCATTACAGCGCTCTACAGTCTTGCCGTGAATGAGAAGCTTAACTTCAACATTGCCGCAGTCTGGCTCATCGTGCGCTTGTTCGTCGAGTTACTCGCAGTGGTCTGGCTGTTCATCCTGTCCTACAAGCAAGTCAGGAGGACACGAACCAAAAGGAAGGAGGGAAACGAAGAATGAGAGGGGCGACTACCCGCATCGCGGCTAGCCTATTGGTTCTCCTGCTGCTTGGCGGATGCGGCTTCAAGGATATAGACAAACGATTATTCGTGGTGGCGACGGGCATCGATAACAGCGGCAATCCGGACAAGCCGTACCGCATTACGTTGCGTCTGGCCGTTACATCGCCCAAGATTGAGCCTGGAGCAGGCCAATCGCAAGTAGAGACCATCGAAGCGCGGACGATTGCGGAGGGGGTACGTGAGCTGAAGTCCTATGTGGATAAAGAGCTGGATTTCGGCCAATGCAAAATCTTTATGATCGGGGAACAGCTTGCTCGTACAGAAATTAAACCCCCTCTCTCCTGGATGATCCGCCGGCGGGACATTCAGGCGATCTCCAATGTCTCGATCGGCTATCCCAGCGCGGAAGCAATCCTGCAGATTGAGCCGAAGACTGAGCGTTACCCTGGCAATATGCTGTTTCTGTCATTCGGTCAGGAAGGGACGGAATCGTCCTATACGGTGACGCAGCTCGCATTCGAGCTAGGCAGACGGCTCACCGAGAAGGGGCTGGATCCGATTCTGCCGATCGTCTACCCGGAGAATGGCTCGTACCGGATCAACCAGGCTGGAATCTTCAACAAAGAGAAGCTATTGACGATCCTCAAGCCTGAGGAGACACAACTGTTCAACCAGATTTCCAATACGGAGCTGAAGTCCAGCATCGGTGGCAATGTTGAGGAGGACCCTTATGTACTGACCGTCGGCAGCATCAGATCCACCTATAGAACCAACAAAAATGACCAGGGCAAGCTGGTCATCGAGTTCAATATTCGAATGAAGGGTCTGCTGGAGGAAGCGCCCAAGATGGTGTTCAATAAAGATTGGAGTGTGATCGAACATCACATAGCCACCCAATACAATACATCCGTCAAGAAGCTGCTAACCAAGTTTCAGAAGCTGGGTGTCGACCCGATCGGCTTCGGCCTGCGCTACCGGGCGACCCATTACAGCGGCGACGGCTCCTCCTGGAAGGAGTGGCTGAGCTTGTACCCCGAAGCCGAATTCAAGGTCAACACAAAAATCACGGTCGAAGGCACAGGCTTGATCAAATAACGTCTGTGCCCCTGTTGGCTGGATACGCCCCTATCGGCGACATCATTCACCTTGATCGAGCTGAGCAGGAAGAGGCGTGGTGGCCTTCCATAGTGGAATCGTCATTAGTGCTACTGCCGTATTAACCGACTTGTATGACGCAGCGCTTCGATATCCCCTGCGCCGATACCGAACATGACCGCACGCAGCTCAAAGGCAATCTGTTCGAATTGGCGATGGAGCGCCTCCTCCCAGTGATCCGGCGAGGCGCCCTGGAGTGCGGCAGCCGGCAGCAATGCACGGCCGAAGCCTGCCAGATTCGCCCCTAGCGCCAGCGCCTTGGCCGCATCTACGCCGCTGGCCAGCCCGCCGCTGGCAATCAGCAGCGCCTCCGGCGCCGCCTCGCGAATCTCCGCGATGCAATCGGCCGTACTGTTGCCCCAATCGGCAAACGCCTCGGCGGCAAGCCGCTTCATCGGGTCGGCGCTGCGGAATTTCTCTACCTGGCTCCAGGAGGTGCCCCCTGCGCCAGCCGCGTCGATGAACGCGACCCCCGCACCCTGCAGAGCGCGTGCGGTCTCCCCGTCCACTCCCCAGCCGACCTCCTTGATCCCGACCGGCACGTCCAGAGCAGCGCATACCTGCTCGATCTTGCGCAGCAGGCCGCCAAAATTCGTATCCCCCTCCATCTGGAATATCTCCTGCATGCTGTTCAGATGAAGCACCAGTGCATCCGCATCCGCCAGCTCGACTGCCCTGCGGCACTGCTCCACTCCGTAGCCATAGTTGAATTGCACTGCTCCCAGATTCGCAATAATCGGCACATCCGGCGCATAGCTGCGAATCTGAAAGGTTGGCGCCACCTCCGCATTCTCGATCGCTGCCCGCATCGAGCCAAGACCGATCGCCCAGCCGTGAGTCTGCGCAGCTACTGCCAATCTACGGTTAATCTCTCCGGCCTCGGCTGTACCGCCAGTCATCGAGCTGACCAGCAGCGGCGCCTGCAGGCGTCGTCCCAACCATTCGCTCTCCAGCGAAATGTCATTCAGCGCAAGCTCGGGCAGCGCACAATGACGGAACCGTAAGCGCTCCAGGCCTGTGGTGATGCCACTCCCCTGCACCTGCTCCTCCAGACAGATTCTAATATGCTCCCCTTTGCGCTTCGCCGTCGCCTCCGCAATCTGTACCGAAGCTTCACTATGCAGAGCCCCTTCTCCTGCCGAGCTTCGAGCAGCTTGCGCCGCTGCATCTGCCGCGGTATCCGTCTTCCCTTCCTGCTTGCTATGCTTGTCCCGAAGCGTTGTCATCTGTCTCTCTCCTTCCATATCCTCACCGGACAACCGGCTCAGCTCTTCATGCAGCCTAGCAGCCTGAGCTCATCATGAACAAGCTGACACACCGCCACTGCTGTACCGTACTTTAAGCCGTTCAACTGTCGATGGAATGTCCTGCCCACCAACGGCGCACACTTTCCGTTCATCATAACAAAGCGCCTGTTGCGAGCGCAAGCCAGGGTCATTCCTCTCTTGATTATGATCATTATAATCATTTTACTGAATTATTTAATCATTTTTATTGTTATAATCTTTATAATTAATTATAATGAAGACAACGAAGTGAGGGAGATGAGCTGAATGAAGATCAAGGTATTTGCAGGACAAGATGAGCTGGATCGCTACGCTGCGGAGCTGCTCTTACACATCGTAAGCCAACAGGAGCGTCCTGTATTAGGACTGGCAACTGGCTCTACTCCGATCGGCATCTATCAAGCTATGGTTCAGGCGGCGTCGCAGTCGGGGCTTTCCTTCCGCCATGCAACCACGTATAATTTGGATGAATACGTCGGTCTTGCCCCTGACCATGAGCAAAGCTACCGTTATTACATGGAGAAGCACCTGTTCCGCCATCTGGATATACCTGCCTCCCAGACGCATATTCCCGATGGACGGGCAGTTGATCTGCAGGCCGAGTGCCGCAGATATGATGCGATGCTCGCCGCGCAGCCGCTGGATGTCCAATTGCTCGGCATTGGCCATAACGGACATATTGGCTTCAATGAGCCGGCCGAGGAGCTGCGCAGCGGAACGCATGTGGTCCAGTTGAAGGAGGAGACGCGGGCGGCCAACGCCAGATTCTTCAACCATCAAGACGAAGTGCCTGATCGTGCGCTAACGATGGGGGTAGGCTCGATACTGAAGGCCAAACAGATCATACTCGTCGCCAGAGGAGCGGACAAGGCTCAGATTGTGAAGCAGGCTCTGCAGGGACCGATAACGACCCGTGTTCCTGCTTCTCTGCTGCAGACTCATGCCCATGTAACCGTTCTGCTGGACCGGGATGCAGGAAGGGAATGGATGGAATATGGAACGAAAGTCGAAATGGCACATTCATAATGTACAGCTCGTTCTTGAGGATCGTGTAGTTGAAGGCGCGGTAAGCGTGGAGAATGGTCAGATTGCCGCGGTACTGCCTGCGGGGAGTCGCCTGCCCGATGACGGCCGGCCTATACTCGACGGCGGCGGCGGCTATCTGCTGCCAGGCTTCATCGATATGCACATCCATGGCGGCAATGGGAGCGAATATATGGAGGCGACGATGGATGCTTTCTCTACCATCTCCCGCTTTCATGCCGGACACGGCACGACCGGATTGCTCGCCACGACCGTTACAGCCTCTCGTGAGGATACCGAAGCGGTGCTTCGCTGTGCTGATGCGTTCCGCCAGGAGAGTGGCAGCTACGCCAAGCTGCTGGGCGTTCATCTGGAGGGGCCGTTCATTAGTCCCAGGTGGCCTGGCGCACAGAATCCGTCCTACATCACGGAGCCGCAGCTCGATTGGGTTCAGGACTGGGAGGCTCGCTATCCTGGACTGATCCGCCAACTGACTCTGGCTCCGGAGAGCAAGGGAGCGCTGGAGCTGATTGGCTGGCTGAGCAAGCGGGGCATTATCGCCGCTGCCGGGCATACCGATGCGGATTATGAGACGATCCTGACAGCGGTAGATTACGGGCTGAGTCAGGCCGTTCATACGTATAATGCGATGACGCCGCTCCATCACCGCAAGCCGGGCACCGTCGGTGCTGTACTGACCCATGATGGCATCTGCGCCGAGCTGATTGCAGACGGGCATCATGTGCATCCAGGCGCTATCCGCCTCCTGCTGCGCGCCAAGCCGCTGGAGCAGGTCGTGCTCATCACGGACGCGATGTCTGCTGCCGGGCTGGGCAACGGTACGTACAAGCTCGGCGAGCTGGATGTGCTCGTGCAGGACGGCGTAGCTACGCTGGCTAAGGAAGGCAATCTGGCGGGCAGCACGCTGACGATGATTCAGGCATTCCGCTTCATGATGGAGCAGGCAGGTCTGAGCATATGGGAAGCCAGTCAACTGGGCAGTGCCAATCCTGCCCGCCGCCTCGGGCTGTGGGAACAGACCGGAAGCATCGCCGCAGGCAAGCATGCCGATCTCGTCTGGACGGACAGCGACTTCCAGATTCGGCAAACCTGGGTCGAAGGGAAGCCTGTGCTGACCGATGGGGTGTAACGCTGCTCCCCGATAGACAGCACGAATTCTGAATAAGCCACAGCATGACAACAGCTCCGCGATTCGCACATCCATGGTGTGCTGCCATCGCGGAGCTGCTGTGTTATGTAGCCTGCTTAAGACGGATGACGTCTCACCTAGGTCGTGTCTGAAAACCCGTTCAAGGGCATCTCTCCCCGCCTTTTCGCCCCATGCTGCGTTGCTTTTTCTTGACGTACCCCCGGTACGCCTGCGAAAATGCGCCTTGCCTGG
>Ga0160502_100233_pt1 | contig 59417 bp, 53 predicted proteins | sample DIDnMG_14_FD_108237 | JGI IMG/M metagenome (GOLD analysis project Ga0160502, IMG submission 108237) | Enriched soil microbial communities from UW Madison campus, WI, USA - DID2933_E24_Xylan MG | ecosystem: Environmental > Terrestrial > Soil > Unclassified | place: USA: Madison, Wisconsin... | reverse complement strand
GTTCCGTTTGGAACTGTAATAGTCTGAGCGCCGCTTGTTACAGCTGTTCCGTTGATAGAAACAATAGTTAATGCATCGTTGTCAACATCCGTATCATTTGAAAGCGGTGTTAAAGTAACAGGAGTATCTTCTGCTGTTGTATATGGATCGTCTGCTGCTACTGGCAGATGATTTACAGTTGGTGTAGCTGAACCAGAGTTATTTCCTGGCGCAGGATCACTTTGTGAACCTGCAATAGATGCTGTATTCGCATATGAACCTGTTGCATTTACCCTTGCTACCATGGTAAGCGTTGTGCTTGCTCCATTAGCAAGATCTCCAATAGTCCAATCTGGAGCTGACCATGTACCTGTCGAAGGTGTGGCACTCACAAAAGTATACCCAGAAGGAAGATTATCAGTAACCGTTACTCCTGTCGCTGCACTAGGTCCTGCATTAGAAGCTGTAATGGTGAAAGTAACGTTACTTCCAACATTTGGTGTAGAATTGTCAACGGTTTTCGTTACCGAAAGATTCGTTTGAACTAAAGGCGTTGCAGTTGCCGAATTATTTCCAGGGGTACCGTCTGGATTGTTTCCAGAAACAGTCGCTGTATTGGCATAAGATCCTGTTGCTCTAACAGTACCTGTAATCTGCAAAGTTGCACTTGCACCGCCCGCAAGACTTCCCACTGTCCAAGTTGGTGCAGTCCAGGTACCAGTCGAAGGGGCTGCACTTACAAATGTATATCCTGAAGGAAGTACATCGCTTACAGTTACCCCTGTAGCTTTATAAGTACCATTATTTTTGGCAGTAATGGTAAACACTATCGTGCTTCCCACACTGGCTGCAGCCTGATCTGCCGTTTTTGTGATCTCAAGATCAGCCGGACAGAGTACAGCTTCAAAAGCTCGGGTGGTTACCGATGTTCCGCCACAGGCTGCAGTTACAGAATACTGTACCGAAACGGTACCTTCACCCGTAAAGTTCAGCGTGTTTCCCGACAAGGTTCCAGGACCGCTTAAAATACTGAGTGTTCCTCCTGCAGGCGTTGGATTCAGCTGCACAGGATCGTCAACACAGTATTTAGAATCAGGTCCTCCTCCGGCTGAAATGGGCTGAATGGCTGGATTTGACTCTGCGCCGCAGATCTGTACATTAGCTGTTTTAAAGGTGTAACTGGTTTCATTGGTGTTGTCGTTAGTACCGTCTCCCATACTGCCGCTGATTCTATGTCCGACATATCCAAATTTGGTTTCACAGCTTTTTACCAGCATTGAGGTATGTCCTCCTGTTTCTACAGCAAGATAATTATCTGAACCTGTCAGACCCCCTGGAACAGCAGGGTTATTAGCACTGCCGCTTCCCAGTCCGAGCATCGATCCAGAACTGTTACCGAAAGCATAAATTTTATTATCGTTAGTCAAAACATTTACAGAAGCATACTGAGAATCATGCTCCTGGGGGCTGAACCATTTTATGTTATTCATTACAGGTCCTGTCGTAGAAGTATATCTAGGCTGTATCCATGATAATCTTTCTCCATTAGTCCAGTCACCTAATTGTCTGCTGCCGTTTTTACCTAAAGCATATAAATTACCATCTGCTGCTAAAATATAATGTGAACGGGTTGAGCCGTTATTTCCTGATGAACCAATCATTTTGGGTGTAATCCCGGCAGGAATTGTCATCTTTGCGGCATAATATTGATCCGCAGCGGCTGTATTATCTCCTAAAAAAACACTGGTTCCCCATACATACACCGTACCGTCAGATTTTAAAGCCATCAGACCATCATTATTACCGCGGCAGGCTACTACATCCGTTAAAAATGGATTTCCTGATTCTGAAGTCTGCACTCTATACCAAGTCAGTGCATTCCCAGCGTTACCATTTCCTCTCACTGCAGCTGTCTGTGAAATCACCCATACATCACCGCCGCAAGTGGTAATAGCAAGTGTTTTGTAGGTTGCAAACATCATTTTAACATCCCCAGGCGTAACTCCGGGAGGCAGACCATTGGCGTTACCGCCTATCGCCACCTTTTGAAAAGTGGTATTCGTGGTCAGGGAAGCATCCAGAATGACCCCTCTGTAGGACCAGGCATATAAACCATCGGTTGCTAAAAGTATCCCCTGGACATTATCAGATGAACTGCTTCCCAGCATCGCCTTTAAAGGAACAGCACCCATTGACAAGGCTGGAAAATTAGCCTTATTAATCGTTAAAGGCGCTAATTGATTGGCACCTGTGTTCGAAATCTTTTCACCCCAGGTCTGGAAAGAACCGTCTGAAGTCCTCACAATGGTCGTGTGAAAACTCGAGACGAAATTATCATATTCAATGGTTGCCGCATTGGTATTGGATGCGGCTCCAAAATTAGACAGATCGGTATTGGGACAACCTGCAGGAGGTGTGGCACACTGTGCTTCCGCTGTCTGGCTGCCTATAAAAATTACAAAAAACAAAAGGGCTGTTTTTTGTAAATTCAATAAACGATTTGCATTAGTGTAATTTTTTATCATACTGTATGGATTATTTTATTACCTGAGGCAGATTGTAAGTCTGCACCTGATTGTTAAAATCATAAAAATCAAACATCAGATACGTTTCCTGATTAACGATCCCTGATAGTTTATACTTCATTAATTTTGTTGTGTTCCCGGCCATGATTTCTTTTTCAACAGCAGCACCGGTCAAAGCAACACCAATTCCCGCTATAGACATGCCCGGCATTGGAAGTTTTACCGCATTGTTTTCCCTGCTGCTGATTTTAGCAGGAACGGTAATAATTAAATCTGAATAATTTCGTCCTCTGACAATGGGCTCCGAGAAAGTAATCTTTGAAAAATCAAAAGTGATTTTGACCGGTTCCACCTTGACACGAAACCGATCAGGAAATGAATCATGAGTACATGCATCATCATGTTTTTTAGATTCCTGAAAAGTAATATCATATACGCCAGGTTCCTGGAATGCATAAGCATTAATCTCATTACCCCGCAGGGTACTGTATAGATTCTTTTCAGCATTGGCCACTGTCCAGATGACGGTCTGGTCTATATGTCCAAAATCAATTTTTTCACCAAATGAAATCACTTTGTAGTAATCCTGGCTGTTATTATTTTGAGCTCTTACTTCATAATGGATCAACATCAATACTATTAAGTTGAAGCCGCAGTACCTGGCCATACTTTTATACCGCCTGTAAATATTCCCGATCATAATTATAATTTTCAAAATTTGACCGCGAATGTACCTTTTTGAAAGTCTCTTCCTAAAGTATTGTCTTTACCAATTACGTAAAATAAAAAATATTCAAGCGCTGAAATAAACACAAAACACTGTTAATATGACAGTTACATAAAACACTGAATTGTATGGTTCTGCAGAAGTAAAATAAGGATTACGACAGGCGGTTGCTCAATATGAATCGCCTTACAGAAGCGCAGATGTCATAAAAAAGCTTAAAATCTACAAGATCTAGGGATATCACATTAGAATTAATTTTGTTATACTATCTAAAACTATTTTTTTTAAAATCGATTTTCTTACATTAGCAGCTTTGACCGTCTGACGGTTTATCGTTGATTCGGCAGTATCGCTGTACTGAAACTGCCGGAAAATGTAACTTCTTTTACCAACGTATTTTATCACTGCACTTTAGAATTAATTATAGTATATATGCACTTTAGAAACGCTCTGCTGTCTTTTATCATACTAATCATCAGCAATCTTAGCACTGCTCAGGAGTCTAAATTTGATCTTATTTTCACAGAAACCGCGCAAAAGCTGTTGAGTTCTAATCCCAAAAAAGCATTAGAAAACACGGATTATCTCTATTCTATTGCCGCTGATGATACCCAGAAAATGAAATCCTGCATGCTCAAAGCCACCTTGCTGCGCCAGTACGGCCTGAGACAGGATGCTGTGGCTTCATTAAAAAGAGCCGACAGTATTGCCGCCAGAGCAGATAACTATACGATGCAGGCTCGAATCAACGGCTTTTTATCAACGCTGTACAGGGAAAACAATATCTACAGCTTAGGGAGCATCCATCTGCAGAGAGCTGTAACGGCCAGCAGGAAAATCACCGATAAAAGTGAGATGAATAAATTTCTGGGGAATCTTTCACAAGAAACGGCTTATTACCGCATGTATGCCTCGGAGTATAAAAAAGCCATCAGCCACTTGAAAAATGGAAACAAGCTCTTTCAAAAAACAGGTCCTGAGGTAGATAAAAATTTTCAGACGGCCGTTAATGACGAGATGATTGCTAAAAATTATCTGTCCCTAAACGAGGTTGATTCAGCCTTCTTTTACTACGATAAAGCCCAGAAAGAACTATCAATTTCCGGATCAGCAGATAGTCCATTAAAAGGTTTTATACTAAACGGCCTTGCTGCGGTCTACAGTAAAAAAGACATGCCGGCAAAAGCGCTGGAAAATTTTAAAAATGCCGAGAAAATTGCCGATGATTCCAACTTTTTTACCTTAAAACAAGAGGTATATACTTCTTTAATGGATTTCTATAAGAATAATGATGCCGCATTGTATATCGCCTATAATGAAAAAAATCAGAAACTAAACCAAAACGAAGAGAACAGCAGAAAAGCTATCGCAGATGAACTCATAAAAGCCCTTCGCAGAAAGCAGTTCGATAATGAATCCCATTATCAGCAGACCACGTATATAATCATTGGATGCTGCATCTTCATTGTACTGATTACACTGGCAATATACCGCTACAAGCGCCAGTCGGATTATAAAAAATTCAAAAACTACATCAATAAACAAGATTCAGCAGTCATTAAGGATGTACAGGCATCACCCAAAAAGGAAGCACCTAAAGAATATATGTCCGAGGCGGCAGAAAACAATATTCTCAAAAATCTGGATGAATTCGAAAATTCACAATCATTTCTGCGCAAAGATATTTCTTTAAATTCGGCAGCTGCGGAACTGGGCGTCAACCACCGTTATTTATCCTATGTGATTAATAAGCATAAATCAAAGGATTTTGCGGGTTATATTAGTGAACTGCGTATCAATTATATAGTAGAGCGGCTAAAAAATGATCCAAGTTATTTAAAATATAAGATCAGTTTTCTTGCCGACGAGGCCGGTTTTTCTTCACACAGCCGATTTACCATCACGTTTAAAAAGGTGACGGGCTTTTCACCCTTAACTTTTATAACCTATCTCCAGAAGGAAAATGAAAAATAAACAGGGTCTGACTGCCGAATTGTAATCCATTTAAATTAAGGAATGCCGTAAAGAGTCTTCTTTACCGTTTTAATAGTGCCTTAAAAATAAATAGACTTCCATTTCCATGCAGTCACATCATAAACTCACAGCCCGCTGATGACTGTTGAATCCGCCACTTGAAATGCAGATTGATTTGACTTCTGCAGGCCGGATGGTAAGAAGGCTGGTAACTTATACAGCCTAAATCCTGAAGCTGTTTAAAATATTTATGATAGGTTGGAATGGTATGTATATGCGAAAGATTCATAATACGGCTTCTGCTGACTTGTATACTTCTTATCCGACACTGACTGTATGCTAATTTTAATAAGGCAGCCAGGATAGCCAGATGCCACACGTTTAGATTTTTATCACCTAAATAAAGCGATAATAAATGCATGATCTGCTCCCTGTTTTTTTCACTTTTCATCTGTAAATAATTTTTGAAGATCCTCTCTGTTATAATAATACGAACCCAGAACTTTTTTAAATCTGACCATGCCTCCTATTCTCAGCGTCTGCACCGATCCTGCCGAGATATCGAGCATTTTTCGAACGGCTCTGCTTTTGAGCCATTCCGGCTGGATTTCAGCAGTCTTTACATTCAGGGACTCTTTCAGAACTTCTCCAACTTTATCTAACAGCAGTATGCCAAACTGCCTCAAATCTTCTTTTGTTACCGCTTTTCCCATACCTTTTCTTTTGACATAATTTTACTATTCACACCCAGAATCCTGCACAAAAAATCCTCAAAATAAATCCCGTCACTACTTTGTAATGGCGCGTATTTCAAAATCAAAAAAATAGATCCTGCTTCCCCTGGTTTTTTTAAAGGACGGCTCATATCTAAGATAGCCGTATTCATGAAGTTCCTGCAGGCATTTATGATAAGTAAACTTGGAGGATATTTTAGCAATGGGTGATAATTCCACCCTGAAAACTTCTATTGGATTACTAAAACCCTTAACAGCACGGAAACAAAGCAGCGCCGTATAAATGGCAATATGGGTGCTGCTGATCCTAAAATCTTTTTCGATAGCCGAAAAAAAATCCGTTAAGGGTTTTAGATTTTCCATAAAAAAATTATTAACATTCTTAAATAACACAGGTTGTGTAATTACTTACAAAAATCAAATTGACATGCCCTGTCTTCGCGACTGCTTTTTTTTCTTCCCTTCTTCCTGATCGGAATCGCTGTCATTTTCGGTTCCCTTTTTCATGTCTTTAGAGGCGCTTTTGGACTCTGACTCGCTTTTTTTCTGTTCCTTGCTTTGGCGGTCATTGATGCGCTGCATCTGGGAATCATACATCCTGACAGTTTTAAACTGCGGATTGGCTTCCACAAAACGTTTTCTTTCCTCTCCCTGAACGACAACAGTTACCGACTGGATATTCCCTTTTTTAAGAGAACTGATCAGATCTTCCCTGAACTTCGGCGTATCCAGCTCCTTTATCGAATGCTTTTCCAGTGCTGCTTCCAGATTATAACCGTAATTCTGATGGTAATGGGTCATTTTAAAGTTTCCATTAGATTCGGCATCTGAGAAGTCGAGTTTGCACCAGCAATTATACAATTCCCCCTGCTTATTGGCCAGGTCTTTGTTCACAGATCTTCCCTCCAGCAGATTGAAGGCTTCTTTCATAGTAAAGTTGTTCTCCTTTCCGATATAAAAAATCTGTTCTAAGTCATGCGGCGCTCCCTCTTTGTGAAGCACTGCCTTATAGGAATTAAAGAAATACATATCATTCTGGTCCGACTTCTTAAAATGAAGCTCTGAGGTCAGAACGCCGCTCTCAAACTTTGCTTCATGAGGAATCATAAATTCCTTTTCTCCTTTTTCCAGCTGTTCTTTCAATACCGGCTGCAGCGACTCGCCAAATCCAGTGTATTTGATCTGGTCGGCTAAAAAATCTAAATTTTTCTGATTCATAATCTTTACATTTAAAATTAGTACTTACTATAGGTTACCCAGTATTTCAAGATGTGCCAGATGCCTGTTTTTTATATCCAGCTCCAGATGCCTGCCCCCGTTTTTCTCAAAGACCTGCATAGTGAATTTTTTCTTCTCGGGAATTGTAAATTTAGAAAGAGCAAATACGACCGTAACGCCAGATTTATCAGAAATCCGGCTGAAATCACCCGTGCAGAACAACGGCAAAATTTCTATTTCCTGTGAGGCAGTCCTTTTGGACTTTTTCTGGTCACGGATAAAAAAACGAAGCTGGTCCACATCATAAATGATTTTAGAATCATTGCGTAAAAAGACTCTCAAATACAGTATATCCTGATGAATAAAGATTCCATCAACTCCCATCTCAATGTCCGACCTTCTTGAATCAAGTCCGCTTACCTTCTTTTGCTTCGATAATGCCAGCATGGCATAATCCTTTATTTCTTTCTGGTTTTCATGCTCCTGTGAAAACATAAGCTGTTTATCATCACCACTTCGCAGTCCGGCATCCAGATGTAAAGTCGGGCACAAATCGTCAAAATTCAATATGAAGCTGTAAAGCCTGCTATCGGATGTGACCACAGTAAGGTTGGTCTGCTGAAAGTTCTGTTTTCCTGCTTTCAGCAGGATTATATTTTCAACTCCCTTTGCTTTCTGCACCAGAATATCCCGGCTGCCGATATCCACACTTTTGACCGCATAGGGAAATAAGATACTGGTCGTTTTTGAAGAACTGAGCTGTATATTCGTATATGCCGCGGTTGGATTATACTGCGTATATCCAGAAAACGCTGTCAGCAAAATGCATATCATAAGTACTATTCTTATTTTTTTCATGTGGAATTGTTTACGGTTATTTTTCATTTTTATCTTTTTCATCATACAGCAGCACTTTGTAACCTGCTTTAACGGTTACTTTCACCAGCTTTACTTTTTTACTTAAAAGTGTTTTTGCCGCCTCCACTCCCATTCCGGCCGCCTGGGCTCCCCAGGAATCATTTACCCCAGAAAGGCCGATGCCCTGAATCGATCTGTCGGCAGAGGCTTTAGCAGTATCTCTGTTTATTGTCCCGGGAATATAAATGCCTTTTATGCCGTCGATGTCAAAAACGGAAAGCTCGACCGGAAAAATGGAGTTCTGGTATTGTATGGTGCTTACCTTTATTTCCAGCCTTTCTCCTTTCAGAGATGCTGTTCCAAAGACAAAACTGTTTCTGGGAATGAGCACACCGTTGATAAAAACATCATGTACAAGCCTTATCTTCACAATGGAACCGTTTACAAGGGTCTGCGTTTCATGAACCATCGCTTCAACTGCATTTTGGATTTCATCGCTAACGAAGTCATCATCCAGAGAATAAAAAGAATTCGTCTGCTGTTTTCCTGCCGGTGATACATCCTGAAGAGAACTTACGCTCTGTTCCTCCGTTTTCCTGGTCACTGAAAACACTTTACCTTTGTGAAGCTTCGAATTCTGTCTGAGCTTTTCCTCAACCCGCTCGGGATGCTGAATATCTAAGATATTTTCCAGCATGCTTCCCAGCTGGGCGAGTTCTGGATCTGGTTCGGAGGGTGCACTTATAGCGGCCATCAGCTGTTCCAGGTTTTTCATATCCGAAGTGTCGCCATACGGTGTTTTCGCATATTGAAACTCGCTCATGTCCTGTTCATTGGCATTGACCCGAGGAGGTTCAGAGATCGCCTTCTGGAGCGCCTGCAGCTTCTGATACATCTTCTGTTCATTTTCCCCTTTTAAAAAACCTGTGTTAAGCCCGGTTTTTCTGTTTTCCCATGATGTTACACTTGAATCGAAAAAGCCGTCATCTTCAAGATTACTTTCATCTTCTCCGCGCATCGAATAGTTAGGATCTTTCTTCTTCTGCTCTTCAAGCTTTATAGAATCGGCTGCTGCCTGATCATAATAGCTCATTTTGTCTAATGCAGCATCTTCTTTTAACTTTGGGTTTGGAAGCCGCATATTAAAACCTGGTTTTGTTTCTCCCGACAGCGCGGTTTCTGTGCTTTTACCGCCTCCAAGAACCCAAAAAAGCAGCGTTATAAACGGCAGTACAAGTAAAGGAAGAACCAGCATCATCTGGCGTTTCTTGCTGTCTTTCATTGAAAGTGTATTCATTTCCATAATTTCATTTATTATACGTTTGGTATTCTGTTTTTCTGTAAACTCTTTAATGCTTTAAAAATCTTTGGCATTGGAATTATAATGTATATGTAAATCAATTGAACCAGATACCTTTATTACACTGTCTATATAACGGCTGAGAGGAGCTTGTTTCTCATGGCTCTCAAATGATACATCCAGCAAATGCAATGCTTTATTTTGATCAGCATAAATGGGTCTCACAACGGATACTCCATCAATATGAATTGATGGTGAGCTGTCCATAAAAACACCTCTAAATGCTGTGAAAAAACAACATACTGTGCCAAGCAGAACGAAAATGTACAGAGAAAATTTAAGCTGTGATCTGGAAAGACCAGAGGTGATTTGATTCATTTTAACTTCCCTCCAAAACCGGAACAGCTGATAAATCTGAAGCCCATTACGATTTTGTTTTTGTTTTCCGAACAAACCTCTCATGGCTTTCTGTTTATGGTTCCCAGATCTTTATTCTCCAGCGTATTGAAACGTTCAATGAGGAAACCATGCGGATTGTTATCACTGCGTGACACATTTCGGAGCGTTCCTTCTGTGATCAGATTTCTGTTCACTATGCTGGTTGTTCTTATAATGTTCTGCCGGGCATAACATATAAAGCGGTAAGGATATTCCTTAACATCAATCGTAACGCTGTCTATTGATACGGTCTGACTAATATTGCCTGATATAATTCCGGAATAATAGCCGTTTTCTTTTAAGTCATCGTAGATCCGTTTCACTGAACTATCGGCCAGATACAACGCTTTGGTTACATTGGCTTTAATCACTTTGTCATCAGGATCAAGACTGAAAAAAAACTGGTGAAAGGTTCTCACATGATCCCTTGCCTCAACCGCCACATTATCCTTACGCTGTGAGGAGTAGGCTTCCATGGCTTTTCCATTTGCCAGGATATAAACCTTATCCTGCATCAAGGCCACAGCACTAAAACTTTTATATAATGCATAGCAGGTTACCACGGCAGAGCATGCAATGACCAGCATGGTAAATCCTCTGACATGGCGGAATGCCGTATCGATATTTTTGATCTTGGTAAACATCATTGCAAGCTTTTAATTTTTAGAATTTCCTTTGAGTCTGTCTCCCATGTAATTTCCCTTTTCTTCAAAGTATGGCGAAGAGCTTGAAGAAGAGCTCATGCTCTGGCTCATTTTACCAGCTGCATTGCCCATAGAATCCATCACCATTCCAGCGCCTGTGGCTGCACCACCTATTACTGAGGAAGTCGAACCGCCAAATAAACTGGTGACTTTCTGTCCCAGTGCGTTTCCTCCCGATGCGTGTACAATATAATTGGCTACCGAAGGAACCGTGAAATAGCCTATTATGCCTATAATCATAAAAATCAAGTACCCCATATCGGTACGGCTGAAAAACGTATCGCCTGATGTATTGATCTGCGCAATGTCCAGTTTGAGCATCTGCTCCTGAACTTTACCGATAATACTGCCAAAGATGTTGGCAACCGGAAGCCAGAGATAAATATTGATATACCGCGCAAGCCAGACTGTGAGCGTATGCTGGAATCCGTCAAATACTGCAATACCGAATACCAAAGGCCCCAAAATGGACAGCACTACGAGTTGAAAAGTGCGAAGCGTATCAATACACAGCGAAGAGGCCTCAAATAAAATCCGCAGTATCTCACTGACCCATTCCTTGACCGAATTCCTGAAACTATACGAGGCTTTCTCCATGGCAAATTTTACATCATTTCCGATTCCTTCCATAAGCCCTTCATTCGAAGTATCAGCTCCGTCGTGCGTATATTTGTACCACCGTTCACGGTCTCCTGTTCCAAGAATGCCCACATACATTTTCCAGGGTTCACTTTCTTTAACTGCTTTTTCTTTTTCCCTGAGCAGCACTTCAATGGCCTTATTGGATCCTTCAACCATGGAAGCGGTTGCGGTGACTGTTGGTCTCATAACCCCGTTGATAAGGGCAAGTACACTAGGAAAAATCATAATGCAGAAACCGATCACAAACGGCCTGAAGAGCGGGTAAAAATCGACCGGCTCGGCATTGGCAATATGACGCCAGACCCTGGATGCGATATAGAATACCGCTGCAAATCCCGCTATGCCCTGCCCGATTCCCATAAGATTCCCGCACATAGGCATCATCTCATCGTAAAGCTGCTCCAGCACACCATGAAGACTGCCGATCTCATCGCCAAACTCCTGCGCTGACATCACCGAAGGTATCAGGACAAACAGAACGACGGCTTTAAAAATCTTTTTCATACGATTGGATTTAATTTTTAGACGGGTACGTGTTTCGCACAGCTTGTACATCATTAGATTCTTTAGAGCGCTGTAAAGCCAGTACAGATGCGGATCCATTAAAGTCCCTCAGAAACAGCAGCTTCTGCTGCATATCTTCATAAATCCTGTCAATCATTAAAAGTCTTTCGTCGTCAGTCATTCTGAGTTTATCCGCTGTGAGTACCGCTGTCAGTTCCTCTATATTCCTCAGGCTTTCCCCGGCAAGATTTGAGTACACTTTTTCAAAGTATTGTATTTCCTGAGAAGTAAATCGCTCATTTTGAAGAATTCTGTCAATTCCTTTACGGCTTTCCCGCACGAGACTCAACTGAAACTCTACAATTTCGCCTACCCTTTTATAATTTTTAACAACAGGACTGACCTGCATCAGAGCATCCAAAAAAGTCTTATGCAGTGAAAAATTTCCTTGAGACATATCCTTTACTGCATTGTAGCCGCCACTTAATATGTCATATCCTTTCTTCATATCACTCAATATCTTTTTAAACTGGGATAGTTTTTCAATATTTAAAACGAGCTGCTGGATTTCAGCAGACTGTGCGTGTGCCGAAAAACCAATACTGAAGAGAAGTACCATTGTAAAATGTTTAATCCTTTTTTTCATCATCTGCATATTTATAAGCCCAGTACAACCCCGGCCTGTTTCACATCATTTTTTTCTTTAGCTTTCGATAATGCCAGCAGCTGAACTTCTGAGCTGAATTTCTCGCAGAAAGCGTAATCTTCACTCGCTGCCTCATACAGTTTATCAATTCGTTCCATTCTCTCGTCGTCCTTCATTTCAAGTTTGGTGCTTGTCGTCAAAAGACGCAGCGTATCGATACGCTCATCACAGCTTTCAAGCAGGCGGTTGAATGTCCGCTGGATATAATCCAGTTCGCTGCCATGAAACAGATCATCCTGCTGGAGTTTTCTAAAAGTCCTCCTATACGTTTTTAAAATCTGAAGCTGCAGCGAGATTATTTCGGCAGCTCTGGCATAATTCCTAACCTTTGGATTAACTGATACCAGCGATGTAAAATAATCACTGTGCAGGTTTACTTCGCCTTTCTTAGCATCTGAAATAAAATGCAGCCCGTTTTTAACTGTTTTATATCCTTTTGCCGCATAATCCATATATGTCCGAAGCGCTGTAATCTGAAGAAGCAGCATTCTCTTCTGCTTAGCCTGCTGGGCTTGCAGACTTAGGCTGCACAGACCTGCTGTTACCCCTATTAACAGCATCTTTTTCATCGCCGCAATACTTTTATCGAATTCCATAAAATTGTTTCACTTTAGCTGCATCAGCGGCGGTTTTTGTCCTCTGAAGACGCAGCAGTATATGCTGCCGGTTAAAAAGCCTGAGATCGTTATAATTAGCCTCAATCTGATCGGCAGCCTGATTGATAATTTCAAGCCTTTTCAGATCACTCATCTGTGTGGTAAAAGAATCTATGATCAGAAGTATCTGATCCATATTTGTCATGCTCTCTTCCAGTATGCCGTCATACACTTTTTCCATATACTCCAGTTCCGAGACTTTAAAGTGATCATCCTTTTTAAAAAGATTCCACGCCTTTTCGTATTCTTCAATCAGACGGGTCTGCTTTACGGAGATTTCCTTAATTCTCTGATAATAGGTAATAATGGATTTGACTTTCTGCAGCTCCTCATAATAGTCTTTATAGAGATCACGCTGTTTTTTTGTCCAGTCGGATATTTCATCGAGCTTTAATTTAGAGAGCGTATTCTCCACCTGCTTCTGTGCGTTCTGAAGCCAAATCGTTTTATTCTGCAGCCGCTGAATCCCGAGATCAATCGCTTTGATCACTTTCTTGGTTACTGCCTTTACAATCTCCAGTATGGGCAGAGCAACAGCCTTTTCCGCCGGCTGCGCAGGCATACCGGCTGAAAGAAAAAACAGCAGACATGCCATAACTCTAATTTTTGCTTTCATTTTTCCATAATTTTAAGTTCTATTTCTTATTTCCGCAGCCATAGCGGCAATCCCTTTTTTGATGTCCCCGCCAAACTTCCGGGCATAGGCATTCATTTTCATCTTCTCACTCTCTTCTGTCGTGTAGGCCAGATATTCCTCCAGAGATACTTCCGTGCGGTACACCTTGGACAGCATCCCGCCGAGTGATATAAAAACTTCCTTGTACTTTTTGTCCGGATCATTGGCTTTGTTTACCGAAAGCACCAATGCTTTTTCTTTTTCGGTCAATCCCAGCAGCTCCTGAATCTGGTCAAACTTGTTCTGGTATTTACTCTGGTCCAGCAGAATCTTACAGTCGCTGTTATTGATAATAGCCTGTTTCACTACAGGAGAAGAAATGATATCCTCCACCTCCTGGGTAACCACCACTGCCTCTCCGAAGAACTTCCGCACAGTCTTAAATAAATACTTGATATATTCGGACATTCCTTCCTTGGCAATCGCTTTCCAGGCTTCCTCAATCAAAATCATTTTACGGATGCCTTTAAGCTTTCGCATCTTACTGATGAACACTTCCATGATGATAATGGTCACTACTGGAAACAGTATGGGATGATCTTTAATATTATCCAGTTCAAACACAATAAATCTTTCCTTTAAAAGATCGAGATTCTCTGTGGCATTGAGCAGATAATCAAACTCACCGCCTTTGTAATAAGGACGCAGCACATACAGAAAATTGTTCACGTCAAAATCTTTCTCTTTCACCCGGTCGCCTTCCAGTACTTTTACAAATTCATCCTGCAGGAAATCATAAAAGCTGTTAAAACAGGGAAAGACTTCATTCTGAACAGCCAGCTTTTCATAATACAGCTGGAGCGCGTTTGAAAGCGCCACATACTCACTTCTGTTGAATGTCTCATCATCTTTTTTCCAAAGCGCTAAAAGCAGTGTTTTTATACTCTCTTTTTTTTCCGTGTCAAGGCTGTCGCCCTCGCCGATGTAAAAAGGATTGAACCGGATCGGATTCTTTTCATCATAGGTAAAATAATAACCGTTTACCATATCGCATAAGCCTTTATAACTGTGTCCGACATCCACCAGTACAATATGCGTTCCCTGCTCATAATAACTTCGAACCATATGATTGGTAAAAAAAGACTTACCGCTGCCTGACGGTCCTAATATGAACTTGTTGCGATTGGTGCAGATGCCTTTTTTCATGGGCTCATCACTGATGTCCACATGCACCGGTTTTCCGGTCAGCCGGTCGCCCAGGCGTATTCCCATCGGACTAAGCGATGAGCGGTAACCGGTTTCCATGTTTAGAAAACAGACAGCCTGCTCGGTGAAAGTATCGAAGGTGTCATTTAGGGGAAAATCTGCCGCGTTGCCCGGAATACCAGCCCAGTAAATCTGCGGCGCTCCCACCGTTTCCTGTTTAGCTGCCGCATCGAGCTGCACCAGCGCCGAGGATACTTTATTCTTCACCTCTTTTAAATTCTCCTCCGTATCGGTCCAGGCCAGCACATTAAAATGGGCTTTCACGGGAAGCCGCTGCTGTGCAACCGCTTCATTTAAAAAATCATTGACTGCATCTCTGGCAATCATATTGCCCCTGCTGTAGGCTGACAAGGACTGAAGCCGGAGTCGCTTACTTTCCAGTTTCTGGATTGTCTTCTGCCCGTCATCAATAAAAATGTATTGATTATAGATATGGTTACAGCTCAATAACTGCCCAAGTGTGGAGGCAAAACCGACACTGAATTTCGTCTTATCAGTTGAATAGCGGTCATAATTAATCCGGGAACCGCAGAGTCCCGGCAGGTCTGCCGCATCACCCAGCGTAAAAAGCCGGAAGTGCTTATCCCCTGCTTTAAGTTCGTCTTTAAAGGAAATATCTTTAAAAATAAATTCATGGTCAGACTCCGTTAAAAAACAATACCTTTCGATGAGTCCCAGCTTACGGCTGCGGCTGATCAGGTCCTCTCGCTTGAAACGCTCCAGTGTAACAAAACCGCTGTCCTCTAAAATCCTTTTAAACTGCCCTGCCGCATCCAAAAAATCCTGAAAAAACTCTGGACGCAGAAGATCCGTTTCTACCAGACTATTCCGTATCAGACTTGAAAATAACGAACTGGACTTTTTTCTGCCTGCCGGTTTTTTAGTCAGCATAATATAGCAGTTATGATCTAAAAAAGGTCTCTCATTAAAAAAGCGCTCACTGCTCCTGCTCAAAAAACTGGTATCGTCTTTTGTAAAGTCAGCCTTATATTCCCTTTCCAAAAACCAGTCCTGCTTGTGAAACACACAGAATTTCGGCAGTACTTTAAGGGCTTTAATCCAGGTTTGATGAAATGTTTCATATTCCTGGTCCGACAAAGTAAAAATCTCCGGCAGTGCCGCTTTAAACACAATGGTGACATCGCCCTGTTTTGAAACAATACAGTCATGTTCAATATCCAGTATCGGCCAATTATCTTCTATCCTCTTCTCCATCCTCTTATTGTAAATGTATTAACGCCCTATAGCTGTCACATCATAAAAATGCGTCTGCTTTTCACTCTGATGCAGCTTGGAAGCTGTTTTTTGGCGATCGCCTTCATCATGCCATGCTCGCCATAGGTACTGTTCATTTTATAGATTTTCACCACCAGAACTGTCCCTGACATTCCAATTAATCCCACACAGACCAGAGACGGAATACCGATAACAAACAGCACCGCAAACAAAATCATCAGACTGGCCATACCGCCTCCCAGATACCAGATGTACTGCGCTTTGAGACCTTTGAACTCAATACTTTGATTAATCCCTTTATTAATTTTGTATACACTCACTGTCATCAGACTCCAAAAAAAGATTTGATCACTGTAGCCACCACTACCAAAAACACACAGCTGCCAAACCAGGCCGCCGCCACCTTGCCCGTATCGGGATCACCTGCATTCCATTTTTGATATACTTTCACGGCTCCTATCAGTCCGAGGATAGCGCCCACAGCATACATCAGCTCAGTGCCCGCATCAAAGTAGCTTCTCACCTTCTGATTGGCCTCATTAATGCCCGCCACGCCATCCTGGCTGTAAAGCGAGGCTGTATACAATAACAGCATAACAGCACCCATTTTTTTTAATCTGGTCCATAAGAATTTTAATTTCCATCTGCATTTTTTCATCGTTCCTTATTTAAATTATAGATATATTTAAGTAAAAAACAGAGGAATACCGCCGTCACATCAGCTATTCTTCCTGTCACATTTTACCATACCGCACTAGAGCGGACGGGGAATATTCCTCTGTATTATTTATAAAATGGTTTCATTCCACAGCGCATCCATTTCGCTGCTGCTCAGCATAAGCCGGGGATATTGGGCCGTTTCCGAAACCATAAAAGAGTTAATTTTTTCGCGAAGGGCAGACTGCTTCACAAAAGGATATCCAGCAAGAATAAAGTGCAGGTAATTTGTAAATTCTACCTTGGATAGATCACGATCGTTACTTTCCCGCAAAGCATCTGCTAATTTCCTGCAAAGTTCTTCAGCATCTTTAAGCGTATCAAAAGGCTCATTAAATTCACCAAACACATCTTCTGCTGAAAAACCAGTACCCTTGTCTGCCGGGAGCAGATCCTTTTTACTTTTTCTTTTCAAATAACCTGCAATTTCAAAACGGCAGTATCTAAATAGTACAAATCCATAATACAAAACCACCAACACAACAACCGCAGTTACATAACTGCTCCATGAAATATTTGAAAGCATAATCCTCTTCATTTAATCATTAAACAACCATCCCTATTCTCACAACAAGAAATACTTCTGAAGTATTTACAGGTCAAAGGAACGATTAGAATCATTCTTCTACAAGTACAACTTATTTTGTACCCCATTGTACCCCTCTGAAATTCTGCATACAGCATAAAAAAAGCCCCTGAAAACAGCTTTGTCTTCAAGGGCCTTCCATGTTGGCCAGTAAGATTCTTTTATTGGGATCGCATCGCTTTAATCCGTTTTGCATTTCTTACAAGAGATTTTGAACTATGACCGCAGGGATCCATCCTAATAAGGCGATCTGAAGTATCGGCATAACAGCGCAGTTACAAGTTTTATGCAGTTAAAAAGACAGAGAATGAAGCCGGGATAAAAACGAATACCGTGTACTATCTGAGTTTAAACTCCGTGGGTCTCATGTTGGTCAATTGATAGAAATTATTGCTGAAAGCTGCAATATTGGAATACCCGACTTCATAGGCAATCTCAGTCATATTTAAATCGGTGTCATTGATTAATTCCATGGCCCTGATAATGCGAAGCATTTTTAAATACTGTATATAGGTAATATGGAGGTGTGTCTGGAATAATCTTGTCAGACTTCTGACACTCATTCCCGCACGCCGAGCAGTATCTTCTAAAGGAAGACTTTCATTTAAACGGGTTCTCAAACTGCTGGTGACTGCATTGAGCCGTTTGTCATCGGTGGTGGGAAGCTGAATCGAGAATTTCTTAAGATTTTCTTTAGACAGCACACTTTTAAGAGTGGATAAAAACTCAAATTCCCAGCTGCCTTTCTCATAATTCCCCTGCCACTTCTCACTGAAGGAAAGCATTTCCGATACCAGTTTACTCACCGGATAGATACCCAGTTCATCATAAAAACCACCGGCAGTTTCCTGTGGAAAATAAATATTGATAATATACAGATCCTGCGTGTTGAACATCAGATTGTGAGGATAATCTGCGGGTATCCAAATATAGTGATACGAAGGAATGTACAAGTCTCTTTCACGGGTCTGCAGATACGCAATTCCTCCATAAACCAATAAAAGCTGTGCTTTGTTGTGCTGATGTGAAGGCAGGCGCTGCTCGGTCTGCTGGCGCATGACCAGAATGGAATCCCGATTTTGATCCACATCATATATAAGCTGGCTGAGTATTTTCATTTGGCCAAATATAACAAAAAATAGGCTGATTATACAAAAACACAGTCAGCCATACTGAATAATTTTGCTGTGTCAATACTAAAACACTTATTATGAAAAATAAAAGGATACTCCCCGAGAAAGCCGCATCATTTGAAAGGCTGGACCAAAATGGTGAGGATGCATCATCCCGTGAAGCAGCAAAAATCTACACCACTATGTTTTGGTTTTCCTGCGCTTACTGCGGTCCCTTTTTACCGCTGATGGATTGGAATTTTGTGCTGGATGCACTAAAAAAAACAGTCAGCAGAAGAACCGATCGACAAACACACCAATCTACCCTTGAAACGAAAACAGATGGAAACCTATAAAACAGCCGTACTTTGCGGCATAATCTACTTGGCGGTATCTGGGCAGTATGTCCTTCATGCGCAGCATACAGCCGATACGAAAGCGTTAAGTCTGGAGCAGCTATTGGAAGCCGTCCAGACAAACAACCGCCAGCTGAAACTTTCTGATTTAAATCTGCAGCAAAGCCAAATCGAGGTATTGGAAGCCAAAGACCGCATGATTCCGGAACTGACTCTGGCCGGTGATATAAAACTTAATTCCAAATTTTTACTTTATGATCAGGGATTGTTCTCCTCACCGCAGGATGTACCAGTCAAGGGTTATGGTTACGCAGCAGGATACAGCTTAAATTTCAACCTCTTTAACGGCGGTAAAGACAGAAGAAATGTCACTATGAAAAAAGAAGAAGAAAGCCGCAGGCAGTACGAGGCTGCACTGCAGAAGAACAGCATAAAATATAAAGCGGCGGCGGCTTATTTTGATTTGTACAAAGCGCAGCACTTCCATGATTTTCTAACCGCTGAAATCCAAACCGAAAACAAACAGTCCGCCCTTATCGAAAGCCTGTATAAAAATGGCACTGTCCTTAAAAGTGATGTATTGAGAAGTTCGGTAAAATCAGCACAACTGGAACTGAGCCTTTCCCATATCGAGAAGAAGATGGAGATGGCCAGACAGCGCCTCAATATCCTTATGGGCCGTGATCCTGAAACGCCTTTAATCATCAACTGCCAGGATACTGCCGTACTGGATAGCATCGTAACGGCTCCTTACCGTGATTATCTGGATACAGCCCTGAATACATCACCCGAATATCATCTGGTGAACAGTGAGATCAAATCAAGCGAACTCAACGTCAAACAGGCCAGAACCGCACTGCTGCCCAAAGTGTCCGTGTACTCCAATTATATGTACACCTATCCGCAGATTTCATTTTATCCCTACTCCAATGATTTGTGGGGATTCGGACAAACCGGCATTAAAGCACAGTTTGCTCTTGATAATCTGTACAAAAGCAGACATACCATAGCGCGTGCTCAAATCATCACCAGACAGGCAGAAGAAAAAGCAGCGATTCAAAAAGATGAAATTCTCCTGCGGCTCAAAGAAGCCTATCTGGAGCAGCAGCAGGCAGTAGAAAGTTTGGAAACCGCTGCAAAAAACATTGCCAAAAACACCGAAACGGTCCGTATTCTCCGAAACAGCTACCTGCATCAGGAATCGCTTTTTACTGATCTTCTGGAAGCAGAAAATGCACTGCTGGAGGCCCGTTTCAATTTAACAACCGCGCAGACCGAGGTACAGCTCAATCACATCAAACTGCTGGCCATTGCAGGAATACTATAAAATCTATATTATGAATAAAAATAAAACAGACAAACTCATTGTAACGGCGACCAAAGCATTTGGCATCGCATTATTAGCCGGAATCAGTATTTGGTGCGCAGCCTATCTGATAAAAGGCTTTCGCTATGAACAGACCAATGACGCGCAAATCGATGCCTACCTTTCCCCTATTAATGCAAAGGTCGGCGGCTATATCCATGCCGTCTATTACAAAGACAACCAAAAGGTCAAAAAAGGCGATACACTGGTGATAATTGAGCCGGACGAATACCAACTCAAAAGGGATGCCGCGGCAGCTGAACTGCTCAGTTCAAAGGCCAAGGTGGCTATTCTGGCCGCCAGCGAGCAGACACAGATTAAAAGTATGGCCGTCATAGAAGCCCAGCTGTCTGGCGCCAGGGCCAAACGCAGCCAGCAGCAAAAAGAATTTAACCGCTATAAAAATCTGCTGGCTGATCAGGCGGCGACCCAGCAGAAATTTGACAACGTCAGTGCATCTTTATCCATTACGGAGTCCGATTACAACCAAACAAAAGCATCTCTGCAGGCAGCAGCGTCTAAGTTAAATGATCTCAAAGTACAGCATCAGGCCCTGCAGGCAGAAATACAAATCAAGCAGGCACTGCTTAAAAGACAGGATCTGGATATACGTTATACCATCATCACGGCACCATTTGATGGGCAGATCGGGAAAAAGAGCATTCAGGCAGGACAGCTTATACAGGCCGGGCAGACTTTAGCCTTTCTGGTGAGCACAGCCGAAGAAAAATGGGTAATTGCCAATTTCAAGGAAACACAAATCACCCATTTCCGAGCCGGACAGCCCGTATCAATAGAAGTGGATGCTTTTCCAAAAGAACAGTTCAGCGGCGTTATCGAATCCCTTTCTCCGGCGACAGGTTCTCGTTATTCCTTACTGCCTCCTGATAATGCCACAGGTAATTTTGTCAAAATTATCCAGCGTGTTCCCGTCAGAATCAAACTTATGGACACCTCTGAAAAAACCGCTAAACTCTCTGCGGGAATGAATGCGAATGTGTATGTTTTAAACGATTGATGATGCAGGCTCATACCATACCTATTTTTAAATCATGGGTTACGGAATGGATGGCTAGATCCGTAATCGGCTGCATATTGATGACCTGCCTGTTTAGTTTTGCTTTTTACAGCAGTCCATCTGCCGTGATGGGGTACTACGGCATACAGCCTGCCGATGTACAATACGGCATGGTGGTAGTCTATGGTTCAACGGCAGCTTTTCTGGCATTGGATTTTCGCATAGTTAAATATTTTGCACCCAGAAAATATCTACTGACAGCGCTGGCCTTAAATTCAATATGCTCTGTATTGTGTTTTCATTTCAAAAGCTGGACCTTATTTGTGAGCTGCCAGTTTTTACAGGGGATTACCTGCGCCCTGATGTCAGGTATTGTCCTGCAGCTTATTTTTCCCAGACTGCATACGGCGCGTGCCAGAGTAATAGCGTACAGCCTTCTGTATGGATGCATACAAATTGCCGTGCCTTTTTATGCCATCTGCAGCAGTGTAGTACTTCATTGTCTGGACTTTAACTGGCTCTTCTACGGATTCAACATACTGCTGGTTATCTTGGTTATTATCGTACTTTGCACTATGAACAGTAAAGCCAGATTTACAAAAAAGATACCTTTGTACCAGATCGATTGGACCGGCTATCTCCTGTATGTCTGCTTTATCTTGACCCTGGGCTACATCCTGGTATACGGACGGCAGTCAGGATGGCTGGACAGCTCCTTAATACAAGGTCTTATCACAGCCAATATCATACTGCTTTTTCTTTTTGTAATCAGAGCATTAAAGCTCAAACGTCCATTAATCAATCTGCAGATATTCAAAGCAGAGCATTTTGTCATCGGCCTACTGCTTCTTTTTGTCTTTTATATTTTCAAAGGAACAACAGGGCTTGCTTACGGTCATCTTGAAGTGATCCTGGGAACCGATCCTCTCAATACAATTCCCATATGGACTGCGGTAATTTCAGGAACTATTTTAAGTATGTCGGTAACAGCCCGCTTTGTACTGATGGGATACAATCTGGTCAGGATTATCATAATCGGCTTTGGAATAATGGCCTTGTATTACGTTTTGATGATCCAGTTTGTTTCCCTGCAGGGTGAAACAACAGACTTTATCCTGCCCCTGTTTATTTACGGTGCGGCAACAGGAGTTTTATTTGTGCCGATTGTCTTGTTCACGGTCTCTTCTGCACCCCGGGAAATTGCCATCCATGCTTCACTTGTGGGCATACTGGCAAGATTCACCGGATTTACCGCCAGTCTGGCCATTAGTAATGAGATGCAGTTATCGGCCAAAGCAGCGGTTAGGGAAAAACTCCGTGAAGCAGTAACAGAGATTAATCCCCAGCTGTCCTTTACGCTGCAAGATATCGAAAGCCGTTACCTCAATGCAGGCAGTGATCTGTATGTATCCAAAAAGATGGCATCAGTCTATTTCAATCAAATGAACGCACATCAGATAGCCGCGCAGGCAGCGAGGGACTATTATGACTGGATGCTGGCCGGGGTCATCGTCACGATCATCATTTTACTGTTACTGCCCCGCATTCAAACTGTGGTGCTTAAACTAAGAAAAGGCAATATCCCGTATTAAACTTTACAGGTCTGAAAAAACCAGCAAAAAAAACACAAAAGCCCCTGATAAAAATAATCAGGGGCTGTATCTGCTTACCATAATTTTATTTCGATTTCACAGCTTTAATAAGCCTGGCATTACGCCTGTCCGCTCTTGCATTCTGCAGCGAGAGCACTGCCCAAATCGCAGCGGGTATCCAGCCGATCAGGGTGATCTGCAGAATAAGACATAACAAAGCAGTCAGAAGCTTCCCTCTTAAAAGAAAAGAAAGCGAGGGAAAAAATATAGCAATTAAGGTCATCATAATAAATATTTTAAGTTTTTTCAGTTAAAGCAATACAGTAGATTAATAAACATTAGTCTCAAACCAATCTATTTTGTTTCAAAAAGCATTATAAATAATCAACCAAACAAAAAAATCATAAAAAAAATCAATACGACCTGATCTTTTTAATCATCTTCTCCAGGGTCAATATGGCAATATTTTTATCATTGTCCTCCGCATTATAGGATTTACTGCGAACAGACTGATACGACAAATCCCTTTTAAAAGCCGTTGATAAATGAGGCACAATTTTCTGAAACACCAGACTCATCGATCTGGACTTCACCACACGAACTTCATCTGCAGCCCGGAGAATAATTCCAATCTGATCGGCAGAGAGATCGCATTCCAGTTTTGTTTCGGGTTTCTCCCCTACTCCTGAACCACCTCCTGAGGCAGTGACAGATCCTATCTGTTTTTCCAAATACTGGATTTCGTGATTGAACCAATTATGCAAAATTGTTTTAATATGCGGCATGTTCGGATTAAAAAACAGTTTTTCATTGGAGTAAATCTGATTGACCTCTTTAAAATAATACAAGAGAATATTCAGTTTTTGCGACGCATCTTCCTGCACCTGGATCTTGGATACCAAACGATATATTAGAATATTTATATAAACACTGCTGTTAAAATTCAATTCTATAAGCAGATGATCCAGTGATGAGAAAAAACTTTGGACATCCAAAACCTCCAGTTCTTCCAGTTCTTTCAGTATTCTTCTTTCATAGAGCACCTGACGAAATGTAATACGGCTTCTATTATCCAGATGCAGCATACAAGCTATCTCCGTGGTAACTGACTTGATGTCCTGCTGGATCTGAACATCATGCCACTCCCGCTTCTGGAGAATTTTTAATTTATGCTCTAATTCGCTGCGTAAAACCAGCAAGCAGGTAATGGGCACCCTTTCATCCAAACTCAAATAGGCCCAATAGCGGTCTTCCAAGAATGACAGCAGGTCATTTAAACATTTGATGACGCCCTGTCCACATTTTGCTAAAACAGCCACTTGAAAAAAACTATTTTTAAGACTGTCCGTCATCTTATCCAGTAGATAGATAACGGTCGAATGATACTTTCTGACCAGCAGACGAATTTCTTTCCTGCTTCTCATCGGGAATATCTCATTTTTAATCCTAATCTGAATCCTCGCAGATTCTTTTACTACCTGTTCTGAAATAACAGCCAGTTCATTTTCTGACAATCGGCTTAGATCTGCTTTATTGGGATTAAGATGCTCCAGTATTAAAGCATCAAGCCATTCTAAAGGATATGTATGGTTCATCATTTTCATGTTTTAATTGCAGTTAATTAACAAAGACTAACAACTCTTAAATCTCTCAGCAGCATTCGAACGGTACTCAGAAGGAGTACAATGCATCAATTTTTTAAAAAAGATATCAAACGCAGATAGTGAGCTGAATTCCAGCTCCTCCGCGATTGCGGCAATAGTGTATTCAGAATCTTCTAAAAGGTTTACAGCTTCCGCCAACACGGCCTCGGTTATCATTTTTTTTACCGGTTTTCCTGTCACCTCTTTCACCACCCTGTTTAAATAACCAGAAGTAACAAACAATACACCGGCATAAAATTGGACGGTACGATGTTTACGGCAGTGAATCGACAGTACCGTTATAAACCGCATGACTATTTTTTCAGCTCTTGATATATGAAGTCCCGCCGAAGTTACATACTTCGCGTAAATAAGCTTCAGTTCAAAGAGCAGCAAATTCGTACTGATACGCCGGAGCTCATCCTCAAACTCCGTCGATGCTATATTTTTTTGTTCAGCGTAAATCAGCCTGCAGAGTAATGACAAAACCAGATAGTCGCTCTCATCAAGGGCTATTTTCACCGCTTCCCTACCCATGAGGTATAAAAATGAATCGATTTGCACACCAGAAACGTTTCGTTCCTTTAAAGGAAACCTCATGAAGTAAAACTGCAGTTTTCCTTCTTTTTCAAGTTCTATGCAGTTCGATTTATTGGGAACTATGAACAGATCTCGTGGTTGGAGATTGTAAATGCTGTCACCTGACTGTATTGCAAATTGTCCGGATTTTAGTAACAACATTCCCAGATTACGCACATAAAAAGAATCTTCAGCTGTATACTTTTCGGTATACTTCTTCACTACGAAAACATTAACTCCCAAATCAGACAGGCTGATGATTTCATCGTTTATTAAATCTTGTAGCATAGGGCGGTTTATTTGACTTAAAAGCATAAAAGAAGCTGCCTCTATTTGTCTTCAAATATTTTTCGGATTGCGATATAAAACAGACCATATAGATTTAAAAGCATTGTAATGTAAAACAGGTATGCTGTAAATCTGGCCGATCCAGTTTCTTTTCTGTTTACAAAAGAGTTCTCGATACCGTTCCAGGTTAAGACGCCTATTATGAAATAAAGGCATAACAGATTAAAAAAGACAAGCAAAATATATAAAATGAGCGGCAGTTTCATTATGAGCTGATTTATCTTGTGATTTCATACAGTGTTACAGTATCCTTTCCAGTAGTGCGATTACAGATACAATCGAAACTTCATTAGTCTTGAAAAAAGACTTAGCCGGTTTGCCTCCCACTATAACCTCCCAGTCTCTGTCTTTACGTTCCTGTTCAGAATAAAGTGAATATCGCGATATCGAAGCTACAGTTAAAATGGTCTCTATTTCTTCAGAAGTAAAAACCATGTCATTGAGTACCACCGCCTCATATCCCATAATGTAACTATTGGTGACAGCAAACTCTTGCTGCCTTTCAACGATAAGCTGCTCGAGAAAATCAATAAGACTCGTTTTGGCATAACTCTGCAGGATACTGTTCTCAACAATTTCAATCATACTATTGTCGGGATCTTCCATAATAGACTGAACTATTTCATCAGTAAAGGGAATCAGCCTGCTGAAAAGTTTGCTCTTGGGAGCCAAATGCTCAGAAATAAAACGGATATGTTCTGACAGTTCTGAAATTGAATTGGGAGACTGTCTTTCTTGATAATAATCATTGAGTGCCTCATACATCTTCTTTCCTTTTACATCAAAAGGATTAGCGGGATTCCCAATATAATTTTTATCTTTTATATTTTCTTTACGAAGCGATGATGCTGCTCCGCTGTCAAAGTCAGAATCGGCAGAACATGAAATGAATAACATTGATGCTGCAATACATAATAAAATGATTTTCATGATTTTGTTGGTTTGAATGTGAACGGAAATATTACCAGTTCTTTTCATCCGGATAAGCAGAACTTTTTATCAGGCACCCTGCCAGTTTGCTTTTGAATTCAGGACAAAACTATTCTGCATAAAAATCTCATGCAACTTCACATCTAAGGATTTTCGGCATTTATACTATGGATTTTCGCGAAATCCATAGTTCTTTTATTTCAAACAAACCCTTATTATTCAAACGTTTATGTTATTTTTACATTAACTTAAAGTAAAATTATTCTGATAGATATCTAAAAATCCAGAATAAACTGTTAATGAATATCCCAAATCTCCAAATCATGAATAACCAAAATTTACTTTTACTTTTTCTGCTGTTCTATCATGCTGCCTCAGCTCAGAAAAACAATTTTAAAATTCCTGATTCGCTGAACAATAAAAACTACGAATACCTGGATAATAGGATTTATGACTTAAGAAAGGACAGTACAAAGGCTTCTGTTTATGCCTACACTTTTCTTCACAAAGCCAAAAGAGAAAATAACTGGAAGGAAATTACAAACGGCTATCAGAACCTGCTTCATATGTCTCCCCAGAACCAGCGAATCATGTATGCTGATAGTATGATATTTACTGCAAAAAAATCCAATGACAATGCCCTTATCGGAAGTGCATTTCTTACTAAAGGCACTGTCTATTACGGCCAGCGCATGCATCAGCAGACGATGGATAATTACCTTACCGCAAATAGTTATATATCCAAAACGAAAGATCTCTATCTCATCCATAAAGTGAAATACTGTATTGCGCAGACCAAATTCTATGCAGGTTTTTATGAGGAAGCAGTTTCACTGCTGAAGGAATGTATCGCATATTACAAAATGAACCAGCCCCGGCCCTATTTGAATTCACTGCATTCTCTTGGTCTATGCTATAATAAGCTGGGCGATTACGGCAGATGTTCCGAAATAAACAAGATCGGGATTTTAGAAAGCAGAAGACTGCACACTGAAGAAATGATTCCCTACTTCATACATTCAGAAGGTATCAATGAATACTTTCAAAAGAACTATCAAGCATCTATCCATAATATTGCATCCTCAATAGATGCCATCAAAGAAAATAATGACGCCGCTAATGAGGAAATCGGTTATTTCTATATTGGAAAAAGTTACTGGTCACTGCACCGAAAAGAAAAGGCAGTAGAATACTTTGAAAGGGTGGATAAAATCTTTAGCGAAAAAAAGATAGTCAGACGGGATATCAGAGAAACTTTTGAATTATTGATCAGCTATTACAAAAGCAAAAGAGACCTAAACAAACAGCTTTACTACATCGATCAGCTGCTGAAAGCAGATACACTTTTAACGGAAACAAAAGATTACATCGTGGGAAAAATCCACAAACTGTACGATACTAAAGAACTTCTTCTTGAAAAAGAACGAATTGAATTGGAAAATCAAAACATGACGACACAACTTATCTGGGAGAAATACTATGACCGGATATTTGCCTGTATCATTTTTATCCTTTTCTGTATAGTTATGGGTATCACTATCTACAGTTACAGAACAAGAAGATTATATAAAAAGAATTATCAGATATTGATAAAGGAGCTTGATGAAAAGAAAACAAAACCGAAAACAAAAACAGATAAAGCTCCTATTAATAATATAAGTATTGAGACTGTCAATTCGATTCTCCGACAGCTTGAAAACTTTGAAAAGACCAATCGATTTCTTGAAAAAGACTGGAACCTGACTACCCTTTCAGCAGCGTTTAAAACCAATACCAAATATTTAGCTGGTATTCTAGATCATTACAGAGACAAAGGCATCAATGAGTATATAAATGGATTACGAATTGATTACATAACTTTACTGCTTCATGAAGATCCTAAGGCACGGTTATACACGTATGAAGCATTAGCAAAGGAAGCTGGTTTCAGTACAACCGAGCGTTTTAAAAATGCTTTTTTCACAAAAACAGGAATCTACCCTTCTTACTTTATTGCAGCTATTAAAAAAGAAAAACTGCCATAATTTAAAAAAATAGCAGCAAATTATCTTTAAGTTTTTACTTTTGCCTCCGTAATTAAAAAAAACATGACATTATGAAAGACCTGTTAGCAAAAATCACTGCTGAGATCGAAACATTCAAAACAGAATCTGATGCACTATCAGAAAAAGGAGTTAAAGCCGCAGGAGCAAGAGCCCGCAAATCATCATTGGAAATTGAAAAACTTTTAAAAGAGTTTAGAAAAGTTTCTATTGAGGAATCTAAGAAATAGTTTTCATAAGTCTTGCTTACTTTTTAAAAGAAGAGAATGGGGTTTTTAGCCCCATTTTCTTTTTATCTTTTGGCAGCTTCTTCCGCTTTGCACTGCAATCTTTTTTGCCGAACTCCGACAGAAAAGGATTTCCGATTCAATCGGGGCTGGTATTAAAAATGTTACAAATGACAGGTAAGCACAAATTCTCTTATTTTTATTCCTCAACTCGATATTTCTGTATATCGAATTTAAAATCAAACAATTCTTTCGGATGAACTTGCAAAGCAATAGCAAATCTCATTAAAGTTTTCAATGTCAAATTTCTTTTTCCGCTTTCATATTTACTTACTTCAGCAGAATCCATGCCTATTAAGAATTCAATATCTTGTTGTGTTTGCTTATTCTTTATTCGTATTTCAGAAATTCTTTTCCCTAAAGCCTTCTGTAATTCGGTATTAAATTCCATTCTCTTTTGTTTTCAAGCAATTTCCATTTTTATGAGAAAAATATTATTGGGATATATGCCAGTATTTGAAAATTATTCTTATATTTGTTTAATATTCAGTTACGAATTGTATTTTTGCGATCCTTCATTAAAAAAATTGAAGCATTCGCTTTGAATCTCGGCTCAAAACTTGGCAGTTTATACCACGAGATGATAAGTAAGATGCTCACGTCTATTGGCGTGGGCTCACTTATTCGTGGTGGTCATGCCAAGTACCAGAGACGTTTAAGATGAGTACCACGCTTTTTTATGCTCAATACTTTCTAATTATTCTCAGCGATATCTACTAAATTTTTGATTTCAGTTTCGGATCATAAGTCGAATTTTAAACATTTATCTATGTGAGATAAAAATTCATGCCTTTATGACCATTAAGCCGTTTACTTAATACATAAAAAATGGCCCTCTACTGCAGCGACCAAACTTAAGCAGAGGACCTTAGCTAATCAAATATCCATTTAACTAACCAATCCCAATATTATGAATTATTTTTCATTATTTAAGGATGGAAAAGCTCTTTATTGCCTAATTTTTATTGGCCTATTACTGCCTTTTTCATCATCCTCAGCCAACAGTTTAAAACGGCATTTTAACATCACTTTTCAACAGAACCAAGTTCAGGGAATTGTCACAGATGGTGACAACGTTCTGCCGGGAGTTTCCATTTCTGTAAAGAACAAATCAAACATCAATGCAGTCACTGACTACAATGGGCAATTTTCCATTAATGCATCGCCAAATGATATATTGACTGTATCTTTTTTAGGATTCAAGACTAAACTAATTCCAGTAGACAATAGAGTCAAAATCGAAATTAAACTGGATTATGATACTACAACGCTGCAGGAGGTCCGGGTAAATGCTGGTTATTATTCCGTAAAAGAAAGTGACCGAACGGGGAGTATAACCCGGATTACCTCCAAAGACATACAAACACAGCCTGTTTCAAACGTCCTTTCTGTCATGCAGGGACGCATGCCTGGAGTTAATGTCACTCAAAACACAGGAATGCCTGGAAGCGGTTTTACAATTGAAATCCGCGGAAAGAACAGCTTACGGATGGAAGGAAATAATCCGTTGTACATAATTGACGGCGTGCCGTATTCCTCACAAACTATAGGCAGTACCTTTACCTCATCCAACATGCCTATGGAGAACAGTCCGCTGAACAGTATCAATCCTTCTGATATTGAATCAATCGAAGTTTTAAAAGATGCAGACGCCACTGCAATTTACGGCTCTCGCGGTGCTAACGGGGTTGTACTGATTTCAACAAAAAAAGGTAAAGAAGGTAAAACTGCTGTTGCGGCATCCTACGTATACGGACTAGGAAGAGTAACTCGTTTTAAAGAGGTCCTGGAAACTCCTCAATATTTACAAATGCGCCGTGAAGCTTTTGCGAACGACGGTGTTACACAGTATCCTGCAGCTGCTTATGATGTTAACGGCACATGGGATCAGAATCGAAATACAAACTGGCAGAAAGAATTAATTGGCGGCTTGGCAGGCTATACTAATTTACAATCTTCAATCTCAGGAGGCACTTCACAGACCAGTTTTCTATTGAGTGGAAATTATGCCAGAGAAACTACGGTCTTTCCCGGTGATTTTGATTATGTTAAAGCTGGAGGGCATCTGAATCTTAACCATGAGTCAGAGAACAAAAAGTTCAATGTTAATTTTTCAGTTACATATACAGCACAATTCAGCAGTCTGCCATCGGTTGATCTGACTCAGATTTCAACCAGACTGGCACCTAATGCCCCTGCCCTTTATGATGCCGAAGGAAATCTTAATTGGGAAAACAACACCTTTGCCAATCCTGCAGCTCCTCTGAAAGGCAAAACAAAAAGCACCACTTATGATCTGCTGGCTAACGCGCTGCTGTCCTATAAAGTTAGCTCCGATTTTATGATCAGCAGCAGTTTTGGCTTCACTGATCTTAATCAAGAACAGCTGAATTTACTGCCGCATACCATTTCGAATCCTTTCTTTGGTCTTGGCAGCGAATCTTCATCAATCTATACCAATCTTGTTAACAGAAATTCTTGGATTGCCGAACCACAGCTGGCTTATAAAAACAGTCATAAAAAATGGACTGCGGAAGTACTTCTGGGCACTACATTCCAGCAGCAGAAAGGAGATCGCCAGCTGAATAATGCAGCAGGATTTGCCAGCAACAGTCTTCTTGAAAATCCTTCCTCTGCCTCGACCTTCAGGGTGCTCAGCAGTGATCAGAACCTATACCGGTATACTGCTGTCTTTACAAGAATAAATTTTAACTGGGAAGGGAAATACATCCTTAATTTAACAGGAAGACGTGACGGTTCAAGCCGATTTGGACCGGGAAGACAGCTTGCTAATTTTGGTGCTGCGGGAGCGGCATGGGTTCTCAGCAAAGAAAATTATATAAAAAAGAATCTCGATTTTCTAAGTTTTGCAAAAATACGCGCAAGCTTCGGGACAAGCGGCAATGACCAGATAGGGGATTATCAGTTTTTAGATACTTACAGCACTTCCGGTCTGACTTATGCTGGGATTTCAGGATTACAGCCCAGCAGGCTGTTTAATCCAAATTTTGGATGGGAAACCAACACGAAATTGGAATCAGCATTAGAAACTGGTTTTTTAAACGATAGAATTTTTATGACTGTTTCATGGTTTACAAATAAATCATCCAGCCAGCTCGTTGGTGTGCCTCTTCCGGGAACCACTGGTTTTTCATCAATTCAGGCTAACCTCGATGCAGCAGTACAAAATAAAGGCGTAGAATTTACAATTAGAACATTGAATGTAAAATCAGGACAGTTCAGCTGGACCACAAATTTAAATTTCACCAGTATCAAAAATAAGCTGCTTTCTTTTCCTGGACTTGCTGTCTCCACATACAAAAATCAGTATGTAATCGGTATGCCTCTTAATATTCTAAAAGTGTATCAGTACACCGGTCTTGATCCTGCTTCTGGAACATACCAGTTTAAAGATTTTAACGGCGACGGGCTTATTACTGCAGCGGATGATAAACAGACTATAAAAGACCTGAATCCTAAATTTTACGGCGGACTGCAGAATCAGCTCCGCTATCGTAATCTGGATCTCGATTTTCTATTTCAGTTTGTAAAGCAGGAAAATTTCAATGAAAATTACGCTAATCCGATGCCGGGCACAATGTCTAACCAGACCGCCGGCGTTATTGGACATTGGATGAATCCCGGCGATGCAGGACCTTATCAGGGATACAGCAATAGTAACAGCGCACGAAATCTGGCGAACAGCAGGTACAGCCAAAGTGATGCTTCGATCAGTGATGCATCATATATAAGACTAAAAAACATCGCCTTATCGTACCAGCTCCCCAAAGAATGGACAAAAAATTTCAGCTGCAGACTCAGCTTTCAGGGACAAAATGTGCTGACCTTGACCAAGTACAAAGGCATGGATCCTGAATTCAAATCTGCAGGATTTCTTCCACCCCTGCGAATTTACAGCACGGCAGTAAACATAACCTTTTAACTTAAATATTACCAAATGAAAACATATAAACTAAAAATAAAAGTTCTAATGAAACAGGCATGTCTGGCGGCACTTTTCGCCTGCTGTTCAAATTTTACCGATGTCGATCTGCCGTCTTCACAGTTAACGACTAATGCAGTATTTGAGAACAAGGCCACTGCAGATGCGGCAATGGTTGATATTTACTCAAAAATCAGAGACCGCGGTTTTTTAACGGGATACCCGACTGGACTTTCCAGACAGCTGGGTTTATATGCAGACGAGCTGCAGTACTATGGCGGATCAGGAACTTCACAGAACAATTTTTATCAAAATACACTGCTGGCGACAGGGCCGGAAATATCTGAACTATGGAACAGCAGCTACAATCAGATCTATGCGGCAAATTCAATTATTAAAGGTGTTTCAGGTTCTGTTTCTTTATCTTCTTCCGATTCCGAACAGCTTACAGGAGAAGCTTTATTTGTTCGTGCAATGATACATTTTTATCTGGTAAATACTTTCGGGGCGATTCCTTTTGTTACTGAAACGGATTATAAAAAGAACAGCACATTGCATAAAAGTCCCGAAACGGCAGTATATAAACTTATAAAAGCAGATATGGAACAGGCCGTTACCCTTCTTCCAGTAAATTATGTTGGAAGTGACAGGGTAAGACCCAACAAAGCAGCCGCTCAGGCTGTGCTGGCCCGAATATGTCTTTATATGGAACTTTGGGAAGAAGCTGCAAATTATGCATCAGCTGTTTTAAACCAGAAGGAATTGTATACCTGGCCGGTCCCGCTGGATGTTGTTTTTCTCAAGGACAGCCGTTCCACCATTTGGCAGTTAATGCCGGTAACAGCAGGCAGGAATACTTACGAAGGAAATATCAATATTTTTACACAGGGGCCGCCCCCTTCGGCCGCTCTTTCATCCCAGCTCTTAAATGCTTTCAGTGATAAAGATCAGCGCAAAACTCAATGGATTAAAGCTGTGAGTACGGGAAGTTCAACCTGGTATCATCCCTATAAATATAAAAAACAGTCTGCTACAGCGGCTTCGGTAGAATATTCTATAGTACTGCGTCTTTCAGAGCAGTTTTTAATCAGGGCTGAAGCCCGTGCCCGCTATGGAGATTTAATTGGGGCAAAGGAAGATTTAAATAAAATACGAAATCAGGCAGGGCTGGATAATACAGATGCCGTTTCCTCATCTGAAATAATTGATGCAGTAATCGAAGAACGCCGTCTGGAACTTTTCAACGAGCATGGGCATCGTTTTTTTGACCTCAAAAGAACAGGAAAACTTAACACGACGCTGTCATCAGTAAAGCCTCAATGGAAAAATACCAATCGTCAGCTGCCTCTTCCTGAATCTGAATTATTGTTGAATCCGAATTTAAACCCTCAAAATGAAGGCTACTAAAAGCATATACAATTATTTTTTTACCAGGATTACCTGTTTCATTTTTTGGTTAGTAACCTGTCCCGACATTCTGGGACAGGCCAGCCAAAAAAAAATCCTGACATCAGACGATTATAAACTGTGGAGCTCCATCTCTTCAGAGCAGATATCAGACAATGGAACCTGGAGCAGTTACCGGCTCCAATATAAATACACTGATCATGATACACTGTTTGTACAGCACACTTCGGATAAAAGCAAAAAAATAGTTTTCCCCAACACCGTAAAAGGAAAATTTAATGGCGAAACGCATTATGCATGCATAGCGAAGAAAAACATATTTCAGTTAGTAAATCTTAAGACCAATAGAGATTTTAAAACAGCCGGTGTGGAACGGTTTGAATTTTCAGCCGATCAGAGACTCATTATTCTGGTTATCAAAAAGCCTGATGGAACAAAAGGACTTGAAATCAGAAATACGGATGGAAAGTTACTATCGGAAATCCCTACTATCAGCCGTTATTGTTTCGATCCCAAAATGACAGGTATTGCCTATAGTACAACAGATAAAAACACTTTCGGCCTGGAGATTTTACTATTCAATAATTCGCTTTCAAAGAAGCGTCTTGCCGAAAATCAGAATGACTTGTATCAAAATGTTATATGGAAAAACGACGCCATAGCTTTTATTCAGAATATAAAAAATGCTCCTATACTTTTTAATTATGACTTAAAAAGAAAAAAACTTCAGTCTTTAAAATTGTCGGATCTCAATACGATATGTCCTAAAATGACCATCTCCAATTCAGAAAATACAAATCCTCTGCATTCTGCTGACGGTTCAAAAGTATTTTTTTGGCTCAGAGAACCTCAGCACAATGACAAACAAGCTCAAGAGAATGAAGTCGAAATACGAAATTCTAAAGACAAGCTTCTTTTGGATTTTCAACAATTCGCCCCTTATTACAGCTTGTCCGATAAAATGGCTGTCTGGGATTTAAAGAGTAATACGGTGCGCCAGATTACCGATAAAATACTGCCAAAAGCATTCTTGAGTCCTGATTACAAGTATGCTTTTCTTTATGATCCCGCAGCCTATGAGCCGCAAACAATGCAGTCATGTCCCTATGACTTATATGCTTTAGATTTGAAAAGCGGTGAAAAAAATGTAATCTTTAAAAATCATTATCCCGGCAGTACCCTTTCAGCGTCACCGGACGGATCCAGCTTGTGCTATGCAAAGGATGGACAATGGTGGATCTTTGATATTCACAGAAAAAAACACAGCTGTATAACCTCTAAAATTCCAGTTATTTTTCGTGATGAAGAGGCCGACCGACCTAAGTCGGACAGCTATTACGGCCTTGGCGGTTGGACCAAAAATGGACAAATTATATTGTACGACCAATACGATCTATGGTTAATCTCCACGGATGGAAAAATTGCCAGAAGACTCACTGCTGGAAGAGAAACTCAAAAAACATTCAGAATAAAACATCTGGACAGTGAAATAACATACGGCGACACGGAATTTAAAAAATATATTGTAGATCCTGACAAAGGCTTTCTAATGTCTGTGGAAAATAAGGAGACCGGCGCCGCGGGATTCAGTTACTGGGAAACAAAATCCGGTCTAAAAGAAATCGTATGGACCGATAAAAAAGTCATACAGATCATTAAAGCTAAAAATAAGCAGATCTATCTGCATCGGGAAGAGAATTTCACATGCCCGCCAAGACTTATGGTATATGACAGTGCTGCCAGAGAGATTGTCCAGACCAATAAACAGCAGCAGCTTTACCACTGGGGCAGAAATGAGCGAATAGAATATACAGTCAACAATAAAAAAGTAAAAGGTGTGCTGTTCTATCCTGCAAATTATCAGAATGACCAGTTGTATCCTATGGTCGTATCGGTATATGAACGTCAGTCTCATAAAATAAATGACTACGAAAATCCATCACTGCTCTCTGATAACGGATTTAATGCAGCCAATTTTACATTGCATGATTACTTTGTACTGTATCCGGATATTATTTATGAATATGGCCATTTACGGGAATCCGTAACTAAAAGCGTGCTTACGGCAGTAGATTCTGTATTGCAGAAAGGAACTGTGAAAGCTGACAAAATCGGATTGATCGGACATTCCTTCGGCGGTTATGAGGCCGACCTCATAATTACTCAGACTGACCGATTTGCAGCTGCGGTGGCAGGAGCTGCCTGGACTGATCTTATCAGCACCTATCTCTACATTGGCCCGTTATTCCGTAAACCTAATTTTTTCCGAACAGAGAACCACCAGCTCAGAATCGGTAAATCGCTCTATGAGGATATGCCGGCCTATGTAAACAATTCTCCCGTACTTTTAGCTGAAAACGTAAAGACACCTCTTCTGGGATGGGCAGGAAAAGAAGACCGCCAGGTTCATTCACTTCAGAGTACAGAATTCTATCTGGCATTAAGACGATTAAACAAAGAGCATACCCTGCTTGTTTATCCTAATGAAGAACATCAGATAAACAGCAAGACAAATGCAGCTGATCTCAGCATTCGGATAATGCAGTGGTTTGATTACTACCTGAAAAAAGGCCCTCGGGAAGATTGGATGAAGGCCGATTATAAACGTTAACTATAAAAAATACCGAGGTATCTGATTAAAATACCTCGGTACTTCTTTTTAAGCCGCAGCTTTGTTAATCGAATTTTTTAAGCGGCGTGTTACTACAATTGTTTTGGTCTCCATGCAGCACGATGCTGTCATCATCTGGAGCAGTACAGATTACATTACCGTTATCGTCACAATCAGCCACATAGGAACAGGCAGAAGTTGGAGTTAAACGTGCATAACCCGGTATTGGTGCAGATTTATCTGCTCGTAAAGAGCTGGTGCCTGCGGCACTTGCTAATGCAAATGCAGCAACTGCCATTGGCAGACCGATTTTTAAAACATTTGATTTCATAATAATAGAATTTATATGGTTAATGATCTACTCTTTTTTACAGGTTTTCGATCAAAGCCCTGCTACTTGGCCAATAGATTTTGGGTATTTATTTACGGTATTTTGAAGTGATTTGTTTATCCATTTTATAACGGATGATATGATTTCCAATTAATACATACAGCTGGTCGTTGTGCACTAAAAATTCTTTCATCTTTTGATCATTTAAATCAATGATTGTAAAACTTAAAATATAGGTCTTCTGTAAAAGATCATACACATCAATTACACTTGTTCTCTTCCACATCCTGTCATCCTCGTAGAGACCAGGCACTGCAGAATTAACAAAAAGCAGGTTATTATAAACCGCACTTCTTTTATTTACAAATAAGGGCGGTTTTGAAAATTTTCGCTGTTTGTGCTTTTTGTCTTTGGCAATGCTTAATTTTGCCTGGCTTATCGTATCAATAGTATTCCCCTTTCCTGTAATTCTCAATTTTTTATCAGCAATGGTATACTCATTACGGTAAGCATACAGGTATACTATTTTATTCATTTCCGTACTGAAGAGAAGCTGTCCGTCCGTATCAAATACACCATCAAACTGTTTCTGGAGAATTTCAGGATTTAAAATTGTCTTTTTATCAGAACCAGTCTCTATAACGCCCAGTATATTTTCTCCGGTTATTTTATCATTTGTAACCACCACGATCGAAGAAGAATCAACTGCTAGTGCGGTTGTAAAATACTCACCCTGATTATATACAAGTTTGGCTTTCCAGTCATCCGTTTTTCCGCTGAAGACAGCGGGAATGGTACCGTCAGTGACAAAAAAACAGGGTGCTTTCACACTTACTTTAACAGCTCTGAACGGCAGATTTGTACGGTTTAAACTAATTAATTCCTGCTGAGTCTGAAGTAAACTTTTATTAAGCGTCGTAACCATAAGAGGCGCAGTTAAATTTCCAAGGTAAATATTAGAACTATCGGCACCGGCAATATAGAAAGAGTTAAATTTCAGATCCGTCTTTGCCTGCTCTTGCAGAGGTGACTGAGGAAATCTTCTGATCAGTTTGTTATGATAATGAATAATATTTTCAGAGAGCATAAATAATACCGTCACGATACCTACAGCGCTAAAAGTTATAATGCTGAATGTTCCTATCAGCCTGCGTCTTCTGAAAGAATGATTTTTCAATCTGCTGCTTTCATAGAGAAGAATTGCTGCCGCGGCAAGACCTATAAATGCAATATTAAACAGCATATGTGATTTCCAGTCCAGCTTTTCCAGAACACCGCCGCAAGAGCAGGGTATAAAAGAAGTATAGTTTAATATTATAAAAATGTAGACCGTAAACATCACCATTAATCCATACGCAGAAAAAAGCCCTGCCCGCTTGTATCTTGGCACTATTAAAAATATGCAAATCACCAATTCTGCTATAGGAACCATGAGTGCAAGCCATCCTGCAAAAGCACTCAGCAGAGGAGACTGTCCAAGCTGAATTTTGAAATGCTGGAAATCAAAAAGCTTACTTGCTGCCGCATACACGAAAAGCAGCACAAATAACAGACAGATAATTTCGATTATGATAGTTCTTATTTGAGGTTTCTGATTCATAATAGTTACTTGATTAGAATGGGACCTAAAAGCAATCAAAAAGCATAAACAAAAGTAAATCAGCATTTCCAATTGAAACATTTCCAAATCAGGGATAAATTTTTCTAAAACAAGCTTTTATCAATAAAATCCATCGCAAAGAAAGCGCGCGCTGCAGATCGGCTAGAGCTGCAGCGCATCCGAACCTCTTATATATAAATACAGGCAGTAAAAAACTGCCTGTATTAAGAAATTAATAAAAACGCAGTCAATTCTGAACTACATACGAACTAAGCCCTTTAACGGCAAAATCAAGACATAAATTAAAAGCAGCCTGCCCTCGGAGCTGCGCCGTTCCGCCCATCAAAATGGAGGAAAGTTTAGCCTCGTCGTTTTTGTACTTTCTTACATTCTGAAAATACCCCGTAACGCCGTTATAAGCCCCGAAGACCGTTCCCTGAGCTGTAAGGGTTTGCTGGGTCGGGTGTGACATTGCATACTCAAAAGCATTATTGACCATATTAGTAAAACAGGCAGAGAGTTCTTCGTCTCTTCCTTCCTGAAGTTTTTTGAGTACTTCCCTTCCTGGTGCCAAAGCATGCTGCATTAATTTTTTCACCTGCTGATCAGATATGCTGGTTTTTGACCAGTAGTTAAAAACGGCTTCCAGATTAGAGGACATCTGATCACTGATACCTATTACTTTATGCGCCTGCTCCAGCCTGTCTTTCGCATTGGAGGTATGGCGTATTCGCACCGTATTGGTTTTAGACTGCATCGCTGCATTGAGCGTATTGGAGCATACAATACGAATCGGTGTAAAAGCGGCCGTGATGCTGCCGCTTCCATCATGTGAAGTAGTAAGAAAAAGATATTTTTCAATCAAATCGTCCTTCCCTACTCGTATATAATCTGGAAGCTTAGCTGTGATAAAAATTCGTTCACCGTTTCCGAGCGCCCCTGCAGTTTCGTATAAAATGCCGTCACCGCCCACGATGCTGTCAAAAAAAGAAAAAGCATCTCTATTTTGTACGATCTGATAATCCTTTCCGACAACGCCCAGAACCACATCTGTATCGGTACGTACTGTGCTGCAATACTCTTTAATATCCAGTCTGTCTGATATAATCTCATCTTGGGTGACAATGGAAGCAGAAGGCGTAAAAAGCCTTCTTTTTTCCACTTCAAAATCCAGCCCTGCATGAGCAATGGCCTGTGCACTTGTAGGATACTCCGCCACAATCTGGCCTAAGCCATGCCATGGTTTTTCTTTCACGCTGAAAAAACTGTGTTTTCCAGTACTATCATTAAAATAGATATGATGTGACATGATTTCTGATTTTAAAATGATTTGTATTAGACTTAAAACGGCACTTCTTCTGACACTTTATCCTTCTTTTTTCCTGTAGTTTTTACTCTTCCTCCTTTCTGCACTTGATCATTATTGCTATCCTCTTTATTACTATTACCCTCTCGTTTTGCAAAAGCAATAATATTCATAGAATTAACATGAAAGTCAATACTCCCTATAGGGTTTCCTTCGTTGTTGATATAGACATGCATGCCCAGCCTCCCGCTCACCATCACTACTGCTCCTTTTTTTATCCACTGGGCCACCCTCATGCTCAGCCAGTATGAACAATTGATAAAAGTGGTTACTTCTTTGTACTCACCGCTTCCTGATACTTTATAGCGGTCATTAACTGCGATGCTGAAATTCAGCACCTCTTTCTCCCCTGCTCTGCGGACTGCCGCATCTGCTGTAACTCTTCCTGTAATTTCCATAACTTTAAAATTTAATGACATGTAACTGCCGATTAACACTAATTGATCTAACTGCTTTCTTAAACCCGCTCCGCCCTTTAAAAAATTGTTTTCAAAAGAAAAAACGGAAAAAAAGAAAGCCTCGATCAAGTGGCGGTTATAGGATGCGGAGTGCTATAAGTCCCGAAGGGCGGACGAAGTAAAACGGAGTCCGTTATGCGCATGCAGCAGACGACCGGCACTATCTTGGCTGCCCTTTTAGTCCGTTTCGAATGAAAACAGCTAACTCAACAGCTAAAAAAAATAATTACGTCTAAAAGCAATGTGAAATCAAAAATGGAAATATTCATTAGCCTTTATTACCATTTATTAAAAGAAGTAAAGAGAAGATAGAACAAAACTTAAAGCAGTTATCTCATCTATCTAGCGTCTAAATTTAAGAGTTACTTGTATTAATTCGGACGAGAAATATTGAGGTACACTTTTTTTAAAGCTCATTTTCTGGAATCTCCTGAAGTATAGATATACAGCTATATTATTAAAAAGGGTTGCGGAACCATTGTATCCGCCAGATGAAAAATAGAAAAAATATAAATATTATAGATTTTGAACCTTAAACCAATAGAATCTTGAGAACATCAAATATTTTTGAACTGATAATTATTTACACACTATTCCAAAATGCAATATTTGTCGCTCATCGTCATGTATACATTCATCGAATGACTCCTGTAAATTAAATGCTAACTTATCAGTAAATTTCTTATGCGCTGTATTGTAAAAATTTCTAAGAATAAAATCAATAAACATGTTTGGTGTTAATGGTAAAGCCATCGGTATTCTGCAATTTTTATATTGACCTATAGTCATGTGTGATTTAGGATGTTCAGTTATTATATGATTCTTAGGGTCATAATCAAATCGTATTGGAGTACTAACAATATTTTTACTTACCACATCCGCATAAATTTCATCCAATTCATAAATATCACTATTATTCTGAAATTCTTCTAGACTTGGAGAAGGAAAAAAAGCTAATCGGTATTTTTTTAGAGTCCCGTCCGATTTATCAAAATTATACATCAATTGTATAAGTGCACCATCCATCATTTTGATGTTAAAATTTTTTCCCTGCTCTAATGTTGCATAAATATCGCTGTAAGGCAGGTTTCTCAAAGCTATAGATTGATCATGACTGCCTGATATATAAATTACTCCATCTTTCTCTGATGGAAAATTTTGCTCTTCACAAAGACTAGCTCCAATTAATTTAGAAGTTACATCATTTATTTGATGCAAAACTAGTTCTATTGTCATATCAGTTTTTGAATTTGCAGTATTAAATCTCTTGGTAGATCTTCTTTTTGAATTTTGCCCTCTTCGAGATCTTTTAATAATTCGAATAGATTCTTTTGGTTCTTTTTTACACTGTTTTTTTCCTGTTCTGACATATCCCTATTGACAACGTTCATATGTTTTCGCTCCTCGTAGGTCGGATATGTAAAAGTTAAGGTAAAATCATTTTCTTTAACTTTTTCAAATTCTTCTTCTAATTTTTTCATATCTGAGCCGTATCCACATACTTTAAGCCAAGCTTTACTTCTAGTCATAGCAGTAAATAGAATGTTTCTTTTTTTCGCTAATTCTACACCATCATAACAATATTGCGCATTAATTACATATACCATCGCTGCTTCATTACCTTTAGCTCTATAAATTCCAGTAAAAGTTATTGTATCGTGGTCATAAAAAATGTCTGGTGATGCCGTAACACCTGCTAAACTAGAATTTATTCCTTTATCATATAACTGCTGCCTAAATGCACCTACAACCTTCTTAGTAGTCAGAGGATCTGGATTAATAACCATAATATCATCAAGTGTTAACTCATCATCCGTCAAATTTTTTTCAATCTGACTTACAATATAAGCCACTTGTTCATCATTATCAACAAAAGTTTTAAACTCTAAAAGTTCCTCATTCCTAGAATGACTAGATAAAAAGTCTGGACTTGTATCTGGTGTTCTTTTCAAAACTACGTCCTTTCCATCTTCCAATTCTCCCTTTACAACTTTATACCCAACGTCATTCCATAGGTTAGAATTATCAAACATTTGAACCTTATTCTCTTTATATATCCCGAAGCCTAATGCATGTGCACTTGTTAAAATTTCTAAAGAGTTTCTATAACATTTATATAAAATAATGTCTTGCTTAGGCTGGTTTTCGCTATTTACTAATTGTACATAAGGATTACCTTTACTATCATTTCCGAATAATTCCTCTGGAGAATCCATAGTTTTGATATTCAGACTTTGCAGTTCGTCATATGCATAAACTAATCTCTTTGGGCTTTTTAAAATATGATAGCACATTCTTAAAAACTCTTTAGAGAAATCCTGAGCTTCATCAACAACAATAAGATCATACTTTTCCTTAAACTCTTTTATATCATTAATTGCCTTTTCACATACTTTATCAAATTCTTTCCCATAAATGGCTGTAAATTGTTTTGCACCATTAAAGTCAATATACTCAATGTTATGATCTTTACAAATATTGTAGTAGATCCCCTCGGATGAAGAAGTACCCCAAGCATGAATAATTTCTATATTCTTCCAATTTGGTTCTTCATTAATATGTTCATAGCTGAACATCCTGATATATTTGTGAAATTGATCTTTTAAGGATCTTGTATTGAACGTTACTGCAATTTTCCAATCAGGATTTTTAGCATGTAAATATGCTACTTTTAGAGCTAAAATTATAGTCTTTCCAGAGCCTGCTAATCCCCTTATACGTTGTACGCCATCTACTGTTTCAATAACTGCTGCGCTCTGCTGTCTATCTAAATTAGCAATTGAATCTTCTAATTTTTTTAAAATTGCCCCTTTGGAATTATCTTTAACAACATATTCTCTAGATCTATTTTTACGTATAGAAGTGATAGATTGTATTACAGAAAGTAATGGCTCAAAAAAAGGTTCAATAGGAGCTCCAATTTCTGAAAGATAATTATCTAAATCATTTTTATCTGCACAACAGGCATAATCATCAATTTGCTGTTTTTTTTGAATAGAAGGAGCATATGTAACAGTATTAATTTTGAAAGCTAGCTCTCTTTTAACTGTTAAATTCTTATGCTGAAACAGTTTTGATTTTAATTTTGTATAATTTTCATCTTGAATATCCTGATAACCTCCGACATCTAAACCTTCTACTAAATTAAATATAATTAATCCTAGCTCCTTAGTAATAAGCAAAGCATCTATTTGAAAACCACCATCTGAAGTTCCAATAATTGGGTAACCAACATACAATGTTCCTGTCAGTTTATCCTTTTGTGCTTCAAAATATGAAGCTAGTTGTTTTGATGATTCTGGTTTGTTTTTTAAATCTCCTCTTACTATATTAAATTCACTCATCAGTACTTTAAAAATTTCATTATTCTGCAAAAATATTTATATCACAAATGTATGGCATTGAATCGAAATACAAATAAAATTAGACCGTAATTAAAATTAAATATCTGGCTTTTATTAAAAAAATGTCAAGCAAATGATCTTATCATTTTTGTATTTTGCAATATCAATATATTATTTAAATAGACATGAACGTTCAGTAATAGATTACTATAAAAAACTCATAACTACTGTTTTCTTCGAGCAAACTAGATGTAATTACTTTAAAAAAATCTCTCGTAAATTATCTCTGTAAATCCTAAAATTTTAAAATTTCAAGAATACAAAAAATAAAGAGCTCCATATATGAGAATCTTAATTCATAATCTTTCCAATAAATTTGAAAAACAAAATTTCAATTTGTTTACAAGTTCTTATGCTCTAAATATAGAATAAACAGTAGCCTTTTTATTTTGTAATATTAAATTGCTTAAGCAAAATAATCAAACTCGTCCTTTTTCAGAACCAATAAATAATACCGTAATTTATTCCTTGGATATAATCTTCATGCTGCCTTTCACAATCCCATTTTCCAGTTCATAATAGCCGGCTATCGTCAGCCTTCCATTATCAGCAATTTTCCTTGGACTTCCAAGAATTATCTTTTCACCCACCACCGACCAAATAATAGACATGTCTGCCGAAGATAGCCAGTTTTCAATTACATCTTTTCTGACCAGAAGCCCTCTAAAACTAGTATTATAAACAGATGGGTCAAAGCAGATTAGCTCTCCGCTGTCATTTACCAGTTCGCCTTCTTTTTTTGCAAACTTCAGCTTTAATCCTTCGAAAATTAAATCAGTAGGCTTATAATATACAATAGCTTCATTTTTGGAGCAATCAAATTCTTCTTCCCACAGAAAATATTCTGCAGTTCGATGCACCTCACCGCAGCTTTGGTTCTTATTATCATAAACTTCAATCCATTTTTGTCCTGTGTAATAAGGTTTTTCAAAAAATTTGAAAGCCTTTGACCAATAATACTCCCTGCTGAAAACAGAATACATGGATCTTGTCTGAGGCAGGTCTTTTTTCACATTAGACCTTAACCCCTCCATCATTTTTTCTTTATCCTTATTTCTTACTATATAGGCTGTTACCCACAAAGAAAGTTTCTTTCTTGGCGAATTATAACGGTCTTCTTCCAAAGACTCCTTTTCTATCCAGACCGGATTACTTTCAAGCCACAGCCATTCATTTTTTTCCTGATCCGTAACTTGAATAATATATGGTCCCAGGGGGATGTCAGCGGTGCTACTGAGCCATTTTTTAACCGGCATATCCAAATGGATCGAATGGTCTTTAAACCACCATTCAAACGGAGCCTGATCATACTGGACTGCTTTTGTTTCTTTTATGACAACCGTAGGGTCAATGTCTCTTACATAAGGATACCAAGGACCGCCAAAAGCCACTTTTTTTTCACCTCGCCATCCCGAACTGTCTTGAAGTGATGCATGATCTGAAACTTTTGCTAAAACTTCATAAAAAGCAATCCACTGATATTTTTTTCCTATACGCTCCTTATGACAGCCGTCATTATCATTTCCCTGACTGGCATCAAAATCGGTAAACAGTTTTGGATCATACCCTAATTCAAAAATTCGCTGGATCGCATAATTGCTCAGGCCGTCAGCATCAACTTCAAAATTCCGCAGGCCACTTTGAAAAGTATATCTTCCAAAATCACCATATCCGCCCGTTCCTCGACCGTATTCAGTGGTCATGGAACTTATAATTGCAGTGCTTCCCCAATTCTCTTTACCATAGCCACTTAAACTTTCATCTGGATTATACAGACTGTCAATCTCTTCATTGGATGGAAATTTGGAAGGTAGTTGCTCACTTTTATACGGAGGTCTTACTTTTTTGACATCTCCTTTAAATGGTATTTTATTTGCCAGAGCAAACTCAATAATTCCTCTTGCGTAATCTCTCAGCAGTATATGCGGATAGACCGTTTCACCACTAAAAACATTTTTAAATACCTTCTCTGCCAAGCTTTCTAAAGAAGAAAAATCATCAGATCTGGTTACTGCGCCATACGCGGCGGCGTATATTCTTTCTATAACATACGGATCATTAACCTCTTTAAATTTCTGCAGTATCTCCGAGATCACTGAAGGCCTACTTTCAAACAAACAGACAAGTGCCTTGGTTGCTGCGTCCCTTAGAGTTCTGTTGGCACTGGTCAGAAACCATGCTAAAGCCGTTGCCCCTAAAGTCAGCGCTTCAGTACTGGCATAACTTTTATCGTCTTCGTTCCAAGCCCAGTCAATAAGCCTACTTACAGGATTTTTCCCTTCCTGATTACCATATTTGTCCTGAAGCCAGACAGTCCAGAAATGATCCCTTCCGCTCAGTTCGAAGTTCAGCAGAAACTTGTGAAGGCTATCCGCATTAAAACGGAAATCAGACTTCATTGCAGAAGATATTACGGTATAGAGAAAGTTATTAAATAAATAATTCTGCCTCACTACAACTTTATTGACATAATCCAAAGCAGATGCTCCTATATTATCAGTTTTCCTCCATAAAAGAGAATTGATCCAGGCCTGGGCCAGAGCTCTGGACCTTATGATCTCCGGGGCTACCTCAAAGAGTTCCTTCCCTGTCCTTTCTGGAATCTGAATGGCCAATGCTTCGATAAAATTGCGATTATGCTGCAGTGCCTTTTCATCTTTAATTAATTCTGAAAGTCTGCCAGATTTAAAAGAAGGCACCGGAGCGGCAGGATCCAGAAATTTATCCAGCATCGAAGAAACAATCAGATGATCCTGAAAACGCTGATAACCAAAATAAACAACTTCAAAATGATTACCTTTATCCGTCCATTTCAAATCCAAATTAAAAACACCTTCAGAGATCAGCTTTTTCAAAAAAGGTTCAGGTCTGTAACATTTATCGCCAAAAACCTTATCGGCAATTTTATCAGCCTGAAGATAAGTGATAAAATCATTTTCATCCTTAATCATCTTTTTTACTGCCTTATCGACACACTGATGTACCAGCCGTTTACCTGTATCATAATGGAGCTGGTCTGGCTGCGAGAACTTTTGATTGACAGCATCCAGATAAAAATTGATAATATTGGTAATCCCTTCGTAGCCATCTGGAACCTGAGTCAAACCTTTTGTCTGCAGCGATTTACAGAATAATTTTAAAAATAAAGGGTTATGAAATTCGGGACTAAGCAATGGAGATGCAGGCTGCATTATTCCATAATACTGAAAAAAACGTCTTGTTGCCGTATATTCATAATCGGCAAAGCCATGATGTTCAACCCTTAAAATTAAATCTTCTGTTATTTCTTCTTCCGGTACGATTAGTTGCTCGTAGGAATCCCGAACTGTTGCCACAAGCCCCAGCCAGGGAAATTTCTGAATGCTTTTAATAAAATATTTGATTTTACCAGGCCATACATAACGCCCTTCTCCCTCATTTAAAGCATCTATGAAGATTATTATTCTCTTCTGCATGCTTTCCGCTTTAGAATTTAAGGCATCCAGAAAAACAAATTCATCTAGAGAATTTTTACGAAGCTGATTGTATAAAATCTGAGTCCACGGCTGTTCCCTGTTGCTGAAGTTTTCGCCTAAAAGAAAAAGGCTGATAAGACCTTGCTCTTTTCTTTTATTTACTATATCGGCTAGAAGATGAGATTTCCCAATACCCGCCTCGCCTGTCAAAATCAGATACGGGCTGTCAGCGAGTAGCAGAGCAGGACCCTTAAAATAGGATAAAAGTTCTTTTAAACTGGAGTTAAAATTATGAATGCTGTTTATTTCTGCCGAATAAGGTCGATTGTAATACTCGGTTTCCCTATTTTTTTCTTTTTCATCACGAAGTGAATAAAATGTAGCAATCGCTTTTTGAACGATGGACATTAAAACCGAAATGACTTTGACAAAAGGATCTATTTCAATTGCAACATTCCCTTCGAAGTTTAAATTATGATATGTTTTTTTTATAACTGCTAAATGAGCCTCTATGTCTTCAAAGAGAATTTTAACCTCTTCTTTTTCAAATGCGCTCTTAGCTCCGTGATAGTTTTCAAAAACTTTTCTATAGATTGCATCCCCATGCTTTTTAAGGGAACTGCTGCGGGACATTCCTTCAAAAAGCTTTGATATTTCAAGTTCGATGTTGATCTCTGGGGTATATCTTGCCCCCAGAGCCGAGATGCTTTCATCATTTCTACTGTTAAACCACTCATCAAGAAATTCCTCCTTATTAAACCAAAAATGGAGCAGTCCCTCATTTTCTTTTCTACTGAGCCGGGTAACCAACTCTGAACTTCCCCAATAGATAAATTCTGTCTGCATTCCCAGATCTAAAGCGATTTCCTTCCATTCTCCGACTTTTTCCTGCCACTTGTCAAGTGCGGACTTACGGCCCTTAATTTTAGCGTCTGGGAGATCGGCAGGCAGGCAGACATAATATCTGACAATGTTAGTATGATTTTCTAACGCCCTTTTTACAGATTCTTCAATCTGCGCCCATTGATTTGCAGCCGGACTATTAGTAAAGTATTTTGCCTGCCACATATGCAGATCACCATTCTTGAGTTTCCAATAGCATTCCTTTCCTGCGTCAGGTTTTCCAGCTCTGACAAAATTTTCAGCATCATTTATTATTTCCCTTGCCGCAAGCTGACAAACAAGTTCCTCAAAGCCATCGTTGAGACTTCCGCCCAACGGTCGTATATTATTCCAATTAACAGTCATATCTGCTGAATTTTCTAATTTCTTAAGGTTTACAGGTAAGAAAACTTAATTTCCATAAATCCCTGTTTCGACATTTCTATTTTCATACACAATCTGCATAAATTTAAAAATACTTTTTTTTAAAAAAACATTTTTATTTTGTAGAAAAATCAAAGTTTGCATTTTCAATGGCTGAAATTTTAAACTAGCTGACAAATTTCCAAACAGCGTGTGCATTATAAATAAATTAAAGTTTAACTGTGCTTATCTGAGAAAGTCCTTAATATTTATTTCATTTAAAACAGCCTCTGGAAAAACCATCTTAATAATTTGATTGTATTGAGTGCTCTGCTCAGGCTTATTATTATGAAATTCTATGATCTTATTACGTAATTTTTTATTTTTATCTTGTGCTAAAAGCGAACTCAGTCCATAATATGCTTCAATTGCATTTAAGAAAACCTGCATATGCTCTTTTTTAGAAAAGGTATGGTGGGCTATCTGAATTAGATTATCAAAACTATAACCAATAATTTTTCTGGTTTTAAAAGATAAAATACTATACAAAAGGCGTTCAACTTTTGGAAGTAAGAACATATTCTGGGGATTTTTCAATTTCACATAGAACGTGGATAGGGAAAGATAATAGAGAATCTCCATTTCTCTTAGCTTTGACTTTTTTTTTAGTTCTAAATTAAATTCAGTTTTCAAAAACATTGTATCAGTTTCTGACAGCTTATATCCATTCATAAAAAGCCTGTTTATTGAAGCGGATAAGTTATGATGCGGTTCATAAAATACATTTTTAAAATCAGAGCGTATATGATAGTTTTCTTGTAATCGAATAAAAAAATCTTCATTAATTTCTCTGAACTGCTTATGCCTCTCCTGCAGTGCGATTTGTTGTTCTTCTAAATATGCCTCCTTAACTCTAAGAAAATTGACTTTATCATTTTTAGACTCAAAATGCTCTTTTTCAAGCTGTATTTTTTCTTGCTCTAATTCTATCTCTTTCTCCCGTTGCAATCTTCTTTTTTCATCTTTGATTACTCTCTGCTCCTCTTCAATCTTGTCAATTTCTTTTTTTAATTCAACAACTAGTTTATATTCTTCTAATTCAACATCAAAATAAAAAATCTTATAATTTTGTTCGTCAAAAAATAGATCACTAAAGCATACATATTGGAATTGCCAGCTGTATTTTAATTCTAAATCTTCAATAAATGGTTTTTGATAATAACATAATAGATAGAGATCATTATTAGTTAGAGATAAATGAATTGAATTGTAATCTAATACGAAAGCATTTCGGTTATTGGAATAAAAAACATCTTTCTCAGTAAACCGCTGTTTAAATTCATCCAGTTCAAAGTTTTTAAAAATCCATATGATGTAAGTTTTATTTTCTTTATAAAAAACCTCACGATCTACGATAACGCTTAAAAAAGTGGTCGAAAGCTGTATTTCAAAAACAATGTTAGCTTCCTTGTAAACTGCCGAAATATCGGGCCTTTTCCATTCAAAATAATTTGCAGTACTTTTTATAATGCCTTCAACTTTAATTTTTGAAAAATCTGTATTCAGCGTAATAAATTCTTTGATCAAATTTTTAGTTTCGATGTGAAGACGGCTTTCTTTTGCACCATTGTATTTAAGCCTGTTAATTTCCAATGCAGAATAATGGGTGTCTGTTTTAAGATGACAAATATCACTGTCTTTTCTATGAGCAAAATGTAGGATTTTCTTTGTTTTGCCTCCTCCTCTAATTTTAACCATCTGATCACAGTAATAACAGACGAACAAAGGTGTCCTTATCCCTTTAATTGCTTTTTGCAGTTCATTACGATAATTAAATACTTCATTTTCGCTTTTTGAGAAAAACAAATCTGCATAAACCGTTGAGCCGTCATCTCTGTTTAACACAAATTCAATTGTTCTTTTAGTGAGTGAATTGTCCATATTGAATTATTAAATCTTTTTAATTTGTTCTATAGTAAACTTTAACCTTTGAAGCAAATCATCATAAGTTATAATATCAATAACATTTTTATATTTTCTTTTTACTACCTCAAAATCAGATTTTTGTTCTGCTGATAAATTATTTTCTCTTCCCGAAATAATAAAGCCTTTAGGATTAGTAATTTTTATATTTAACCCATCAGGAAGCATTTTAGAATATTTTTCGTTCAACTTCTTTTCTCCGGTTATTCCCCATCGGTTAAGATGGTAAATATATTTTTCCAATTGCATAACAGTTCCCGTTAAATCTTTATGCGGAATGTAATTATTTCTATAAAAATTATTTGACATTATGGAATTTTCAAATGGCTTCTTAATCTCAATTACATCTATATTTCCATTACTGTCAACAAGCATAAAATCTAAAAATTTTCTTTTTTTTGTGTCGACATTAATGTATACACTGGTAAAAGATAAAATATATTTCGGGTAAAGTAGGAGAATTATTTCCAATATTTCATTCTGCCACTGACTTTCACTATAAGAATCTTCACTCCGTAGCATTTCCTGCAGCTTTTCAAGTATCGTGCTATATTTTAATAATTCATATTCCTGAAAGGTTTTATTCAAATCAGCCCCTTTTTTAGATCGTTTTTTACTGATGTAATTCTGAAACTTTTTTTCGGAATCAACCGTAGTTTCAAAGTAATTTTTAATTCTGGAAGTTATTCTTGCATTAGCATATAATTCCTTTTCATAATTATTAGGAAAATTATTTACCAGATCCAAAAATGAATCAATTGGCATAGAATTCGAATTATTACCTCCAATGTAAATATCTTCATTGACAAGACTAGTAATCTGTTTGAATAATGAAGTTCTCTTTTCTGCAACAAAATATTCAATTGATAATGACATATCTTTATGAAAGTAAATATCTCTATATTCATTTAATATACCTCTTTTTACTTTGAAATAATCTCCGTAAAGATGAGCAAAAATAAATGATACCGGCTTAAATTCGCTTTCATAAAAGTCAAATTCAAAATCTTCTTCTGACTCATCATTTTCCAACTCATATAAATCCTCCTCTGTAAAATGAAATGTTGATTTGTAATTGATAAATCCTTTATCTGTAAGGACCTCCCGAAACCAGTCAGAGTTGGAATAGCTCGTATAATTGTATGTGAAAATTATACTTTTATCAATGATCTCAAATGTTACCATAATATCTTAGATTTTAACAACTTCCCATATTTTTTTATCTATTTCACTTAAGTTAGAATCATATCGGTCTTTATGAATAGCCACACAAAGAAAATTTGTTGGTCTTGAAAAACCAACATAAGCCATTTTTGCGGATTGAATTATTTTTTCATGACTGTTTTTAATTGTCAATAGCGTTTCAGCTATAGACTGCGTTCCTAAAAATTGATTTCGAAGTCTTTCAGATTCATAATTCCCATACCCTTTGTCAAAAAATGATTCCACATATAGTGTCGCACAATGTGTCTGGCCTTTTACTGCATGAACACTGGTAATTTCAATTTCCAATCCATTTGATCTATAGAAATTTGTACAGTCTTGAATTTCGCCTTTTTCATTTATCATATCTTCTTCCTCACCATCAATAAAAATTAAACTAGCTGAAAGAGGAAGATTCGAAAAAAATCCAAAAAAAACAGGTATAAATTTCCTTATTGACAGACACATCTCATTTGTCTCCCCTCTGATTATTCCAATACACCAATTGTAAAGATTTAAATTAAAATTCTCGTAAAATGAAGGGTCATTTTGTTTTATAAAATCCAGTAATTTCTTCTTCGTGTAGTTTCTGGAATGTAGATCCGTAATCTGTTCTATACGTAAAATCTTTAAAAAGGCATTCAAAACATTTTTACGTATTGATTCTAATGTCTGTTTATTTCTATCATAAAACAAAAGATAACTTTTTAAAGAACTATAGTCCTGGCGGGGCTTTTGTTTATCTTTTTTAAAATTAGCATAATAATCAACTAGCCTTAGTTTAGAAATATTATCTCTGTCCCCTTCTGATTTCCACTCTGTATTCCATGCTACGATTTTACAAGGATATCGATCAAAATCAATCAGCAGGGCCTTATTTCTAAAATTATTAATCATTGTACCGAAATGAGGTATAACATCTTTTATCGAACTATTTTCAAAAACTAGTATGTGCGGTTTTATGCCACATTGATTAAGTCCAATAATCTTAAAACCATTTTCTGAACATAATGCGAAATTACCAACAATCTCCGCAATCCCCCTACTTAATCTCTGGCTTCCATTTAGTCTTAAAATTTCTTTCCTGTCATTCCAAATTTCACTTACCTTAACTGAATTATAGATAGCCTGGTTCTTATCTCCTATCCGCTGAAAAATGGAAAGGCTGTTGCCTTCATCAAAAAATATTTTTTCCAAAACATTATATTGATGGGTATCCATATCCTGCATTTCATCGACAAAAACAGCAGAAAATCTTTTTTGTAAAATATTTATAATATTTGGATATTTACTCAGGTACACATCAGCTAAAAAGTACGCATCATCAAAATGTAAGACACCTTCCCTGTACAGAATGGCAGATTTAAACTTTATAAGCCACTCATTTATTTTGCTTTTTTCATCAACTGTAAAATCTTCCCAATTCTTCCCTTTCTTAGGCTTGGTAATCTTCAGGTCATTTCCATTAATAGAGTCAACTATTTTTAATTTGCCGTCATTGAATTGAAAACGAAATTTATATTTAAGATCATTACCAATTAAAAAGTATCTTGCGTTTTTCTGCTCCTGAAACTTAAAATCTTTCAAATTTATTGTTAAATATTTATCAACCGTTTCTTGGTAAATTTCATTATCAATCCGTGTTATTTTCTTTTTATATTTTGAAGCATAATATGGCATAGCTAAGAATTCATCCACAAAACTTTGAATTGTGCCTATGAAATTAGGGTAGGAAAATAACTTAGGGCAGTGTTTTTGAATCTTATTTTTTATCTCATCAATAGCAGTGTTTGTATGTGATAAGACTAGAATGCCACTTCCATCCTGGAATGGTAATTTTTTTTCCAGTATTAAAAGTTTAGCCAGTAAAACAGTCGTTTTACCGCTTCCAGGAACGGCTTGTAAATCTAGAGTTGTAAGATTGCAAATAAAGTTTTTTCTTTCATCATCAAAAATCATTCCTGCAGGTAGAAGAATTTTCTCAGAATACTGGATATCTTCATCAGTTATATCAATTTCCTGCCACATACTTTATAGCTTTTACAATGTAATTAATACTATCTGATTCATCGTTCGCTGCAATATTTATTGTTTTTGCAGTTATCTTTTTTGCTTCAAAATTTTTCAAATCCTGGTCAATTGCATCAGCAATATTATAGGCAATCTCTGTTTTTTTTAAGCCTTCGTTTATCAATTTTTCAGCTAATGATCTTTCGAAATCTGTATCCCAATCAGTTTTTGTATGGATAGCCTTAGTACAATTTTGCAATGTGCTTGTCAGGCTTGGTGATTTAAATAATGAATATTCCAGAGTCCAATCTGGTGCTATAAAAAATTGAACATTATTTTCTGATTTAGCATTCAATTCAATAATTTTCTTTTTTGCTTCCTCTTTTACGGTTTTTAAATCCCTTTTTTGAAATACCGTCGTGCCTGCGTTTATTAATTTCTCATATTCCCGAATATCTGAATCAGTCAGTATTGCTACAGGTATATCCATTAAAGGTCCTTCCTTCCTAAGGAAAATATTAGCATATCTGTGATAGGCAAGACTTCCAACATTAACTATCGAAATTCCTTTCTCAGTTAAATTAATGCCGATATTTTTTGCAATACTGGGAATTAGGATTTCTTCTGCCCATCCCTCGACCAGAATAACTCCCTTTGCAAAAAATAAATTAGCCTTTGTTGCATCTAAAAACTTTTCTAAAAACTTATAATCCTTCTCGTCAAGTTTAGTATACTCCTTACCCATTGGAAAGACATTACCATTATTGCAGACAATCAAGTTTTTGATCTGTAATTTAGATGCCAAATTCGGACTATGTGTCGTGAGAATTAGCTGTATTGCTTTTTGTTTTTGAAAGGCTTCAATAACTTGCATCTGCGCCTGCGGATGAAGATGAGCCTCCAATTCCTCAACCAATCCTAATCTTAGCCCGCTCCAGTTTGTTTTATTTAAATGCAGTAGTTCAGCTGCCATAAATAATCTGTTAAGCGTCCCCAATCCGGGATTTATTTCATTTTTTAATAATAATGTTAATTTTTCGAGTATACTTTTAATATCGTTTGATGCGGCATTAAACTCCACCTCATATTCATTACTGTAAAAATCCTTTATGTAACCATCAATCTTATCCTTAATATTTTTCCCTTCCTGTGGCTTAAAAGCAACGTCCTCTCCAACTTCATTTGTCGCCTTAATTTCAAAGTCACCACTAAAATATTTCTTCAACTCTTTGCTTAGATTCTCAAAAATCTGAACCAGTTCATGATCTTTTTCCCTTCCTTTAAATGCTGTATCTCCTAAAAGAATTTGTGAAAGTCTGGAATTACGTTTTGCAATTAACTCGCTTTCAGCATCTCTTAAAGGCTTCAAATATGTTGCTTTTAAATATTCTCTTGCTTCGGCAGTTAATTGATAACCATCGTGGTCCGCTCCTGCCTTCACATCACTTGGCAAAATCTTTTTTCCTTGTCTCCTTACATCATAATTGATTTTCAGATAAGACATTGCTTTTTCTCCGGTTTCTGTCCATCCTAACCACTCGGTAAAATTTTTAGCTTCATCAGAAGTAAGTCCTGTAAACGTTAGTTCAATTCGTAAACGTTCCGAATTATTGAAAAAATCTTTATCTTCAACTCTTATAAAGTCATAACTATGCGTTTTAATCGCAAGCTTTATTGCATCTATAATTGCTGTTTTTCCTGAATCATTTTCTCCTATTATTACATTTAAACCATTGTTAAGGTTCAAATCTAAATTCGGTTTTTCAATATCAAAACTTCCCTCTACACCAAACCTTCTAAAATTCCAAAGTTTTATATTTTTTAAATACATAGTTTTTATATAAATCGTTTTATATAATTCAAGTCAACCTTATCTCGTTCATCCTCTAAAAATGATCCAAGACTTAATAATCCATTCTCTTCCTCAACTTGGAGTAAATCAAAATTTAAATTATATTTTTTATTTGCCAGAGTAATAAAGTCATTGAGTACATAAATCCTGACCAGGTTTGATTCCGCTAAGAACTTTAACTGCCTCTCAATACACTTAATTAAACTATCTCTAAGGTAGGGATCATTGCTCTGAGCAGCACTTCCTCTGATAAGCATTGCAAGATTATCCAGATATTTGACATCCTTACATCTGTCCGCAAATGTTGAGAAAGCAAATGTTGTTTGGTCAAGAAGTGTATTATAATCATAATGATAAGGCTTGTAAAGACAATTACACGTATGATTATCTTTAGTTAGCACTTGGATTGTCACATAACCTCCAACCGTGTTTTTTACATTAAAAAAAGTTGCTCCGTCATCATTGCGGATATCCAGTTCCCTGCCATTGGAAATAATGTTAAGAATAATATTGTTTAATAAAAAAATGGCATCACCAAGACTGTCATCCAAATTATAGGTTTCAGAAAACTGCACTAACAAACCGGTTATCAAGTTCTCTTTTAGATTACAAAACGGTTCATTGAAAATTATATCTCTTTCTCCAATCTTAATTTTAGCCATATCCAAATCATCCTTGCTTGAAACAGAACCAATTGAAAATCCCTGCTCATTTTTAGATACATAAATAGCAACAGCTTCGACGTCAGTTTTGCCAGGCAGAAATTCTTTTAAAAATCCAACCTCATTTTCATTATTAAATAGACTCTTCTGGAGTGTATCATAATAATTTATGTAAGTTGCTTTTCCATCTCCTGTCGGATAAAAATAGCTCCATCTTCCTAAAATGCCCATCATGAATCTTGCAGAGTATTTTTTTACTTTTATTTCGGTCTCCCTTTTTAAATTTTCTCCTCTTTGCAAATCACCAAAAGTTAATTGCGTATCGCCGGCTAAAATGGCATACTCAGAAGTTACGCATCCAATGATCAGTGTCATATTCTTAATATTTTATTTCCATTTGTAAAATGGGTGATTATTAATTTAACTTTTCTCTGATGTATTCTACTTTACCAAACATACAAAACATGCTTTATTTTATTTTACGTAATTCCGTAATCCCACAGAGTTGACGGAAAATTAGTTCTTTACTAAAGAAATTCATTACGTATAATTACCTGTTTTTCTACTTGGATATTTATCTTAGATTTTATAAACAATGTCTAAGAATCAATTATTAATGAATCTACTCTCAATAATTATAATTGATAAGTAAAACCATAAAGAATATCTTACTTATGAAAATTTAATAAAAACTAAACTCATTTCTTTGTGCGTTCCAAGAGCATTTTGCTAAATGGTACTTTTGGAAGCACCTTTTCAAAAAAATTTGCCATCAGAGATATTCTATCTTTTTCTACAAAATTTAAAATGATAGTCATCACAACGATGAAGACTAAAACAAATAACAATGCTAATAAGATTGTGTTCATGATATATTGTTTATATATAAATACTTCCATTTCTCAAAAAAGCTGTTTAGAAAAAAACTTTTCTAAATCAAGTTGTTCAACATTATATCAGTGTAATTTTTTGAAGCCTTTATGATTGTAAGGTATTTGTTGGCCTTAGAATAAAAACAGTACCCAAAAAATTATTTTGATAAGCATTTTGATTTAATGATTTTGCAAATTGAGTTCGATTATTTTAGATAAGCTGTGACATAAAATCTTCGAAAAATAGAAACTAGAGTGACTGAAAATTTCAGTTTTCTTCATTAAACATTAAAGCGTTTCATTTTAAGTACGGTATTGACAAAAAAACCTCGCCAGGATGACGAGGTTTTTTATATACTAATTGTTTGTTTTTGATTGCTTCCGCTTTTTTGATACTACTTTAAACGGCGCAGAATTTGCAAAAAAAAAAATAAACTCATACATGAGATCTTTGCTAGTTATGTGGCTTTAGGCGGCCTTAATTTTTTTTGAAATTTCGGGGATTTTTTTATTTTTTCGACCTTTTTTATTTATATATTGTTTATATAATATCTAAATTCCTTATGGAGAATTCTCTTTGGAATGTGCATAGTGAGTTTCCCCAAACCGGCTACCCGATTAGGTTATCACTCACAGTCAAGGTTAAAGTTAACTTCCTTCCGGAGCCATCCTCCCCATCACGTGTCTGAAGCAGTTCGATTAATGCTCTTCAGATTGGTATCAACTCTCAGGTTATTAATCAACCTTCTATACATACTACTCATACCTTAGTGCCATAGCTCTGCTGTGTATAGTCCCCTTTCAGTAGCAGATTTAAATACAAATGCTGAAGTCTCTAACCAAACCATTTGAATCGAGTTATTTTGTTTAAACAAATTAACTCTACAAAGATAAATATGGTGAATCTTATTCTTTATAAAACCCTTAGATACTTATAAACCAAGTTATAAACAAATAACACTAGGCTTGATACAATTTCGTTATGAAAAATTTCAATGCACAATCCTTCGATTAAACGAGAAGTTTTTTAAAAATAACTAATTAAACATTTGAAAAACTTAGACTTCTTATTCAATTTTGGTTTAACATCACATAGATTTTATAAATGTAAAAAACATTTTAATTCCTTTTTAAACATGCTCCTGTATTTTTTTATAATAATAGTGAATGCACTAAGTGTTATAAGGCTATGTATCTCATTACAAACAAACCTCATAATTAAAGTTTTGAAACAGAATGACTTCATAGCACCTATTGTTATAAAAAATCCCCATACCATTACATTAGGGAAAGGTCAAAATGAATCAATTGACAGAAAAAAATCGATACTTAGATTTCTAAAAATATTAAATTGAAATTACATTTTTTGCTGTTTTAACCTATGTAGGGTTAAAATTTTGAGGTACACTTTTTTTCTGCACGTGCTTACAAATAAGATATAAAGTCTAATATTTACTAGAGGCCATAATAATTCAAAGCGGAACCTCTTCCTCCGCTAATTAAAAACACCTGCCAAATTGATTTGCAGCTAAAAAATGAAGATTTGATGTAAATAACCTTAACTTTATCTACATTTTCGTTAACACATACCAAATATGATAATACTTTTACAAAGCATAATCTTAAAAACGAAAAATAATGGCGCTAGAATTTGAAAACGAAATCGAAATTATTGAAGTAATGGAAGGTTACTTAATAAATTCCCGTCCGCCGCAGGAAGTGAGAAACGAAGTAGACCGCAATTATAAGATAGAAAACCAGAGCATTATTGTTTTTGAGATCCGTTGCGTTTGGGACAATCCAAGTAAAAAAATGGAGTTAAATGTGGCAAAAGCAACATTTGTGAAAGCCGAAAACAAATGGAAAATATATTGCTTTATGTCTGATATGAAATGGCATATTTACAGACCAGCTGAAAAGGTAAACAGCCTGAAAGAGTTCGTGAAGATTATTCAAGAAGACAAGGATGGCTGTTTTAGGGGTTGAAAGAGAACATTGAATTTCGAAATATGGACAAAAAGAGTCTGGCAGATATGGTTCGAATCCTGTTCCCGCTGCTTTCGATTACTCCAAGAAGTATTGCAGTAGAGGGAACAGGACTCGAACCAGCACGGTACAAAGATTATTAAAGTAATTTTCCCTTTAAAAAATCACATTCCCGTACCAACTCCCCTTTCACTTGCCAAAATTATGCTAAGAGTAATCTAAAATAATAAAACTAATCTTTAGAGAACACTAACTAACTAACTAACTAACTAACTAACTAACTAACTAACTAACTAACTAACTAACTAACTAACTAACTAACTAACTAACTAACTAACTAACTAACTAACTAACTAACTAACTAACTAAC
>Ga0160502_100227_pt1 | contig 61545 bp, 56 predicted proteins | sample DIDnMG_14_FD_108237 | JGI IMG/M metagenome (GOLD analysis project Ga0160502, IMG submission 108237) | Enriched soil microbial communities from UW Madison campus, WI, USA - DID2933_E24_Xylan MG | ecosystem: Environmental > Terrestrial > Soil > Unclassified | place: USA: Madison, Wisconsin... | reverse complement strand
TCCTCCTCGGGAACGCCCCAGCGCCTGGTTTTGCGCCCCCCTTTTCCGGTCGCTGCCTGCTGGTGGGCACGAACGATGGTGCTGTCGATCATAAGATACTGGTTGTCGCGGTCTGTCGTGAGCACATCGAACACTCGTTCCCACACGCCGGCATCACACCAGCGGCTGAAGCGTCGATGCACTGTCTTCCAGCGGCCATAGCGCTCGGGCAGGTCGCACCAATGCGCGCCTGAACGTAGAACCCACAAACATCCGTTCACAAACAATCGGTTATCTGATCCTGTTCTCCCAGGATCGGCGCCAGGCCGCGTTCCAGGCAGCCATCGATCATTCGTTCATAATGGTCCAGCATCGCGGTCGAGAACATGTCCGGCTCCGGCTCGATCCGCGCCCATTCGATGCCGAAGCGATAGGCGTTGAGGCCCAGCGCCTTTACCAGGTCCAGATCCTGCGCCCAGCGATGCAGGCTGTCGCAGGCGTCGCCGGACGACTCGGCGAACAGGGTCGGCTTCACATGTTCCAGCAGCCACATGTCGGATGCGACATTATTGCCCTCCACCTGATCCGCGGCGGTCGCCGAACCCCAGAGGAAGCCTTCGGGGAAATCGCGCTTGCCCTTGACGGTGGGCGCGGCCAAGGCGGGGGCGGCCACCCCCGTCGCGCAGATGCCCAGCAGTGCGCGGCGGGACAGATCGGCCTTCGTCATTTGCGCGCGCTGCACCTGGCGACGACGCTGTTGCAGCGCCAGCCATGGGCGAAGGGCGCCAGATGATAACCATTGGCATAGACATTGGGCGCGCTCAGATAATCGGTGGAGATGATCTGCGCCCCGCTCGCCAGCGCGGCGTCGCGGCGGCGGGCATCGTCGTTGCGGGCATCGACGGTGTCGATGTCGGCGCGGGCCCGCACCAGATAGCCCTTCTTCACCGCGTCCTTGATTTCGGCGCCATGGCTCAGCGCATTGTCGAACAGCATGAAGGCGGTGTGGGCCATGCCGGGCTTGCCCTGAACAAAGGCCATGCGCCCCTGCAAGGACGGGCGACCGTCGAGATAGGGGGCGAAGGCCGGCAGGTTCATGCCCGGCACCAGGAACAGGAAGATGAACTTGCCGCGTGCCGCCTTCACGCTGGGCCAGCGTTGGGCAAGCGCCGCAGCCTCCAGCGTCGACATGGCCCCGCGCAGATCGTCGGGTGCGAAGACCTTGTCGCGGCCCAGGATCGTTCGGATGCTGTCGTCCACCTCGTCGAAGGCCGCCTGGTCGAAGGGCGGGACGGTCGCCGCCCCGGGGATGGCGCGGTCGAGGCCAGACAGCTTGGGCTCCAGCAGGATGAAGACCGGGCTATGGTCCGGCTCGCTGTCGGACCATTGTTTCAGCAGGGTCAGGCAGGAGCGGAAGCTGGGGCACTGGCTGCGGAAATCGAGGTCGGCGACATGGAAGACCTTGAGGCCGGGCTTGCGCAATTCCTCGGCATAGATGGGCGCCAGATCAGTCGCGCCCTGTTCGCGCAACTGGCGATAGGGCAGCGGATCAGCATAGGCGCCGCCCTTGGGGTCGGGCTGCAGGTCCAGTTCGATGCTACGCACGCCGCTGCGCAACTGCGCCTGCAACGGCATCTGCACATAATCGAGCGTCTTGGCCATGTCGGTGAGGCCACCGGGATGCTCGTCCTCCATCGCTGCGCGCTGGGCCGGCGTCATCGCCAGCCCCATTTTTTCCATCAGCGCGGACAGGCGCGGCGTCATCAGCGCCATGACGCGCGGGTCGGCGGGCATGGCGTAGCTGTTATGCGTGCCCACCACCTGAATCTGGTTGATCGACAGCGCATCGTCCGGCGCTGCGCTGTCCATCGCCTTTTCTCCCCAGGCCGCGCTCGCGATGAGCGTGGCGGCGGCGATGCCGCCAGCAATCTTCTTGTTCATGATCGTGCTTCCCCGAAGGCTCTGTGGGAGGTCAGAAACTGACGTTGACGAAGCCGCCGACCGTGCGGCGCGCATTGGGCGAGGTGTAATGGAGCAGGCCGAGCGCCCCGTAATTCTGCCAGCCGGTCGAGAAATATTTGTCGAACAGGTTGCGGGCATAGACGCCGAATTCGACCGTCTTGCTGGGCAGGCTGAAGGTCAGGCGGCCATTGACCAGGCCATAGCCGGGCACGTTGGAATAATCGGGCTGGCCCACCACGGTCCAATATTCGCTGCGATAGGCATAGTCGGCATGGGCGCGCACGCCAAAGCCCGACCCGAATTCGGTTTCATAGTCGATCGCCGCCGTGCCGGCCCATTCGGGCGAGTTGGTCAGGCGCGATCCGGTATAGTCGGTGGTGGTGTTATAGACATAGTCGGTGAACTTGGCGTCGGTATAGGTCATCGCGCCCGACAGCGTCAGGCCGCGCAGCGGCTGGACCGCGACATTGCCTTCCACGCCCTGGGTGCGCAGGCCGCCGGCGTTGCCGATCACCGTCGCGTCGAGCAGGCCGCCGGCACCGTCCGGGATCTTGGTCAGGATGGTCGCCTGGAAATCCTTGAAGTCGGATCGGAAGATGTCGAGGTTCAGGCGCAGGCGGCGGCCGAACCATTCCGATTTGATGCCCGCTTCCCAGGCCTTGACCGTCTCGTCCCTGTAGGGCGCATATTTGTTGCCGACAAAGGCGATGCCGGCCGGCTTGTAGCCTGTCGAATAGCTCGCATAGAGCATGACATTGTCGCTGACCTGGAACTGCGGGGCGATGCGATAGGAGAAATTGTCACCCTTTACCCGGCCGAAATCGATCGCCGGGGCTGCGCTCGATCCCACGAAGGTCGGGACATAGCCGGCGATCGGCAGCGGATTGACGGTGATGAAGTCCAGGCTCTGCGAGTTGTTGTCATGGGTATAGCGGCCGCCCAGCGTCAGGCTGAGGCGCGGCGTGACGTTGAACTTCAGCTGGCCGAACGCAGCCACCGTTTCATTCTGGGCGTTGAACAGCGACGCATTGGCATCGACCCCGATCGCGCCGGTCAGCGCATAAAGGGTCGGCCGCGGCACGCCATTGGCATCATAGAGCGGCGCGCCCAGCGTGCCCCATTGCAGTTGCGTCTGCCGTGCCTTCAGGTCGTTGTAGAAGCCGCCGACCAGCCATTCGACAAAGCCGCCGGTGGGCGAGGCAAGATGGATTTCCTGGCTGACCTTCTCGGTATCGAGATAACCGTTGTTGAACGGGATATAGGCATATTGATCGGTCGGCGTCAGGTTGGCCGGCGTCGCATTGTCATAGCGGGTGCGGCGATAGGCGCTGATCGAGGTCAGGTCGAGATCGCCGAGCTTGGCATTGATGCGCAGCGAGGTGCCCCATTCTTCGGTCGTGATCTGACCGAAGGAGGAGTCTGCCGTGTCGGCGCTTTCCGGGCCGGGATAGACGCCCAGCGAATTGAGGATTGCGGTGACATTGGCGGGCTGGCCCGACACCGGCGTGCGCACGCTGCTGTCCCAATGATAGGCGTAGTCCCCCGACAGCATCAGGTTGAAGCTGTCCGACGGTTCCAGATAGAGCTTGGCGCGGCCGCCATATTCATGCTGCGATCCGACCAGCCGGTTGAGCGTCACATTGCGGCCGAACCCGTCGAACGCCTGGTCGAAGCCGGATACGCGCAGCGCTGCGATCGGCCCCAGCGGAATGTTGACGGTGCCGTTCAGGATACGTTCGTCATGCTCGCCGAAGCTGGCGCTGGCGCGGACCGACAGGTCGCCGATCTTCGGTTTGCCGGTCGTCACCGCGATCACGCCAGAGGTCGCATTCTTGCCGAACAGCGTGCCCTGCGGCCCCATCAGCACATCGACGCGCTCGATATCGACCAGACCGGTCAGGCCGTTGGCGCGCTGGCCGTCCATCACGACGTCGTCTACGACGACGCTGACCGATTTGGCATTGGAAAAGTCGAACGAGGTGCTGCCGACGCCGCGGATCTGGAAGGCCGCGCCCTGGGTCGGGTCATATTGCACGCCCGGCATGGTATATTGAAGATCAGTGACCGAGGTATAGCCGGTCTTGGCCAGCGTATCGCCGCTGATCGACTGGATCGCCAGCGGCACCTTCTGACTGCTCTCGCTGCGGCGTTCGGCCGTCACCACGATTTCCGGCAGTGCCTCGTCCGAAGCGGTGGGCTCCTGTGCATGGGCGATGCCGGCGCCGAGCAGCAGGGTGCCGCTGACCAGCGTCGTCGAAAGCAGCAAGAGGCTGCGCTTTGTCTTGTACCCGAACATAATTCTCGCTCCGTCCCATCGAACCGTTGGGCGGCGCACTAGAGGTGTAGTTTTACGGTTTTAAGACGTATGTTCGATCAATTGTCCTAAATTAAAATCTATTTAATACGATTGTTCGGTTCTAGAGAAATGCTGTGACATGTCGGGGAACGGCTCGGCGAGCGCACCGCGCGCAAGGATTTCAAGGCCATGGCCGATCAGCGCGATGACGATCGCCTGCACTCGCGCGCGATCGCCGTCGACCGGCACGCCGATCCACTGCGCTACCTGTACATGGACATTTTCCGCCCGCCGCCGCCGCATGTCGATCGCGAAGGGCAGGAAGGCGGGATTGCGATTGGCAAGCAGCGCGCTCTCATGGGTCAGCTGGATGATCGTCCCGCTGCCCGGCGCGGTGCCGTTGGACGCACGGATATCCGCCCGCATCCGGCGATAGATGGCCTCGACCCCGCCAAAGACGATGTCGCGATGGGTGGGAAAATGATGGGCGACGCTGGATGCCGCCATGCCGGACACCTGGGCGACGGCGCGATGCGACAGCGCGCCGACGCCACTGGCGACGATCAGGTCGGCGATATGGTCGGCCAGCACGGCCTTCACCCCCTGCGGGATGATGTCGGCGGCGTCCAGTGCATCGGCCGATGGTCCCGCCAGGCGATCGATCAACGCCATATGCCATCGGCTTGCCGCCGATGCGGGCGCTTCGGCCGGATCGCGCAACAGCGCCCGGATCGTCGACTGGCGCAGCAGCCGATAGTCGGCCATGTCGCCGAGTGCGATCGAGAAGGGACGCTCGTCAAGACAATAGGCGTGGATCGCGTCGGCCAGTCGGTTGCCGTCCGGCGATGCCTGCAGCATCGCGCGCCACATGGCCGCGGACCGGTCGAGCAGCCGGGGCACGTCCGGCACGGTCTCGGGCATTCGGCTGGCAAGCAGCGCCAGTTCGCAGGTGACGATGGCGGATATGCGCCGCTCGCCCGCCATCGGGTCCAGCCAGGCGCCGACCAGATCCGGCAGCAGGCCGGCCGTGACCGGCTCGATGCCGTCTAGCCGTGCCAGGAATTCCTGCGCCGCCGTGTCCGCCAACGCCATCTCGCGATCGATCACCGCCGCAACCAGCGCGGCCCGATCGCCGATCCGGTAGCTGATCGACCCGACCGACATGTGAGCCTGCTCGGCGACGGTCCGCAGGCTCATGCTGGAAAGGCCCCGCTCGGCGATCACCATGCGCGCGGCGTCTACGATCGTGACATTGGCCTCGGCATTGCGGATGGCCGTGCGGTCTGCAGGAGCGTTCATGGCGCCATCCATATCGCGCAATGCCAAACAGTCCAGCATGCGCGCATCGGCAGGGCTGTACTTGTCCTTGATCGGCGTCTCGGACTCGTCATGCAAAGCGATTATCGGCGCACAGGTGAACCAAGAACGCCTTCCCCTGATCGCCTTTGGCATGGCGCATAGCGGCAAGAATTTGCTGTGGTCGGGCGTGGACGGGCTTAGCCTCTACATCCTGATCAAGGTCATCGCGGTGTCGCCAGTCATGGCGGGCATGCTGTTTGTCATCTCATCCTTCTGGAACGCCGCCATGGATGGCATCTGGGGCTGGGCGATCAGCCGGTCATCGATGATCCGCCGGATGCTGCCTGGCATTTCGGCAATCGCGGCTATCGTCGCCTGTCTGAGCTTTGCGCTAATCCCCAGCCTCCCCACAGGCGCGATCTGTCCGGCTGCCATAGCACTGATCGCCTTTCGCACCAGTTTCGCGCTGCTCGACGTGCCGCACAATGCTGCGACCACGCCGCTCGCGCAGGTCCATGGCCATCTGCCCCTCTCGCGCTGGCGTGCGATTATGAGCGCGGGCATGAGCGTGCTGGTTGCCCTTGCGGCCAGTATCTTGATCGGGACACCTCAGTCTGCGGCGCGGGCCGTCATCATTTTCCCGCTGCTGGCCTTGTCCGCGCTCATCCTGTTATCCCCGTTGCCCTGGCTCATCCAGGCGCTGGCGATGGATCGCCCAACGCCGCGAAGCACATCGGCAGGGTCTCCAGCCGGTACGCCTTCACGCGCGCTCGTCACCTTCTGCCTGATCCAGATGGTGGGATTTGCGGCATTGGCATCGATCGGAAAGTCGGTCCTGCACATCGACACCATGCCCCGCTGGGTTCTGGAATATGCGCTCCTGCTGCTCAGTCTGATGCGCCTTGCAGGAACCTGGCTCTGGTCGCCAGTGGCCACGCGTTTCGGTTCGGCGCCGGCTCTGTCGGTAGCCTATATATTCTGCGCCGCTGCGATCCTGTGTCTGCCCATCGCGATCGGATGGGGGCCGGTCTGGTGCGCGGCCATCCTGTGCATGCTCGGCGCGTCCTTCGGTGGGATCGCCCTATTGGCTTGGTCGACTTTCTCCGAACTCTTGTCCCGTTCGGACAATGGCGCGGCCAGCATGTCTGCAAGCTATGGCCTGTTCACGGCAGTATCCAAGATTGGCCTTGGCTTTTCCGCTTTGCTAACGACCAGTTGGATTGACAAGCACGCTCAAGGCCTGATGTCTTCCTCGATTTGGCTGATGACCATAATGGTTGCGGGCCTGTGCATATTGACCGCCCTGGCGGTTTGGCCTGGCTGGCGCCTAGCTCTTCCTGTTCTTAGATCCCGAGCATCGGCAGTCTGAGTTGAACAAGTACTTTCGAATTTACATTTGCACTTAGCCACCATGGCGCATGTGAAGCAGGCAGTCTGCGAAGTCCCATTGGCGGTCGTTATCAGTCTCGCTGGGGCGGGAATCGGTGCCGTTAAAACCCCGCTGGAGAAATCTCAACGATGGGGCGATCTTTCAGAGAGAGTCGATCCGCCCGGCAGTGGCAGTGACCGCGATCGTCTTCGGCAGCGCGGCGGGCGGGGCCAGCGCCGGGGGTAGGGCGTTCATCGCCGGCTGGTAGAAGGCCCCCGCGCGGCAGCGCGAATGTCCATCGACAGCCGCGCCTCGTCATAGACCGCCCAGCCCAGTGTCACCACCAGCCCGCTATGCGCGAGCATCGCGCAGATACGCGCGGCCCAGAAATAGCGGAAGTCGCGATAGCGGAACGGATGGCCGGGCGCGTCCATCGATCAGAAGGCCATGGACAGCAGCAGATTGACCGTGGTCGACTGGAAACTGCCCTTCAGGCTGTCGCGCCGCGCGACATAGAGGTCGAGCCGTCCCTTGCCGCCCATGTTCATCGCGCCGCCCGCCTTCAGGTAGAGATTGGTGGGGTCATCCTCCGTCTCGGTCAGCGTACTGCGCAATTCATGCTCCATGCCCGCCTCGGTATAGGGGATCGGCTTCCACGGACGGAAGCCATCCTTTTCCAGCCGCAGCGTGGCGATGCCAAGCTGATAATCCTCGCGGCGCCCGGCCACGGCGGCGTTCAGGCTGTTGGTCGTCGCCTTGAACCGGCTGTCCTGCCAGACGAAGGCGAGCGACGGGCGCAGCACCCAGCCCTTTGGCACGAAACCCGCTTGCGCATGGCGATAGGTGCCGACCAGCGCCGCCTCGCTATAAATGCGGCGGAAATCCTGCCGGCTGCTCATCACGCCATAACGGGCGTTGGGGATGGTCGTGTCGGCGTCGCCGTTCAGCCGCGACACCCGCAGTGACGCACCCCAGTGCGAGGCAAAGCGATAGAGCATGTCGAAACGTATGCCCTTGCCCTGGCTGGCGATGTCGCCGCCATTATGGCGCAGGCTGACGTCGGATGTCTCGTGGATCACCCCGGCGCCAACCAGCGCATCGTCGCCGATCAGCCAGACCAACTGGGCCATGCCCACCTGGCTGTCATTGTCGATCCGCGTCGGGCTGCCGCTGCCGCCGCGCGAGAGGATATTGGTGTAGCCGACCTTTGCGAACAGGCGCTGGCTGAGCATGGGCAGGGGGATGATGGCGTTGACCGGGGTCACCACCGATGTGACATTGTCATCGAAATCATAGGATTGGCCGGTCGCCGCGATCAGCGCATCATGCGCGTTGTATAGGCCGACTCGCGCCTGCACCGCGCCATATTGTTCGCTGCTGTTGAACCGCGCCATCAGGCCGGTGTCGCCGAAACTGCCGCTGATCGTCGGGCGGACGACCGGCGCGTCCGTCTCCTGTGCGGACACCGGGGAGGCGCCGAGGCAGACACCTATCAGGCTGCCCCAGAGTGCGAGTCGCCGCATGCAGGGAGATGGGATGTTGTGGCGCCCTTCTTGGGACGATGCCGACACATATCCGGCATATCCTCTTATTTTCCTATCCATCCGGCGGCTATCGGCGATCCCCATGGCGCAGCGCCAATTGCATTGCCGCGCCGATCGATAAGAAAGCAGGCCAAGAGGAAGAGCATATTTTCCGTATCGGAATTGTTAAAAATTCCGTGTCCCCCTGCCTGTCGACCACATCATAATGCGATGAGAAAATGGTCGATGATGGCTATCATCGAGGGTGAGCGTTCGGGGGCATGGCTATGGAACGTTGGAAACGCGGTCCAAACGGATCGGGTGCGAAGCGGACGCTGGTTGGCCAAGTCGATGCCCTGTTGGGCTCAATAGGGAACTGAGCGCCGTAAAAGTTGCTGGCGAAGTGACATCATGGGGAAAAGATAATTCTCCCAGGACGTGCCGCTCAAGGCTTTCGCCTGCAATTGCGGTCCCTAAAAATTTGAAAATTCATCGCAACACATGCGTGATTTGGAGGCCCGAGCCGGAATCGAACCGGCGTGCAAGGATTTGCAGTCCTCTGCGTCACCACTCCGCCATCGGGCCTTCCGTGCGGTGGAGGCGGCAAATGTCCGCCTTTGATCGCAAAGTCAAGCGCGGGAAGGGGAACAATCCCAAGAATCTCGCTCTCCATCGCGCAAAGCCGCTTGGCGCGGGGGAAATGCTGATTTAGAGGTCCGGTTATCCCTTCACTGTATTGCATTGCCAATACAGTTGTGCCAAGCGAGGAACTATCGTGACCGAGCAGAACTATTCTTCGATGCGGGCCGCCATGGTCGAGAGCCAGCTGCGCACCAGCGCAGTGGACGATCAGCGCGTCATCGCCGTGATGGCCAAGGTGCCGCGCGAGGACTATGTGCCCGCCGAGCGCCGGGCCATGACCTATATCGATCGCCCGATCCCGCTGGATGGCGACCGTGCGCTGAACCCGCCGCTGGTGACTGGCCGCCTGCTCAAGGAAGCCGATGTCCAGGCCGGCGAGAAGGTGCTGCTGATCGGCGCTGCAACTGGTTACAGCGCGGCGCTGCTCGCAGAGCTGGGGGCGCAGGTGACGGCGGTCGAGGTCGAGGGCGGTGCGGAGATCGCGGTGCCCGGCGTGACCGTGGTGCGCGGCCCGCTGGCGGCCGGTGCGTCGGCCGGTGCGCCCTATGACGTTCTTTTCATTGACGGCGCGGTGGAGGAAGTACCCGCCGCGCTCGTCCAGCAGCTAGTCGATGGGGGACGGGTGGTGACGGGCGTCGTGGAACGCGGTGTCGCTCGCCTGTGCAGCGGCCGCGCGGTGGCGGGCGTACTGGGTCTGTCCAGCCTTAGCGACATGGAAATGGTCGTGCTTCCCGGCTTCGCCGCGCCGGAGCGGTTCGTTTTTTGAGACAGGATAGATGACAGCAAAGCGTATGCCCCTTCGGCGCCAAGCCGCTACAGCCTTGCTGTTGCTATCCTCTTCCATGGCAGGGGTGGCGCATGCCGAAACCCTGCAAGGCGCGTTGGCCAAGGCCTATCGCACCAACCCGACCCTGACCGGCGCGCGCGCCGGTCAGCGGGCGACGGACGAGAATGTCCCGATCCAGAAGGCGGCGGGACGGCCCACGGCCAATTCGCAGATCCAGTTTCAGGAACTGGTGGTGCGCCCGTCGAACAGCTTCCTGGCGCCGCATCGATCGGCCAATGCCAGTGCGAGCATCGACGTCCCCATCTATTCCGGCGGCACCGTGCGCAACAGCGTGAAGGCGGCGGAAACGCGCGTCGAATCGGGGCAGGCCAATCTGCGCGGGACCGAGGCGAGCGTGTTCTCGCAGACGGTGGCCGCCTATATGGACGTGATTCGCGACAGCGCGCTGGTGTCGCTCAATGCGGCGAACGTAAAGGTGCTGGAGGTCAATCTCCAGGCGACCAATGACCGGTTCGAGGTCGGCGATGTCACGCGCACCGACGTCGCCCAGTCCGAATCGCGTCTGGAACTGGCGCGGTCCGACCTGCAGCGCGCCGAATCCAACCTGATCACCAGCCGCGAAAATTATATCGCGATGGTCGGTGAGGCGCCGGTCGATCTGGAATCGCCGCCGACCTTGCCGGGTCTGCCGGCCGATCCGGATGCCGCCGTGCGCGTGGCGCTGGCCGATAATCCGGATATTCTGGCTGCCCAGAAGTCGCGTGAGGCGGCGCGTTATGACGTGAAGGCGGCCAAGGGCGCCACGCTGCCGACCCTGAGCGGTTTCAGCCAGGGCAGCTATACCGACTATATGGACAAGGACATCGCGGCCAACAAGCAGGCGGCCGTCGGTGCGACCTTGACCATTCCCTTCTATCAGGGCGGTCGCCCCGCGGCGCAGGTGCGCCAGAGCCAGGCGCTCGAATCGCAGTCGATCGAACGGCAGATCGAGGTCGAGCGGGGCGTGATTTCGCAGGCCCGCGCTGCCTATGCCGCGTTGCAGGCGTCGCTGCGCACGATCCAGTCGAGCCAGAAGGCGGTCGATGCCGCCGACCTGTCGCTGGAAGGCGTGCGGGCGGAAAATTCGGTCGGCAGCCGCACCATCCTCGACATCCTCAATGCCGAGCAGGAAGCCTTGAACGCCAAGGTCGAACTGGTGACCGCGCGCCGCAATGCCTACGTCGCCGGCTTCACCCTGCTGGCGGCCATGGGCCATGCCGAGGCCGACGATCTGGGCCTGGAGAGCGGCACCCTCTATGACCCGATGGTCAATTATGACCGGGTCGAGGGCAAGTGGTTCGACTGGGACTATGACGGCAAGCCCCAGGCGGTTTCGACGCGTACCGTTGACACGCCGGCTCAAAACGCCAAAGTCGATGCCGCGCAGCCTTAACCGCTTGTTAACCTGAACAGGTAATCTTGGCGGAATAGGTGCGGAATGAAATTTGGACGGGAACTATCCATGGGTGATATGACCAAGGAACCCTCGATGGAAGAGATACTCTCGTCCATCAAGCGGATCATCGCCGAAGAGGGCGAGGATGCCGTTCAGGCCGCGCCGCAGCGCCGTCAGAAGACCCCGATCGACCTGAGTGCCGCGTCCCATGCGGTGATGTCGGCCGAGGTCGAGGAAGTGCTGGAACTGACCGACGAGATTCCGGTGGAGGAAGTGATGCCCGCGCCCAAGTCGACCCGCGCCGTGAAGGCTGTGGCCCCGTCCGAATCGGACGGCGACTCGATCCTGTCGGTGGAAAGCGAAGTGGCCGCGCGTCATTCGCTTTCGGCCCTGTCCACCATGCTGGTCAGCCCGCGCGACGGCGAGGACAATACGCTGGAGGCGCTGGTCCGCTCGATGCTGCGGCCGATGCTGAAGGAATGGCTCGACGCCCGCCTGCCCGCGCTGGTCGAGGACATGGTCGCCAAGGAAATCTCCCGCATCACCGGCCGCTGAGGCTGGTAGGCCGCCGATTGCTCCCCGGCCTCTTGCCGGGGGCGTTTGCCGCGCCTAGACCACGGATCATCTCATCGACGCGCCCGGCCGTGCATCGCATGCGCTGGCACGCCGTGTTTTCGATCCGAGGGTGATTTTTCCATGAAACATATCCTGCTTGCCGGCCTTGGCGCACTGGCCCTGTCGCCGATGCTGTCGTCTGCGCTGGTGGTGCCGGCGGCTGCCCGTCCCTTCACGCCCAATGACATGGTATCGCTGGACCGGGTGTCGTCGCCGACCGTGTCGCCGGACGGCAAGTGGATGGCCTATCAGCTGCGCAGCACCGATCTCGCCAATAATCGGGGTCGCACTGACCTCTATCTGCTGGCGATCGACAAGGCGGGGCAGGCGCCCCGGCTGGTCGCGTCGGTGCCCGACAAGAATGAGGCATCGCCGGTCTTTTCGGCCGATGGCAGCGCGCTTTATTATGTGTCCAATGCCAGCGGGGACGACCAGTTGTGGCGCGCGCCGATCTCGGGCGGCCAGCCGGTGCAGGTCAGCAAGGCGCCCGGCGGCATTTCCGGCTTCCTGCTGAGCCCCCAGGGCGACAAGGTGGCGATCTGGGCCGACCGTCCGGTGGGCGCGCGCACGATCGACGATGTCAAGGCGTCGACCCCGCCGAGCGCCGGCAGCGGCCGGGTCTATGACCAGCTGTTCGTGCGCCACTGGGATACGTGGAGCGACGGCCAGCGCTCGCAGATCTTCGTCATGCCGGTGGCCGGCGGCAAGGCGGTGTCGGTGATGGGTGGCCTGATCGGCGACAGCCCGTCCAAGCCGTTCGGCGGGGCCGAGGAACTGGCCTGGAGCGCGGACGGCAAGACGCTGTTCTTCACCCTGCGCGAGGCCGGGCGGATCGAGCCGTTGTCGACCAACCTCGACATCTTCAGCGTGCCGGCCGATGGCAGCGCCAAGCCGGTCAACCTGACCGACGCCAATGATGCGACCGACACAATGCCGGTGGTGTCGCCCGATGGCAAATGGCTGGCCTATGCCGCGATGAAGCGGCCTGGCTATGAAGCCGATCGGCTTGTGCTGATGCTGCGTAATATCGCGACTGGCGAGACGCGCGCGCTGACCGAGGGCTGGGACAGGTCGGTTGGGTCGATCGCCTGGGAGGCCCATGGCAAGGGGCTGCTGGTCACCGCCAATGATGTGCTCGACAATCCGGTGTTCCGGGTCGATGCCGCATCGGGCAAGGTGACGCGGCTCACCGAAAAGGGCCATGCCGGCAGCGTCGTGCCGCTGCCCGATGGCGGCTTCGTCTATGCGCTCGACAGCATCCAGTCGCCGGCCGATTTCTGGAAGATGCCGGCTGCGAAGGGCAAGCCGGTGCGCCTGACCAACGTCAACGCGCAGAAGCTGGCCGGGGTGGATGATGTCTCGGTCCAGCGCTTCAGCTTCAAGGGCGCCAATGGCGACACGGTATGGGGACAGATCGTCAAGCCCATGGCTGCCAAGGGCAAGCTGCCGGTCGCCTTCCTGGTGCATGGCGGGCCGCAGGGCAGCTTCAACGACAGCTGGTCCTATCGCTGGAACCCCAAGGCGTTCGCGGCCCATGGTTATGCCGCGGTGATCGTCGATTTCCACGGCTCGACCGGCTATGGCCAGGCCTTCACCGACGCGATCAACCAGGATTGGGGCGGCAAGCCGCTGGAGGATCTGAAGCTGGGCCTAGCCGCGGCGGCGGCGAAGGACGCCAATGTCGATGCCAAGAATGCCTGCGCGCTCGGCGCCAGCTATGGCGGCTATATGATGAACTGGATCGAGGGGCAGTGGGCCGACGGCTTCAAATGCATCGTCCAGCATGACGGCGTGTTCGACGCCCGCGCCATGGCCTATGAGACCGAGGAACTGTGGTTCGACGAATGGGAGCATGGCGGCCCCTATTATGAGAAGCCCGAAGAGTTCGAGAAATGGAACCCGGTCAATCATGTCGCCCAGTGGCAGACGCCGATGCTGGTCGTGACCGGCGAGAAGGATTTCCGCATTCCCTATACCCAGGGGCTGGCTGCCTTCACCGCGTTGCAGCGGCGCGAAATCCCGTCGCGGCTGGTGGTGTTCCCGGATGAGAATCACTGGGTGCTGAAGCCCAAGAACTCGCTGCAATGGTATGATGAGGCGCTGGGCTGGCTGGACCAGTGGACCGGCGCTGCGAAAGGGAAATGAGCCTTTAAGGGCGTAGCCCGGCCTGCTATATTGATGGGGAAGGAAGGCGATATGACCCGCAAGAATGTTCGACCCAGTGATCTGAAAACGAAGATCGTCCATGCGCCTGACGGGACGCCGGTGCGATTGAAGGTGGTGAACGCCGACAGTCAGACTCTGGGCGAGGATCTGTTGGCAGCCTTCCGCTCCAATGTGCGCCGGGTTGTGGATGAGCGACGCAAGCGCGGTCATGCCCAAGACGCCGCGCAAGCCTGAACGTCCGGTTCTCTGGATTATTGCCGGCCCCAATGGGAGCGGCAAGAGTACCTTTTACAATCGCACGGATATCGAGGGCTGGGGCGGCTCGGTCTGGATCATCAATCCGGACCTGCTGACCCAGCATATCGTCACCGAGGAAAAGTTGCCGCTGGAGCGTGCCAATCTGGAGGCGGTACAGCGGATTGAATCCTGGTTGAACCATTCGCTCGACGTGTATCAGACGATCGGTGTGGAGACGGTTCTGTCTTCGCCCAAATATCGCAAGCTGGTCGATCGGGCTCATGAGCGCGGTTTTCGGGTCCGCATGATCTATGTGCTACTGGCATCGGCCGAACTGCAGGCTGCGCGTATTCGCGTGCGTGTGGTCGAGGGCGGCCATGATGTGCCGGCGGACAAGGTCATGGCGCGGCGGGCACGCTCCTTTGAGCAACTGGCTTGGTTCGTCCAGCATGTCGATGACTGCTATATTTACGACAATTCTACCGGCGAACCGGCCCTGTTGGCGCAAAAAGCAGAGGGTGGCGTCTGGTTGTGGGACAAGCTGCCGCCCGATCTGGAAGAAATATTCCTCTCTGCGGCCGTTCCGATGGGCGGCCTGAGCTAGCGAAACATTGGAAAAAGTCGGCAGACATGGTTATGGGCGCGATCATGACCGAACTGCCCAAAACCTTTGACCCCGCCGCCATCGAGACCCGCTGGTATCAGCATTGGGAAACCAATGGCCTGTTCCGTCCGGATCGTCCGGGCGCCGAGCCCTTCACCATCGTCAATCCGCCGCCGAACGTGACCGGCAGCCTGCATGTCGGCCATGCGCTCGACAATACGCTGCAGGACATTGTCGTGCGCTATGAGCGGCTGCGCGGCAAGGATGCACTGTGGGTGGTCGGCACCGACCATGCTGGCATCGCGACGCAGATGGTGGTCGAGCGGCAGCTGAATGCCAAGCAGCAGAAGCGCACCGATTTCAGCCGCGATGAATTCGTCGCCAAGGTGTGGGACTGGAAGGCGGAGAGCGGCGGCGCGATCACCAGCCAGCTGCGGCGACTGGGCTGTTCCATGGACTGGGCCAATGAGCGCTTCACCATGGACGAGGGCTTTTCCAAGGCCGTCATCAAGGTGTTCGTGGAACTGCACCAGCGCGGCCTGCTCTATCGCGACAAGCGGCTGGTCAACTGGGATCCGCATTTCCGATCGGCCATTTCCGACCTGGAGGTCGAGACGACCGAAACCAAGGGCGGCTTCTGGCGCTTCCGCTATCCGCTGGCCGACGGCGTGACCCTGGCCGATGGCAGCGACCATATCGTCGTCGCCACCACCCGCCCGGAAACCATGCTGGCCGACATGGCGGTCGCGGTGAATGCACAGGATCCGCGCTATCAGGCGGTCATCGGCAAGGAAATTCTCCAGCCCATCACCGGTCGCCGCTTCAAGATCGTCGCCGACGAACATGCCGATCCGGAATTGGGTTCGGGTGCGGTCAAGATCACGCCGGGCCATGACTTCAACGATTTCGAGGTCGGCAAGCGCGCGGGCATGAAGGCTGCGGACATGCTGAACATGTTCGATGCCGACGCCAATGTCGTGCAGACCGCCGACGGCCTGATCCCGGATCGCTTCCTGGGGCTGCACCGCTTCAAGAAGGATGGCGTGGACGGCGCACGCGAGCTGGTGGTGGCCGAGATGAAGGCGCTGGGCCTGCTGGAGCCGCACTTCACCAAGAACAAGGAAGGCGAGGAAGTCGCCGCCGATTTCGAGCCGCGCACGATCCAGACCCCCTATGGCGACCGTTCGGGCGTAGTGATCGAGCCCTGGCTGACCGACCAATGGTATGTCGATGCCGGCAAGCTGGCGGTGGCGCCGATGCAGGCGGTGCGCGACGGCCGGATCGAGATCGTCCCCAAGAGCTGGGAAAAGACCTTCTTCAACTGGATGGAGAATATCCAGCCCTGGTGCGTGTCGCGCCAGCTCTGGTGGGGCCACCAGATCCCGGCCTGGTTCGATGACGAGGGCAATGCCTATGTCGCCGAAACCGAGGAAGAGGCGCAGTTGCAGGCCGGCAACAAGAAATTGGTCCGCGATCCCGACGTGCTCGACACCTGGTTCTCGTCCGCTTTGTGGCCGTTCGGCACGCTGGGTTGGCCGGAACAGAGCGATACGCTCAGCCGCCATTATCCCAATGACCTGCTGATCTCCGGCTTCGACATCCTGTTCTTCTGGGATGCCCGCATGGCGATGCAGGGCATGGAGTTCATGGGCGATGTGCCGTGGAAGAAGCTTTATCTCCATGGCCTGGTGCGCGCAGCCGACGGCCAGAAAATGTCCAAGTCCAAGGGCAATGTGGTCGATCCGCTGGGCCTGATCGACAAGTTCGGCGCGGACGCGCTGCGTTTCTTCATGGCGGCGATGGAAAGCCAGGGCCGCGACGTGAAGATGGATGAGAAGCGGGTCGAGGGCTATCGCAACTTCGCGACCAAGCTGTGGAACGCGGCGCGCTTCCTGCAGGCCAATGGCGTCACCGCTTCGACCAGCCGCGAAGCGCCGCATGCAACGCTGCCGGTCAATCGCTGGATCATCGCCGAAACGGTGGCGACGGTACAGGCGATCGACACCGCCATGGCCGAACTGCGTTTCGACGCAGGCGCCAACGCCATCTATCACTTCGTCTGGGACCAGTTTTGCGACTGGTATATCGAACTGACCAAGGGTTCGATGGATGACGAGACGAAGGCGGTCGCGGGCTGGGCATTCGACCAGATCCTGGTCATGCTGCACCCGTTCATGCCTTTCATCACCGAAGAGCTGTGGCAACTGACTGGGCAGCGCGCGCAGGAGCTGATCGTGGCTGAGTGGCCGGTCGCCCTTTATGAGGTCGATACCGACGCGCAGGGCGAGATCGACTGGTTGATCCGGCTGGTGAGCGCGATCCGCACCGCGCGGACCGAACTCAACGTGCCGCCGGGCGCTAAGCTGCGCATGGTCGTGCGCGATGCGTCGGAAACGACGCGCGGTCGTTTGGATCGCCAGGGTGCGGCGCTGGCGCGCCTGGGCCGGATCGAGAGCCTGGCCTTTGGCGAGGATGTCGCCGGCGGCGCGGCGCAGATCGTTGTCGACGAGGCGACCTTCATCCTGCCGCTGGAAGGCGTGATCGACATCGCGGCGGAAAAGACCCGCCTCGAAAAGGCGCTGGCGTCGGCGGCCAAGGAGCGGGATTCGCTGGGCGGCCGCCTGTCCAACCCGGCCTTTGTCGAGAAGGCCAAGCCCGAGGCCGTGGCCAAGGCGCGCGAGGACCATGCCGAAAAGACCGCTGAGGCGGAAAGGCTGAAGGCGGCACTGGACCGGCTGGGCTGAGCCGCCTAGCCTGCGCCGTGATCGGGGATAAGGGGTAAGGGCGAATGACAGCAGGGGCACAAGGGGCGCGGGACCTTACACAGGGGCCGATCGCCTCCACCTTGCTGACATTCGCCATCCCGACGCTGGCATCCAATATCCTCCAGTCGCTGAACGGATCGATCAACGCGATCTGGGTCGGCCGCTTCCTGGGGCCGCAGGCGCTTGCCGCGACGGCGAACGCCAATATCATCATGTTCCTGATGTTCTCCGTCGTGTTCGGCTTTGGCATGGCGTCGACGGTGATGATCGCGCAGGCGGTCGGCGCGCGCGACATGGACGCGGCACGGCGCGCCTTCGGTTCGGCAGTCGGCTTCTGCTTCCTGCTGGCCATGGGCGTTGCCGTGGCGGGCTGGTTCGGCGGGCCGGCGCTGCTGCGCCTGCTGGCGACGCCGCCCGAGGCGTTCGACATGGCGCTGACCTATTTGCGGGTGATCTTCGTCGCCATGCCGGCCGGGTTGCTGAGCGTTATGATGATGATGGGCCTGCGCGGGACCGGCGACGCGCGCACCCCGCTGATCTTCATGATCCTGTCGGTGGCGATCGACCTGGTGCTCAATCCTGTGCTGATCCTGGGGCTGGGGCCGATCCCGGCAATGGGCATCGGCGGATCGGCGGCGGCGACGGCGGCGGCCGGCTTCATCAGCCTGATCGCCCTCATCATCTATTGCTATGCCAAGGATCTGCCGCTGCGGCTGCGCGGCGCGGAACTGGGCTACCTCAGGCCCGCGATGGACGAGATGCGGGTATTGGGTGCCAAGGGGCTGCCGATGGGTTTGCAGATGATCGTCATGTCGGTGTCGGGGCTGGTCATGATCGGCCTCGTCAACCGCGAAGGGTTTCTGGTGACGGCCGCCTATGGCGCGGCGCAGCAGATCTGGACCTATCTGCAGATGCCGGCCATGGCGATGGGCGCGGCGGTCAGCGCGATGGCGGCGCAGAATATCGGTGCGGGCCGCTGGGATCGGATCAGCAGGATCACGGGCTATGGGGTTTCCTATCTGCTGGCGATCACCGGCGCGATGGTGGTCGTCATCCTGATCTTCCACGAAGCGCTGCTGGCGCTGTTCCTGAGCCATAACCAAGCGGTGATCGACGCAGCCTGGAACATGCAGTTGCTGGCAAGCTGGAGCTTCATGCTGTTTGGCTGCACCATGATCCTGTTCGGGGTGATGCGCGCCAATGGCGTGGTGGTGGCGCCGCTGCTGATCCTGGTTTTCACCCTCTTCGCGGTGCGGCTGGGCTTCTATTATCTCGCCTATCCCCGGATCGGCGCGGATGCGCTGTGGCTGAGCTTCCCGGTGGGTTCGGCGGTTTCGCTGACGCTTGCGACCCTGCTCTACCTGCAGGGCGGCTGGCGCAAGGCCAGGCTGATGGTGCCGATTCACGAGGAGGAATGTCGTGAAGCGGTGCATAGCGAGACCGAGCCGGCGGGGCGGATCGCACCGACCGGCTGAGGCAGGGCGCGCGTTCAGCGTCCCTGGTTGCGCCAGCGGGTGATGGTGCGGGTGAGGATATCGTCTTCGCCGCCGGCCTGGCGCCAGAGCTGGGTGAAGCTGGGATCGCCCGACGCGGGACGCCGCTGTTCTTCCAGATTGTCGAGCGCGACGCGGATCGGCACGGCGACGCCTTCGCCGCAGATGATCGCCTCCCGGTTACGCAGGGCGGGAATCGAATCGAGGAAGCCGCGCGCACCTTCGGGCATGGCGGCCTTTACGAAGGCCTGGTCGCGATCATTGTTGAGGCGCATCGAGATGATCGTGCCGCATTGCGACAGCACGCCTTCGGCCAGGTCCGACGGGCGCTGGGTGATGAGGCCCAGCGAGACGCCATATTTACGGCCTTCCTTAGCGATCCGCTCCAGGATGCGACGGACTGCCTGACCACTGCCGCTGGTGCTTGCAGGGATGTAGCGATGGGCTTCCTCGCAGACCAGCAGGATCGGGCGCTGCGGTTCGTCGCGCGCCCATAGCGCATAGTCGAACACCAGTCGCGACAGCACGGAGACGACCACCGAGGTGATATCGGAGGGCATGGAGGACACGTCGATGATCGAGATCGGCTTGCCGCCCGAGGGCAGGCGGAAGATCTTGGCCAGGAAGGCCTGCATCGAATCGGCCACCAGCATGCCGGAGAACATGAAGGAGTAGCGCGGGTCGCCCTTGATCTCGTCGACCTTGGACTTGAGCCGGATATAGGGGAGGGAACCGGTGCCCTTTTCCAGCTTGCCCATCTCATTCTGTAGGATCGCGGTCAGGTCAGACAGGAGATAGGGGACGGGTGAGTCGACCGTCAGGCGGCCGATGCTTTCGGCGAGGCGGTTCTTCATCCGCGCGGCGAGCAGGCATTTGGCGAGAATGTCACAATCCTGCGTTCGTTCGGCGCCTTCCGAAGTGACGAACACCTCGCAATGCTCCTCGAAGTTCATCAGCCAATAGGGCAGGGCAAGGTTGTTCACGTCGAACACGGCGCCATTCTGCTGAAAGGCCGCGCCATATTCGCCATGGGGATCGATCATGACGATATGCCCCTGCGGCGACAGGTCGCAGATGCGGTGCAGGATCAGCGCCGCGCTGGTCGACTTGCCGGTGCCGGTCGAACCCAGCAGCGCGAAATGCTTGCCCAGCATCGCGTCGACATAGAGGGCGGCACGTGTGTCCGTGGTGGGATAGACGGTGCCGATTTGCACATGCGGCCGATCATCGGCGGCATAGATCTGCTGCATGTCATAGCTGGACACCGGATAGATGTCGGTGCCGGGCGTGGGGTAACGGGTGACGCCGCGCCGGAAACCGTAGATCCGGCCGGTAAGCTTTTCCTCGTCGCCTTCGCCCAGAAAGTCGATGTCGGCAATGATTGCGCCGCCATTGCTGCGATCGAGCACGAGCGAGCGGATATTGGCGATGAGCCAGCGATCGCCAACGCGCATCTTGACCTGGCTGCCGACTTGGCCGGCCATGGCAAGGCAGGCGTCCTGGTCATGGGAAAAGGCGGCGAGGCTGTTCGGGTCGACCAGAACCTTGGAACTTGATCCGGCGATCTGGAACACCATACCCAGCGCCTGATGCAAGCCGGGGGACGATGAGGCAGAGGCCGTGTCGTGCGAAAATTGCTGTGCGCCCGGCATCTGGGTCATGAGCCTCTATGTTCCCCCCTGCCGGAAGCTCCGACAATCGAACAGCTTAGTATCCGTGGGAGGTAAATATTGGATTACCCAGCCGAGCGTCGCATGGCCCCGCTTGGGGCTCGTTCCATCGCGCAAGGCAGGGAACAGTGGGGCGTTTGAGGCATTGGAGACTTGCCACAAACAGGATTTTTGCTTGCCCGATATCGTCTTGGCCGATGCAACGCGCCGATCGGATGCGATTGCGATTGCGCGTGTGATCTGCATTCTGGGTGTCGTCTATGTCCATGCCTGGACCGGGCGTAACGGCCAGGATCTGGAGATGCTGCGTGGGTCCACGCAGGAGGGACTGCGCTGGGTGCTTATGGAGATTTTCGGCCGCAGCGCTGTGCCGCTGCTGGGCCTTATTTCCGGCTGGCTTGTCGGCGGGTCGGCGCGCACCCGCAACTGGTTCGATCATGTCGGGCGGAAGGCGCGGACGATATTGCTGCCGATGCTGCTGTGGAACGCCGTCGCCATCCTGCTGGTGTCGGGTGCTGCCTGGCTGCTGGGCCTGTCGGCGCCGCTCCCGCAATCGGGTGGCTGGATCGCCGAGGAATTGTTCATCATCAACCGCAATCCGGACATCAATGTCCAGATGCCGTTCCTGCGTGATCTGTTCCTGTGCATGGTCGCGGCGCCGCTGCTGGTACGGCTGCCCAACTGGATGTTGATGGCGGTCGCTCTGGTGGCGCTGTCGTGCCAGGTTGCGGGGCTTGGGCCGCCGGTGCTGATGCGGCCATCGATCCTGTTCTTCTTTACCATCGGCATATTGGCGCGGCGCGAGGGCTGGGCGGATCGGGCGGCTGCGGTGCCACTGCTCGCGGCTTTATTGCCCTTTGGTCTGTTGATGAGTGCGCAACTCTATGTCTCGCTCAAGGCCGGGGCGGGGCTCGCGCCGTTGATGCTGGCGAGCCTAGACATGGCGGTGCGTATCGCGGCGTCGCTTTGCTTCTGGCGGCTGGCCTGGGCGCTGGCGGAAAGTCCTGCGCGCGGCCTGCTGATGCGGGTCGAGCCCTATGCCTTCTTCCTCTTCTGTGCCCATCTGATCCTGATCTGGCTGGGCGGTCCCGTGCTGGGCGCCCTGTTCGGGCCGCTGGGATCGCCGCTCTATCCGCTCTATCTGATCGCCCAGCCCCTCCTGGTGCTGGCGGTGGTGATCCTGATCGGAAATCTGATGCAGCGCCTGTCGCCTACTCTCGCCGGGCTGATGAGCGGCGGCCGGCTGGCCGCCACCTGACGCATCAGGTCAGTTCGCGGGCGCCGATCGCTTGCGCCGCCGCCATGGCGATTTCATAGCTGCGCTTGCGCGCCGCCGGATCGAAGATCTGGGCGGCGATGATGACCTCGTCCACGCCGGTGCGGTCGATGAAGGCGGCCAGATCGCGCTCGACATCCGCCTGGGTGCCGATGCTGGAGGCGCTGAGGACATCGGACAGCATTGCCCGCGCCTGCATCGGCAGGCTCTCATAATAGCCCGCCAGCGGCGGTTGCAGCTTGCCGGGCTGGCCGGTGCGCAGGCGCACGAAGGCCTGTTGCATCGAACTGGCGACCAGTTCGGCCTCCGCTGCGCTGTCAGCGGCGAAGATATTATAGCCCGCCATGGCATAGGGGCGGTCAAGCTGGGCCGAAGGACGGAAGTCACGGCGATAGATGGCCAGTGCCTCGTCCAGCGCGGCCGGCGCGAAATGAGAGGCAAAGGCGTAGGGCAGGCCGAGTGCGGCTGCCAGTTGCGCGCCGTAGAGGCTGGAGCCGAGAATCCAGAGTGGGACATTGGCGCCTTCGCCGGGTGTGGCCTGAATGCCCAGCCGATCGTCGCCGGCGAAATAGGCCTGGAGTTCGATCACGTCGCGGGGGAACTGGTCGGCTCCGCCGCTGAGGTTGCGACGGATGGCCTGCGATACTTTCTGGTCCGAGCCGGGCGCGCGGCCAAGGCCCAGGTCGATGCGGCCGGGGAACAGCGCGTCGAGCGTGCCGAACTGCTCCGCAATCAGCAGCGGGGCGTGATTGGGCAGCATGATGCCGCCCGCGCCGATGCGGATGGATGAAGTCGCCTGGCCTATATGGGCGAGCACGACAGCGGTGGCGGCCGATGCGATGCCGGGCATGCCATGATGTTCGGCCACCCAGAGGCGGTGATAGCCCAATGCTTCGACATGGGTAGCCAGGTCGGCGGCATCGGCAAGGGCCGCGGATATGTCACTGCCTTCACGGACAGGGACGAGGTCTAGGACGGAAAAGCGGGTCATGGCTGCCATATGGGGCCATGGTCGGTTTTATTTCAATACTGAATTTCAGCCGGCGCGGCCAAAGCCCTGTGGTTCGACGCGACGGCCGAAGGTGGGACGGCGGGCGACCAGGGGATTGGCATCCCGGTCGAGCAGCGCCATGGTCTCGGTAAAGCAGGGGCGCAGGGCCACTACGGTCTCAATGAGTTCGTCCGGGCTCTCGCGAAATTCGACGCAGCGGCGTGCGACCATCTCGATCTCTTCGGCCATGGCGCTGAGCCGATGGGCACCGAACTGGGCCGATTCGCCCTTTAGCGTATGGGCCGGGCGGACGAGGGAGACGGCATCGCGGTCGCGAAAGGCCTGCTCGATGGTGCCGATCGCCTTTTCACCATCTTCGCGAAAATAGCCCAGAATGCGCATGAAGGCCGTACCCAACTCCGTGCGGGTACGAGCAAAATCGTTCCAGTCCACCAGTTCGGTAGCGTGTTCGGGCACCTGCGCACTCCTTTCCTGACGCTCGCGAGATTAGCGGGCGGGCGTAAACAGCCGGTTAAGCCGGCGCCTTGCTGAGCGCGAAACGCTGCGGGGAAAGGGCGGAAAATTGCCATCCATGCTGCTGCGCCAATGCCGCCAGTTCGCCAGACGCGATAGCATCGTCGGCATCGATCGTCACATGATCGGCATGGCGCATCGCCCGAGCGGCACGCAGGACGGGCCAGGGACATTTCATGCCCCTGGCGTCGACGTGAAAGGGGGCGGCATCGATGCCGCCCGCCTCATTTGGCATAGGGGTTCTTGGCGCTGCGCAGGGTCAGGCGGACCGGCACGGCGCCAAAGCCCAGTTCCTTGCGGATGCCGTTCACCAGATAGCGGCGATAGCTTTCGGGCAGTTCGTCAAGCCGCGTGCCGAACAGCACGAACGTCGGCGGCCGCGTCTTGTTCTGGGTGATGTAGCGCAGCTTGATCCGCTTGCCGCCCGGGGCTGGCGGCGGATTGGCCTCCAGCGCGACCTCGAACCAGCGGTTGAGCACGCCGGTCGAAATACGCTGCGACCAGGCGGTGCGGGTTTCGAAGGCGACCTTGATGAGGTCGTCGAGGCCCTTACCGGTGGCGGCCGACACAGTCATGATCGGCACGCCGCGCACCTGCGCCAGCCCGTCGAACAGCGCCTGCTTGATGCCCTGATAGAGCGCCGAGCCATGCTCGACCGTGTCCCATTTGTTGAGCGCGACGACGAGCGCGCGGCCTTCTTCCAGCACCTTGTCGGCGATGCGCAGATCCTGCGCTTCAAGCCCACGGGTGGCATCGAGCAGCAGCACCACGACCTCGGCGAAGTTCACGGCGTTCAGGCCATCGGACACGGCCAGCTTTTCCAGCTTGTCCTGCACCTTGGCGCGCTTGCGCATGCCGGCGGTGTCGATCAGCCGGACCGGGCGTTCCTCGCCCTCATCATTGGTCCACATCCAGTCGACGGCGATGCTGTCACGGGTGATGCCCGCTTCGGGACCAGTGAGCAGGCGGTTCTCGCCAAGCAGCCGGTTGATGAGGGTCGATTTGCCAGCATTGGGACGGCCGACGATGGCAAGCTTGAGCGGCGCGCTTTCCTCGTCTTCGTAAAATTCCTTCTCATGCTCCTCGCCATCCTCGCGTTCGAGATGGGGAAGCAGAGCCTGGAACAGGTCGGCCAGGCCCTGGCCATGTTCGGCGGAGAAGGGAATGGGTTCACCCAGGCCCAGCACAAAGGCTTCCATGACGCCGGCTTCGGTCGACTTGCCCTCGGCCTTGTTGGCGACCAGAATCACCGGGGCATCGCCCTCGCGCAGCCAGCGGGCGATTTCCTCGTCCAGCGGCGTGATGCCGGCGCGTGCATCGACCATGAACAGGGCGACGTCGCAATTTTCGACGGCGGCCTGGGTCTGCATCCGCATGCGGCCGGGCAGGCTGTGGGGATCTTCGTCCTCATAGCCTGCCGTGTCGATGATGGTGAATTCGAGGCCCAGAAGATGAGCCTCGCCCTCACGCCGGTCACGGGTAACGCCGGGCTGGTCATCGACCAGAGCCAGCTTTTTCCCGACCAGGCGGTTGAACAGGGTGGACTTGCCCACATTGGGCCGCCCGACAATAGCAACTGTGGGCAGCATGATGAAGGCCCGTTTCCTTTCTATCGCTGCCCTTAACGCAGCGCCGTCAGCTTGCCGTCATCGGCAAGGATGTAGAGCATGTTGTTAGCGACGACGGGCGACAGAGACATGGATTTCTTCATGTTCACGTCCTGCTGGACGGTGCCAGTCGCCGGGTCGACATAGTTCATGTCGCCATGCGTGGATACCAGAATCAGGCGACCGCCCGCAAGCACCGGGCCGGTCCAGCGAATCGCCTTGTCCTTCTTCTTTTCTTTCTGCCAGCGGCGCAGCTGGCTGATCCAGCGAATCTTACCCGTGGCGCGGGCCACGCAGAGCAATTTGGCGTCGCTGGTGACGGCAAACACCCATTCACCCGCGATCCACGGGGTGGAGATGCCGGCAATGTTGATTTCCCACAGGCGCTGGCCGCTGGTAAGTTCATAGGAGGCCATGCGGCCACCCTGGCCGATCGCGAAGACGCGGCCACGATCGATTACCGGATTGGCGTCGATATCGGTCAGCGAAGCGACGGCGGTGGAGATACTGGTGCGCGAAAGCGCATCGCCCCACAGGGTGCGGCCATTTTCATAGCGATAGGCGTTGATTTCGCCCGAGCTGTAGCCAGCGATCACGGTGCCCTGCGCAGCGGCAGGCGCCGCCACGCCGAAGATGCCTGTGACCTGCAACGTACCGCTGTCGGTCCACTGGGTCGCGCCGTCGCTCTGGTTTAGGGCGAAGATCTGATTGTCCTGGCCCATCACATAGACATGGCCATTTTCCAGCGTCGGGGCGCCGCGCAGCGGGCCGCCGGGATGAACCTTCCACCCGATCGAACCGTCGGCGACGTTCATCGATACGACGTCGCCCACGCCGGTGCTGGCGAACAGCTTGTCGCCCAGGACGCTGACGCCGCCGCCGAAGAGGGCACGGCCATTGCCTTCGGCCGGAAGGCTGGTCTGCCACAATTTCTGGCCGGTGTTGGCGTCGAGCGCGATGACATGGGCGCCCGCGTCGATCACGAACAGCTTGCCACCGGCGATGACCGGCGAGGAGGCAAGACGCGCCTGCGGCGTGCTGCCCTCGATCGAACCGGTCCAAACCTGTTGCGGCGATGCGCCCAGCGCCAGATGGCCCATCGCCTTGGACGGATCGCCGCCCGGCTGCGACCATTGGTCATTGGCATAGGATTCGGGCAGGGTAACGGGCACGTCGGCCAGGGTCGGATCGACCTCGATCCCCTGCTCGTTCGACAGGATCGAGGTGCGGTTGCCGACCACCGGGGTCTTGGGGCCGCCCTTCTTGCCGCCGACCACGCCGCAGCCCGCAAGCATCGCTACCAGGGCGACGGTGGTCAGGGTACGGCCCATCCGGCCGAATTTGGTGATGCTGTGCTTAGCCATGCGCTTGCTTATCCCTGTACCGGTTCGGCGGGCGTTTCGACCGCATCAATGCCCAATAGACCCGCCATCTGTCGCGCACGTGAACGGATCGACTGGGGCACATTCTCGTCCTTGGCCATGGCCGCGAACATCGGGCCGGCGAGTTCGGGCTTGCGCATCTTCATATAGGCGATGGCAACCAGTTCGCCGGCGCTGCCGAACCAGGGCGCGCCCTCGACCGCAAGCGGCTTGAGGCGATCGACCACCTGCTGCGGCTTGAGCGCGTCGAATTCGATCGTGGTCTGACGGATCAGGGCCAGGTCGCGATAGGGCTGGTCGAGCGAACTGTCCGCCGCCATCGCTTTATAGGCTTCGATCGCGGCCTTGTTGTCGCCCTTGCGTGCGGCAAGGCCGGCCTTCACCAGCAGGGCGGAGGCGCGGTAGCCGCGCTGGCCGGCCTTGGCCAGCGCATCGATTTCCTTGGCGTCGGGCGTACCACCACCCGCGGCGGTGGTCAGCACCTTATCCATCTGCTCGGACACGGCTTGCGACTGGGTCTTGCTGTAATGCTGCCAGTAGAGCCAGCCACCGAAGGCGGCGAGGCCGACGATCAGCAGGACGGCCAGGGCACGGCCATAACGCTGCCAGAAGGTCAGGAGCTGGTCCTGGCGGACGGCGTCATCGACCTCGCGCATGAAGGCTTCGCTGTTTTGCGGCGTCAGGGCCACGGGAATCTCCGAAAAATGGTCATTAGGGGCAGCCGGAAGGCGGGATCATTAGCGGCGTGGCAGAGACACGCAAATCACTTTTTCGGGCGATAGACCTGATCATCGCCCGGAAAGCTGCGATTGCGCACCTCTGCGGCATAGCTTTCCGCCGCCTGGCTGATCGTTTCCGCGAGGTTGGCATAGCGTTTCACGAAACGCGCGGTGCGCTCGAACATGCCCAGCATGTCCTCCGCCACCAGCACCTGACCGTCGCAGCGGGCCGAAGCGCCGATGCCGATCACGGGTATGTCGACGCTGGTCGTGATGATGTCGGCCAGTTCCTCCATCACCCCTTCGACCACCATGCCGAAGGCGCCGGCGGCCGCCACGGCCCTGGCATCGCCCAGGATCTTGGCATGTTCCTCCTGGCTCTTGCCGCGGGCGCCATAGCCGCCCAGCGCGTTCACCGCCTGCGGCGTCAGGCCGATATGGGCCATTACCGGAATGCCGCGCTGGGTCAGGAAGCGGATCGTCTCCGCCATCGCCTCACCGCCTTCCAGCTTGACGCCGGCGCAGCCGGTTTCGGCCATGACGCGGCTGGCGCTGGCAAAGGCCTGCTGGGGGGATGCCTCATAGGAGCCGAAGGGCATGTCGACCAGCACGACGCTGTGATAGCTGCCGCGCACCACGGCGGCGCCATGGGCGATCATCATGTCGAGCGTGACCGGCAAGGTGGACGGCAGGCCATAGATGACCTGCGCCAGCGAATCGCCGACCAGCAACATGTCGCAATGGGGGTCGAGCAACTGCGCCTGGCGCGCGGTATAGGCAGTCAGCATGACCAGCGGCTCGTCGGTCTTGCCCTCGAACTTGCGGCGCTGGATCTGCGGCACGGTCAGCCGCTTCATCGGCGCGGGCGTGGGGTTGGCGCGGCTGGTCGCGGTGTCGAGCGTGAAGGTCGTGGACATGGCCGCGCTCTACCGCAGCCCGGCGCGGCGTGCAAATGCCGGACCGGCCGAAGCGGCATGATGTGCGCTCCGGCCGGTTTTGCTCTCTGCTTCCGATGCGATCAGAAGGAGAATTTGATCGTGCCGCCCCAGGTCTGGGGATCGCCGACCTGGCCGGCGATCAGGCCGGTATTGCCCGGTGCGACCTGGAGGTTTTCGATATAATTGACGTCGAAGGCGTTGCGCACCCAGCCGAACACGTCGAAGCCGTCACCCCGGAAACCGGCACGGAAGTTGGTCAGGGCATAGCCCTTCACTTCGGTGTAGATCGACGGCGAGGCGTTGGAATTCCAGTGCGATCGATAATTGCCGTCTACGCCCAGATAGAGCTGACCGTCCTTCGCCAGCAGATTGACCGGAATGTTATATTCCGCGCCGTAGGAGAAGGCCCATTTCGACACGCCGGGCAGATCCTGACCCGAAATGTCGCACTGACGTGGGCTGAGGGCGCCGGGAACACCAGCCTGCGAATAGTCGGCCGCTTGTCCAGCCGGCTGCAACGTGCCGCCGGACAGTTCGGGCGGGCAGGGGGCGTTGGTGAACTTCTTGTACTTGGCGTCGGTATAGGCGCCATTGGCATAGGCGGTGAACCGGTCGCTGGCGACGATCTTGAAATCCGCCTCGATGCCCTGCGAGCGGACCTTTTCGGCGTTGGCAAGATAGCCGCGCACGGTGCCGAACTGGCCGCCATTCACCGTCGCCTGGAAATTCTTGATCTCCGTGCGGAAGGCGGTGAGGTTGAAGGTCGCACGGCGATCCCAGAACTGGGTCTTGAGGCCGACCTCATAATGATTGACCGATTCCGGCTTCACCGTGCTGGCGTCGTAATTGACCGTATTGTCTGCATTGAGCGGCAGGCCATTCTGGTTGATGCCCAGCGTCTTGAAGCTCTTCGCATAGGTCGCATAGGCCAGCACATCGCGGGCGACCTTGTAATTGACGTTGAAGTCGTAGGTGAAGTTCCAGGCGCTGTCGGACGGCGAGCTGACCTGCGGCTGGTAGACGCCGCACTGCTGGGTCGTGCCCTTGATGGTGCCAGGTTCCGCAACCGTGGTGCAACTGATGGCCTGGCCCTGCGCGTTGGTGACGACACGCTGGTAGAAGCCGGACTTCTTGTCATAGTTGAGGCGCACGCCGGGCTGGATGGTCAGGGCATCCGTAACCTTCCAGCTGAGCTGGCCGAACAGGGCTGCGCTGTCGGCCTTGAGGTACTGGGTGTTGCTGGCGGTCAGGCCCGATAGCGTCGCCGGGATATTGGCAGGGTTGGTCGGATCGGTCGATGGCGCAAGGCTCCATTGAGCCGCGTCGTCGCCCTGTTGCTCGGTGCCCTGGGTGTCGATCCGCTGCTTGAAGCCGAACAGGCCGACGACGAAGTCGACGTCCTTGCTCTCGTAATTATAGCGGAATTCCTGGCTATACTGGTCCTGCTGCGACGGGTTCTGCGATTTGGACACGATCGACAGGCCAGTGAAGTCGCGGTCATTTTCCGGCTTCCAGTCCCAGAAACGCCAGGCGGTGACGGAGGTCAGCGTGCCGGGGCCGATGTCCCATTTGATCTTGGCTGACGCGCCGCCAATCTTGTTGCCGGCGTTGAGATTGGAATCGAGGTCGGTCAGCCGGTCATAGGGATTGCGGCTGGGCACGACATAGCCCTGCGCAGCGGCCAGCGCATCATATTGGCGGTTGAGCGGACGCTGGGTCTTGCCGACGCGCACGAAGGTGGTGCCGCAGCATTCGGGATCCTGCTTGCTATAGTCGCCCGACAAGGTGAGGCTGAAATCCTCGGTCGGCTGGAACAGCAACTGGCCGCGAATGCCCAGATTGTCCTGCTCGTTGATCCAGCGCTGGCTGGTCACATTGTAGAGCGTGCCGCGACGGCTGGTTGCAGCGACGGCGATGCGGGCGGCGATCGTGTCGGTCAGCGGGCCAGACACGGCGGCCTTGGCCTGCTTGTAGTTCAAATTGCCGACGGTCAGCTCGGCGCGGCCCTCGAAATCGAAGGTCGGCTGGTTGGTCGTGATGTTGATCGCGCCGGCGGTGGTGTTCTTGCCATAGAGCGTGCCCTGGGGGCCGCGCAGCACTTCTACCTGGTTGACGTCGAGAAAGTCGAAGGTCGCGGCGGCGACGCGGCTGTTATAGACATCGTCGACATAGATGCCGACGCCCTGTTCGAAGCCGTCGCTGGTGAGGCCGAAGGGCACGCCAAGGCCGCGGATATTGACCGAGGTGTTGCGCGGATTGGTGGTATAGACCTGCAGCGTCGGCGCGAGCTGCTGCAGCTTCACGATGTTGAAGTTGCCGGTCGCCTCGATGCTGTCGCCCTTCACCACGGAAATGGCCAAGGGCACTTCCTGCGCGGTTTCCTGGCGGCGGCGGGCGGTGACGACGATCACGTCGCCGCGTGGGCTGCTGGCCTGCTGATCGCCATCAACGGCGGGTTGGGCGGCTTCGGCCGCAAAGACGGCAGGCGTGACAAAAGAAGCGCTCGCCACGCTGGCGAGCAACAGAAAACGCGCAATCATGTTCTTCCCCTTGGTTCCGGAGGTCCGGTGATGTTTTGATCGCGGCGTTTCCGGTGGTCCGGTCAAAGCCGTGCTGGGGTCGTCCCTGGTGATGCTGCGTCCCCAGTGCCGCATCGGCATGCCATCCCCGACATGCCCTGATTCTTGCGCTTGTCCTCCCGTTGATTGGTCAGGCGGTCAGGCGCGTCTTTTCTGTAACGTCGATCTGCACGACGCGGGCGTCGTGGACGGTCAGCGTGATGGAGCCAAAGCGCAGTCCTTCCAGCACGTCGCGCACCTTGTCGATGCTGGCGATGATGTCGGGACGCTGCCCTTCAGGGCGGCTGTGGCGAAGTTCGATGGTTCGGTGTTCGGTCATGTAAAATCCCTCTTGCCGCTTCTTAACTCAACCGCATCAGTAGACAAAGAAGCAAATATAAGGGGCGCGCAAGATTCTCTTGTCGCGCCCCGGCGATGTCTGAGGCCGCTATCAACTCGTCATGTGCAGGCTGTTTGATTGGCGATCGAGCCGGGCCATCGGCATGGCCGGGCGCATCTGGCGCACGGCGGACGCCTGTTCCTGCGCATTATCGATCAGCCGTTCGAGCAGCGCCTGGCCAAAGCCCCAGGCGCCCAGCCCCGAATCCGCGTTGATATGGCCGCTATGGCCGGCATCGACGAACTGGCTGCCCCAGTTCTTGCCGACGCTGTGGGCGCGTTCGAAGAAGATATAGGGATCGTTGCGACTGGCGACGAGGATGGACGGGAAGGGCAGGGGCGTGCGCGGCGTCGGGCCGAAGCCGCCGATCGTCTCGGGCGTTTCCATCCGGTCGCAATCGGGCGGGGCCACCAGCAGCGCGCCGGTCACCGGCCAGCCATAAGCCTGGCTTTGCAGGGCACCCCACCAGGCAACGGCCAGGCAACCCAGGCTGTGCGCGGCGAGGATGACCGGACCGTCGGCCTGACGAATGGCGGCGTCGAGCCGCGTGACCCAGGCATTGCGATTGGGGCTGGCCCAGCTGCCCAGGTCGACGCGCTGGCAATCGCCGCGTCCATTTTCCCACAATGTCTGCCAATGATCGGGGCCGCTATTGTTGAGGCCAGGGATGGTCAATACAACCGGCTGGCGCGCGTCACCCGCATGTCCGAATCGCTCCATGATGAGATCCTCGTCCTATATTCTGAGCCTCTCAAGATAATACTATTCATATAGTAGACAATGGGCGAGCGTCGAAATGTGTCAGAATCTGGGCAACCTGAATGGCAGATAAACGGGCGCACCCGATCGTGGGATACGCGCCCGCATCAAGTCTCTGATCCGGCAGGAAAATTACCAAGGATAGATCAGCCCATAATATTGGTAGACGTTGCGACCATAGGCATCGTCGAAGGCGGGACGGTCCTCGTCAAGATAATGGGGGGCCTGTTCCAGTACTTCCTTGGCCAGTTCGATCACGTAGCCGCCCTTATCCGTGTCGTAGGCCAGCATCGACCAGGGTAGCGGATAATGTTCATGGCCCATGCCCAGAAAGCCGCCGAAAGACAGCAGCGCATAGCGAACCTGGCCGCTACGCTTATCGACCATGAAATGGGATATCTTGCCCAGCTTGTCGCCCTGGCGATTGTAGACGACCGTGCCCTCGACCCGGTCGGATGCGATCAGGTCATGGCGATATTCGCTCACTATGTCGGTCATTGTCACTCTCCTGCAAAAACATTCTATTCTGGTGCAACCATGGGGAACCGGTGGGGTTCCTCCGCTTCACAGCAAGGAGCATCGGCATGAAGATCAATCGTAGCGGTTCGGCAGCCTGGAGTGGTGGCCTGAAGGATGGCAAGGGCACGATCTCGACCCAGAGCGGGGCGCTCGACGCCTATCCCTATGGCTTCGCCACCCGGTTCGAGGGCGTGCCCGGCAGCAATCCGGAAGAACTGATCGCGGCGGCCCATGCCTCCTGCTTCACCATGGCATTGTCGCTGATCCTGGGCGAAGCCGGGCTGACGGCGGAGAAGATGGAGACGAGCGCGGTCGTCACGCTGGAGCAGCAGGAGGGCGGCTTTGCCATCACCGCGAGCAAGTTGACGCTGAAGGCGAAGATTCCCGGCGCTGACGATGCGACCTTCCAGGAACTGGCGGCGAAGGCGAAGGCCGGATGCCCGGTATCGAAACTGCTGAAGGCCGATATCAGCCTGGACGCGGAACTGCTGGCCTAGAGCGTTTTCCAATCAGGTGGAATCACCTGATGACTCGGAAAACGCGTGGAAATAGGAGTATAGAGCAGTCGAGCCGACGCAGTCGGATCGGAATCTGCTCTAGGCTGCCGCGATACGCCTGGCGTGGCGATGTTCACGCCAGGCGATATAGAGGCCGCTGGCGATGATCAGCGCCGCGCCGACCCAGGTGGTCCACATCGGCCAGTCGCCCCAAATCGCCCAGCCCAGCAATGTGGTCCACAGGATCGAGCTATAATCCATCGGCAGCACCACCGACACCGGCGCCCAGCGCAGCGCTGCGGTGAGGCAGAGCTGCGCAATGCCGCCGAACAGGCCGATCATCAGCAACAGGCCCCAGGTCTGCGCGTCGTGCGGTTGGCCATAGAAGAGCATGCCTATGCCGAGCGGCGGCACGGACAGGGCGGTGAACCAGAAGACGACGACTCCCGCGCTCTCGGTGCGGCCCAGTTCCCGCAGCACCAGGCTGACGCTGGCTGTCACCAGCGCGGCGGTGATGGCAACGGCAACGCCCATGGGCGGAAAATGGCCGCCTTCGGGCCGGACCATGATGAGTACGCCCAGAAAGCCGATCAGGACGGCGGCCCAGCGGTGGATGCCGGTCGGTTCGCGCAGGATCAGCGCCGACAGGATCGTGCCGAAGATCGGCATGGTGAAGCCGATCGTCGTCGCCTCGGCCGGCGGCAGCAGGATGTAGGACAGGAAGTTGAGCGCCATGCCGGTGAGGCCGATGACCATGCGGGTCGCATGGACACTGATCCGCCGGGTGCGGATGGCGCCGATGCCGCTGCTCATCGCGAGCCAGGCGAAGACCACGGGCAGGGCAAGCGCTTGACGGTAGAAGAGGGTTTCGACCAGATGGACGCCATGGGCGTCGGCGACCCGGCCGGTCACGAACATCACCGCCAGGCAGACCACCGCGATCAGGCGCAGGCCGATGGCGAAGAGCGGGCGATGCGGGCGGGACGGGGCGGCGGCGCTGGACACGCCGCTTCCTTAGCCCGGTTACGCGATGGCGCAACCGGGCTGGACGGGGTTTCTTACTTGAGCGGCTTGCGGAATTTCAGCGTCATGCGGTCGCTTTCGCCGATCGCAAGATATTTCGCCCTGTCAACTTCGCCGTTACGCAGCGTGGGCGGCAGGGTCCAGACGCCCTTTTCCCAGTCGGCCGTATCCTTGGGATTGGCGTTCACTTCCGATGCGCCGACATATTCGAAGCCCGCGCCTTCCGCGATGCGGCGGATGGTCGAGACCTTGAGATAGCCGCTGCTCTTTTCCAGCGCCGTGTCGCGATCCTCGGGCAGGCGATGGTCGACGATGCCCAGCGTGCCGCCGGGCTTGAGCATGGCGAAGAAGGCCTTGAAGGTCGCGTCCTCGCTGCCGCCCATGACCATGTTGTGGACATTGCGGAAGGTCAGCACGGTGTCGACGCTGTCGGCCGGGATGCCGGCGGCTTCCTCGGGATAGGCGACCAGCTTCACCTTGTCATAGGCCTGCGGCTTTTCGGCCAGGAACTTCTTGTAGCCGTCAAGATAGCGGCCGGTCGGCTGGAGCGCGTAGAAGCTGCCCTTGTCGCGCAGCAGCGGCGCCAGGATTTCGGTATACCAGCCGCCGCTCGGCGCCCATTCCACCACGGTCTGGCTCGGCGTCACGCCGAAGAAGGCGAGCGTTTCCTGCGGATGGCGATATTTGTCGCGGGCGACATTGGCCGGGGTACGGCTGGACGCGCCGATGGCGGCTGCCACCGGATCGGCACCATGGCCGGCATGCTGGGCGACGGCCGCGCCCAGCGGCAGGAGGGCGAGTGCAGCGGCAAGCGCGATCGATCGGCGGGGAAAAGCGGACATGGGCAACCTCTCAACGGATCTGGAGCGCAGGGTGTGCCGTGCCCGCATCGCACTGGCAAGGAAATCCGGTGCTTAGGGGATGGCCGATCAGGACCAACTGCCGGCTATCGATTCCGCCGTGGCGTCGATCGCGGCCGGCTCATCCTCGCCGGTCAGCGCATAGGACATGTCGCCGCGCCGCCAATAGGCCACCGACTGGGCGCCCTCGCGCACCGAATCCGGCCGCTCGGGCGCGTCGGTGCGCTGGTGCATGGCATAGATGGACAGGTCGCGCCCTTCGGGCGTGCGCAGCGCGATCAGCAGCGCGGGCGTGCGTTCACCGGGAAAGAGCTGGACATCGGTCACGCGCCAGTCGGCGGGCAGGCCGGGAATGTCGATATGGGTGCTGGCCAATATCTCGCGGGGGTCGAAGCTGGGCGATTCGATCTGTCCCTGCATTCGCGCGCGGATCATGGCGACGCGGTGGGAGGTTGCGGCATCGACCACATAGGCGGGCGGGCCGTCGCGCACCATGAGGAGGGCGACGAAGCTTGCCGCCAGCAGGGCAAGGCCGCCGCCGGCGCCGATCGCAAAGCGACGATGGCGCGCGGCGGGCGGGCTGATCGCGCTTGCCTGTGCCGCCATGGCTTCGGGCAGGGGGGCACGATCCTGCGCCAACAGGCGCAGCCCGGTGCGGGCGCTGAGGTCGCCCATCACCTGCGCGGCAAGGTCGGGATGGCGGGACAGGCGGGTTTCCACCGCAAAGCGTCGGCCGGGATCGAGCTGGCCGTCGACATAGGCCATCAGTTCGATCTCCGAAGGATACTCACTCATCCTGTCCTCCCACGATGCGCAGCCGATCGCGCGGCTGCCTGTCCCTGTCCCTGTCCCTGTCCTGTCGCAATGTCGCACGCGCACGGGCAAGGCGCGACATCACCGTGCCGACCGCTATGCCCAGAAGATCGGCGCTTTCCTGATAGCTCAGCCCCTCGACGACGGTCAGGTGCATGACAGCGCGCTGATGGTCGGGCAGGTCGGCAAAGGCGCGTGCCACCTGCATCAGGTCGGCGCGCACCTCCTGGTCGGGATCGGCATGATCGACCTGGATCTGGGCAAAGGCCAGATTGCGGCGTGTTTCCGCCGCCTCGCGTCGCTTGGCCGAGATGAAGACATTGTGGACGATGGCGAGCAGCCAGCGGCGGCGGCTGCGATCGGGCTGGAACTGGTCGCGCCGTTCGATCGCGCGCATCACGGCGTCCTGCACCACATCGTCGGCGGCGACATGATCGCGCGACAGGGCGCGGGCATAGCGGCGCATGGCGCGCAGGTCCGCCTCCATTTCCATGTCCGTCCGCTTGCCCGTCATCCACATCATTCCATTGGGGCGCCCGCCAGTTGGCGATAGACGCGCGCCACCGAATCCAGGACATGGTCCCAGCGATAGTCGGCCGCCGTCGCCTCCGCCGCGTGGCCAAGCCGCCGCCTTAGGCCGGTGTCGTGGACGAGGGAAGCCAGGCCGTCGGCATAGGCGCGAACGTCGCCGGGCGGGAGCAGCAGGCCATTGACGCCATTATCGATCAGCGCGGATGCGCTGGGGACGTCGGCCGACAGGACGGCAAGGCCGCTGGCCATTGCCTCCAGATTGACGTTGCCGAACGCTTCCGTAACGCTGGGATTGACCAATATATCGGCGCTGGCGACCAGTGCGCCGAGACGCGCCCCTTCGACATGGCCGGCGAAGCTGGCATTAGGCAAATGGCGTGCAAGGGCGTCGCGCGCCGGGCCATCGCCCAGGATAAGGGGGCGCAGCGACAGACCGCTGGCGCGCGCCGCCATGATGGTGTCGGCGAAGATATCGAGCCCCTTTTCCCGGACCAGCCGGCCGAAGAAGAGCGGCACGACATCGTCGGGCGCATAGCCAAGCTGGGCGCGCAGGCTTTCGTCCCGCATCGCCGGGTGGAAGACGGATCGATCGACGCCCCGGCTCCAGAGGGCAATGCGCTCGGCGCCATGGGTCGCGGCCAGTTCCGCAGCGATCGGCGGGGTCGGGGCGAGGATGCGGTCGCAATCGCCATAGAAGCGATCGAGATAGGCCTCGACCTGTCGCCGCAGGAAGCCGAGGCGATAATAAGCAAGATAGGTCTCGAAACGGGTGTGCAGGCTGGCAACGGTCGGAACGGTGTTGCGCCGCGCCCAGTTCAGCGCCTGCCGGCCGAGCAGGTCGGGCGCGGACAGATGCACGATATCAGGCTGGAACGCCTCCAGATCGGCGCGGGAGGCACGGGTCAGGCCGATTGCGAGCCGATATTCCGGGCGGCCGGGAATGCTGAGCGAACGCACCGATCGGACATCACCGGCCGAGGGGAAAGCGGGTGTCGGCGCGGTGGGCGAATAGATGCGCACCTCTGCGCCATGCTGGTCCAGCATATGCCGGACCAGGCGGTTGAGCGCCCGGTTCGCGCCGTCGCGGACGCAAGCATAATTGCCCGAAAATAGTGCGATCTTGAGCGGCCGGGATGATGCCGACGCCGCGGCGACCGGCAGGGCGGCATGAATATGGGCGCGAAGGGAAGAGAGCGGGGAATGCAGCGTCATGCCCCGCATACGCTTGTCAGATCGCGCCTATTCCATTGATGGCCAATTAAAATTGACGAATGATGCGCAGGCCGGCGGTGGGACGGAAGGCATCGCCGCGCGGCCGTTCCGCGCCAAGGCCCGCCTGCATGGCGAAATTGCCGCCCAGTTGCTGGTGCAATTGCGGCATCAGCAGCAGGCCGCCTTCGCTGCCGCCCTGATAGTTGATCTCCAGCCCCAATATCTGCCCCTCGCGACTGTTGTAGAAAGCAGAATGGTTGAGGATCACCCCATTGCGGCCATGGCCGCCCGACAGCTTTACGTCGGCTAGGCCCGCCATCGTCACGCTGCTCCAGCGGCTATTATAGCGATGGGCGGCCATATAGGCGAAGCTGTTGCGATACTGTTTGGTGCGGCGGTCATAGATGCCGAGATATTGGACGCCATGGCCGGTGCGCCCGCCGCCGGTGGTGCCGAAACTCGCCTGCAGGCCCAGCTTCAGTTCGGCGAGCCGGCCATTGACGAAGGGCAGTTCGCCCTCGATCGCGAAACCGTCGGCAAAGGCATATTCGACCTCCGGCGCCCAATGGACGGCGTCGTCATCGCCCGACAGCGGAACGGTTGCCAGCGTATTGACCTCCAGTTCGCCGCGCCTGGCGCCCAGCGGCCGCATCATGTCGAAGATCATCGGTTCGGGCACGTCGGGATAGGCGTCGGACGCCAGCGCGACATCGCCCAGAAAGGCGCTCGCCATGGCGGCAAGGCCATGGCGGGAAAGGGATCGAACGGACAAGGAAGGCTGCTCCCGCGATGAGGATGTGAGGATTCACATCGCCGTCTACGCGGGAGCGGGCGCCTTTATTCCCTGAGGGTCAGAGGCAGGCTTCCAGATAAGGCTGATCGAAGCCGAACATGCGCGCCTTGTCGAGCGTATAGGGGCGCAGGCCCATCGAGCGATATTCGCCGATGATCTTACCGCTGTCATCCTCGTCATGATATTCGAACTTGAACAGTTCCTGGGTGACGATGACGTCGCCTTCCATGCCGATCACCTCGGTCACATTGGTGACGCGGCGCGAACCGTCGCGCAGGCGCTTGACCTGGACGATCAGGTCGACCGAGTCGGCGATCTGCTTGGAAATGGCTTCCTTCGGGATCTTGATGTCGCCCATCAGGATCATGTTTTCCATACGGCCCAGGCATTCGCGCGGGCTATTGCTGTGGAGCGTACACATGGAGCCGTCATGGCCGGTGTTCATCGCGGCGAGCAGGTCGAAACATTCCGCGCCACGAATTTCGCCCAGGATGATGCGATCAGGACGCATACGCAGGGCGTTCTTGACGAGATCGCCGATGGTGATCGCGCCCTGGCCTTCCAGGTTGGGCGGGCGGGTTTCGAGCGGCAGCCAGTGCGGCTGCTGCAGGCGCAGTTCGGCCGCGTCCTCGATAGTCAGCACGCGCTCGCCCGGATCGATCATCTTCGACAGCGCATTGAGCATCGTCGTCTTGCCCGAACCGGTACCGCCCGAAATGACGATGTTGAAACGGCAGGCGCCGGCGATCTTGAGCGCGGTCGCCATCTTCTGGTTCATCGCGCCCCACTGGGCGAGCATGTCGATGGTGATCGGCTTGGCCGAGAATTTACGGATCGAGATGGCCGTGCCCTTGAGGCTGAGCGGCGGCACGATCACGTTGACACGCGAACCATCGGGCAGGCGGGCGTCGGCCAGCGGCGTGGTCTGGTCGACGCGGCGGCCGACCTTGTTCACGATGCGCTGGGCGATCTGGAACAGATGCTCTTCATCGCGAAACTTGATCGGCGCGATCTGGAGCTTGCCCTTCTTTTCGACATAGGTCTGCTCGGGGCCGTTGACCATGATGTCGCTGATGTCCGGGTCGGACAGCAGCTCTTCGAGCGGGCCGAGGCCCAGCAGTTCATCGACCAGAACCTTTTCCAGCGCGAACTGTTCGCGGCGGTTGAGGGTCAGTTTCAGTTCTGCCAGCACTTCCATGATGATCGGGCGGAATTCTTCCGCCAGTTCATCCTTGGTGAGGGTTGCGGCCGCTTCAGGATCGACGCGTTCGAGCAGGCGCGGCAGCACCTGTTCCTTGATCTTGTGAACCGACGCCTCGAACCCCTGCGGACCGGCATCGGCGACATGTTCTGCGTTGGCGCGTTCCGACAGGCGCGACATGGCGTCCGCATTGCGCTGCATCTGGCTGGTCGGGGCCGACAGCGGATCGAGCGGAATGTCTCCCGGCAGCGCCGCCAGATCGAGCGGCGGGAACTGGTCGCCGCCACGTGGGGCCTCATCACGGGCGCCGCCGGCGCTGTGCATCGGCCGGGCGACGCCGAATCCCGGCTTGATGCCGGCAGGTCCATTTTTCCGTCCAAATGCGCTCATAACTCTCCGCCGGAATTCTGCGATCGGGCCAGCCACCCCAAAATGGGCCGATTCACCATGGCTGGAGAAGGTGAATAAGCTGGAAACTTTGACAAATGGCTAATGGGTCGGCGCCACAGAAGGAGCGCCAGCATCAGCAAAGCGGCAAGGCTGATGGCCGCGCCGAGATTTTCCTGCCACAGGCGTACCCGTTCGATCCGGTAGATGCCCGGTCGTGCATCGAAGTGGATCAGCGGGCCATGGGAAGGCACCGGCTGACCGTTGTGCGTCACCCGCCAGATCGGGAAGGCGGCATGGCCCATGGTCACGGGACCGGGGCGGGTGACGACGATCCGGTCGCCGCGCGGCAGGGCGCGCCAGGGGCGCAAGTCGGTCGAGCGATCATAGCGATCGACGCGGTCAATGTCGAAGCCGGCCGGTAGATATTCGGGGGCGTCGGGGACGATCCGGTCGAGCCGGGCATAGTCGATCGGCAGGCGCAGATTGGCGCGGGTGATGGCGCCGCTGACCAGATAGGGGAACAGCAGCAGCATGCCGACACCCGCGAGCAGGACAGGCCGGGGACGATAGGTCATCAGCGCGGTGATGGTCGCAAATTCCACGATGCCCAGCGCCCGCCAGGGGAATTGCGTCTTGTCCAGAAGGTCGATCTGCCAGAGGAACGGGATGAGGTTGATCGACGCCAGGGCGGTGACGATCGCGATCCCCGACCAGATCGACCGGCCGGGCCAGGCCAACAGTCCCAGCCCCAGCGCGATGCAGGGGAATAGCACGAAATCTTCGTGCCAGATCGACCAGTTGGCGGCGTGATATTTGCCGGTCCATAGCAAGGCAGTCGACATATGCGCCTGCAGCGTGGCGGCGGGCAACAGGTAGAAGGCGGCCAGGGCAAAGGCGAGGATGCCCGCGATCAGTCCGGGCACCAGCGTCGAGCGGTCCTGCCATATCCGATGCAGCATCAGCGGCGCGATCAGGAACAGGCCGGTGAGCGTGGCCACCGGCAAATGGGTGAGAATGAGCGCGCCATAGCTGAGCGCGAGCAGGGCGATGCCGCCGCGCGAGGGCAGGCGCGCAATCCCCAGGGCAATCAGCGGCAGCCAGATGAAGGCAGCAAATTCGGCGAGGGCGCCGCGCACGTAGAAATCATGGAGATGATAGGGGGCCAGCATATAGAGCGCGGCGCCCAGCAGCGGATGCGTGCCACGCGACGCGAGCCAGCGATACATCGTCATGCCCGATGCGATTAGCAGCAGAAGCGCGGCGACATTGATCGCCTGGAGAATCGAAAGGCCCATCGCCGTCAGTCCGCCGGACAGCCAATAGGCAAGCGGCGGATAGAAATAGAAGGTGGGGCTGCCCAGTCCTTCGAAGCTGCTGGGCAGCCAGCGCTCGTACAAGTGCCCGGCCGCCATTTGCTCGCCGAAATGGCCGGTCCACATATAATTGTAGAGATAGGAATGGCTGGCCCCTGGGCCAAACAGGAAGGAAGGCAGCATCAACAGGACGCCGAGCGCTGCCAACAGGACCATGGGATGACGAAGAAGGCCGGAGGCGAAGCGCATGACCGCCCTGATGCCGCAATAGGGTAAACGAAGCGTAAGTCCTGTTTGGCGGTTACTCGTCATTAACCATTCTGGCCGATAGCGAGCATAAGTGTCTGGCAGGATATCCATGCGCCATGCGAACCGTGTCGATCGTCATTCCCGTTTTCAACGAACAGGACAGCCTGTCGCTGTTTCTGGATGCTGCGCGTCCAGCGCTGGCCGATGCGCTGGCACTGATCGGGCCGGGGGCGCGGGCCGAATATCTGTTCGTCGATGATGGCAGTACGGACCGCACCGCTGATGTGCTGGCAATTCTGTCGCGCCTGAACGACGATGTTCGTTGCATCACCCTGTCCCGCAATTTCGGCAAGGAAGCAGCATTGGCGGCCGGCATCGATCATGCTCGGGGCGACGCCGTCATCCCGATCGATGTCGACTTGCAGGATCCGCCGGCGGTGATCGTGGAGATGGTGCGATATTGGCTGGCCGGCGCGCAGGTCGTCAATGCGCGGCGGATCGATCGCTCGACCGACAGCTGGTTCAAGCGCTGGAGCGCGCGCAGCTTCTATCGGCTGCTCAATCGCCTGTCCGATTATCCCATCCCTGAGAATGTCGGCGATTTCCGACTTCTCGATCGACAGGCCGTCGATGTCGTCAAGCAGTTGGGCGAGCAGGCACGGTTCAACAAGGGGCTTTTCAGCTGGATCGGCTTTCGCGTCGCGACGGTTGACTATAGCCGCGCGCGCCGGGAGGCAGGCACCACCAAATGGCGGCTGGGCAAGCTCTGGTCGCTGGCCGTGGACGGCATTACCGCGTCGACCACCATGCCGCTGCGCATCTGGTCCTATATCGGTGGCGGGATCGCGTTGCTGGCCTTTGCCTATGCGGCCTTCCTGGTCGTGCATACGCTGGTCACCGGGGTCGATACGCCAGGCTATGCATCGATCATGGTGGCGGTGCTGGGGCTGGGCGGGCTCAATCTGATGAGCCTGGGGATCATTGGCGAATATCTGGGCCGCGTCGCGCGCGAAGTGCGGCAGCGGCCGCTCTATGTGATTGCGGACGAGCAGGGCGGCGGCGTGGCCGCGCCGGTGCCGGTTGCGGCGCTATCTGGGGAGGATCAGGGGACATGGACCAATCAGCCTATGCGAGCATGAGCGCACAGGAAGGCGATCATTGGTGGTTCGTGGCCCGGCGGGCCATATTGGAAACGCTGATCCGGTCGAGCATTGCGCCCCCGCAAGGTGCCCGAATATTGGAGGCGGGATGCGGCACTGGCGGCAATCTGGCGATGCTGGCGGCACACGGTACAGTGGACGCGCTGGAATATGATACCGGCGCCCGAGCCCTGGCGCGCGCGCGCGGGATCGGCCGGGTCGAACCGGGCATGCTGCCCCATAAGATCGGCTTTGATGAAGACAGCTATGATCTGATCGCGCTGCTCGATGTGCTGGAACATGTCGAGCAGGATCGGGCATCGCTGGCCGCATTGCGGGCGCGGCTCGCATCGGGTGGACGGATATTGCTGACGGTGCCCGCCGTGCCCTGGCTCTGGTCGGATCATGATGTGCTGCATCATCATAAGCGCCGATATACCCGGGCCAGCCTGATCCGGGTGGCGCGTGAGGCTGGTTTGACGGTCGAGGCGGTGGGCTATTTCAACAGCTTGCTGTTTCCGCTGGCGATGGCCACGCGGATGGCGCAGCGGCTGTTGAAGCGCAAGAGCGAGGGTGATATCCAGCCCTCGCCGCCGGTCAATGGATTGCTGCGACGCATCTTTGCCTGGGAACGGCATCTGCTGGGTCGCATCCGTTTTCCGATCGGCCTGTCACTCTACGCGATCCTGTCGGTCTGAGATCGGGGCATCCGGCTTGTCCGGATGATGCCATGCCCCATCCCAGCAGCGTGCGGGATCGATGCTGTGGATGGGGGCGGGATTGGCTGGACGAACCCAAGCCGGCATCGCGGGCAGGGGGGCCAGATAGGATCCTTTGGGGAAGCTGCCGAAGCTCTGGTCCCAGGCGCCGGAAAAGCTGCATCGAACCCGTGGCGCCGCCGGATAGGCCAATGCACGGCGGATCTCGGCGAGGCCGGTGATGCTGCCGATCAACAGCATGGCGATCAGCCAATGGCGGATAATGCCGCCCCGACCAAACGCATCGACCAGCATGACGGCCAGGATTGCGAGCGCACTGATCGAACCGCGCATCATGAAGTCGGTCGACCAGCCGATCTGGACGAAGGGAATGAGCAACAGCCAGGCTGTCGCGACCAGCAGCGTGTCCAGCCCAAAAGGGGTGGATCGGCCCAGCCATGCCAGGGGCAAGGCGTAGACCAGCACCTCCAGCAGTTCAAAAAGTCCCCATTGCAGTGGCGCCAGCGCCATGATCTTGACACCGACATCGGCGGGTGCAGCGCTCATATAGGCAAGGCCGGGAACTGCTAGCAGGGTGGCCAAGGCAGGATAGAGGATGGCGGCGGGCATCAATGCACGCAGGCGCAATGTGCGGATTGCGGCCAGTGCGGCGAAGGGCATTGCCCCCATCAGTCCCAGCGGCGACCAGAGGGCGGTCAGAGGCAGCAGGCTCAGATAGGCGGCGAGGGGCAGACGGCCGCGTCGCCACAGCAGATAGGCCAGCGCGCCGATCCAGCCGGACAGCGCATGGTTGGGCACCCAGAAGGCAAGGGTGATGGTGGAACTATATTGGAGATAGGCCCAGTTTTCGAGATGGTCAGACAGGCCGTCGCGAAAGAGCATCCGGCCCAGGGCGTCCAGGCCGCTAAATGCCAGGAAGGCGAGGAGCGCGATCAGTCGGGCACGACGGGTATCGAACAGCGTGGAGCCGAGGCCGAGCATGGCGGCGAGCATCAGACTGTTCTGGATCAGCAGGGCGAGGTCGCCGGCGCGGTCGCCCGCTGCCTTGGCTACCAGCGCCGGGACCAGGAACATGCCGATGGGCGCGCGCAGCACTGTGGGTACCACCTGATCGCCATAGACGAACGGCCAGGGATGCAGCCCCATGTCGCGCAGCACGGCAAAGCGAACCTGCCAGTCGATATTGGCGTAGAAGAAACGACCTTCGCCCCCCAACATTAGCAGGATAAGCGCGACCGACAGGCAGGCGATCAGGGTCGCGGGGGTCGGCCCCTGCCGGTCGGGCATGGCGCGCACGGTCGCGACGCATAGTCCGCCGATCAGCAACGCCCCGAGCGGATAGGCCCAGACGGGCATGATATCGAGAAAGCGCCACAGCAGCAGTTGATCCAGCCCGAGCCAGGATAGCAACGCAGCAATCAGCCAGCCCGAGGGCAGTTGGCGTGCCAGCCAAGAGGGCGATCCGTTCGCCGGCGGAGTGAAGGCGGGTTCATTCTGGACGGGGTCGGTAAAGGCGAGGGCGGTCATCGGCACACGGCACTCACAAGAAAAAGGGGCGCGAAGCGCGCCCCTTGGTCCGTTCGTCTGGCATGAATGCGGCAGGTTGGAAAGAGCCTGGCTCCCCCATCGGCCTGCGCGCCGGGAAGCCTCAGCCCGCCTTTTCGGCGAGAACCGTCAGGCCCTTTTCATTCACTTCGGCAAAGCCGCCCTCGACCGGGATGGTTTCCGGTGCGGCGCCAGCCGATGCGAAGATCTGGATCGCGCCATCGCGCACGGTCGACATGAAGGGCGCATGGCCCTCCAGCACGCCGAAGTCGCCATCGGTGCCGGGAACGACGACCTGATAGACCTCTTCCGAGCGGACGAGCTTTTCAGGGGTCACGAGTTCGAAATGCAGTGCCATTCTAAAATCTCCCCCCTCCCTGAAAGGGAGGGGCCGGGGGTGGGTGCCATCGCCATGCGATGGCCTGCGCCCTAGCCGAGAGGCAGGAAGCTCGCTTCGCTCGCTACCCACCCCTCAATCCCCTCCCTGGTAGGGAGGGGAGGGTTTGCTGCTTAGGCCGCTTCGGCAGCCAGCTTCTTCGCCTTTTCGATGGCTTCGTCGATGCCGCCGACCATGTAGAAGGCGTTTTCGGGCAGATGGTCATACTCGCCATCGACCACGGCCTTGAACGACTTCACCGTGTCTTCGATCTGGACGAACTTGCCCGAGATGCCGGTGAAGACTTCGGCGACGTGGAACGGCTGCGACAGGAACTTCTGGATCTTGCGCGCGCGGGCGACGGTCACCTTGTCCTCTTCCGACAGCTCGTCCATGCCCAGGATCGCGATGATGTCCTGCAGCGACTTATACTTCTGCAGGATCGACTGGACGGCACGGGCGGTGTCATAATGTTCCTGGCCCACCGTGCGCGGCTCCAGCACGCGGCTGGTGGAGTCGAGCGGATCGACCGCCGGATAGATGCCCAGTTCCGAAATCGCACGGTTAAGCACGGTCGTCGCATCAAGATGCGCGAACGACGTCGCCGGCGCCGGATCGGTAAGATCGTCCGCGGGAACATAGACGGCCTGGACCGAGGTGATCGACCCCTTGTTGGTCGAGGTGATGCGTTCCTGCAGCGCGCCCATGTCGGTCGCCAGGGTCGGCTGATAGCCCACCGCCGAAGGAATACGGCCCAGCAGAGCCGACACTTCGGCGCCCGCCTGGGTGAAGCGGAAGATGTTGTCGACGAAGAACAGCACGTCCTGATTTTCGACGTCGCGGAAATATTCGGCGATCGTCAGGCCCGACAGAGCGACGCGGGCACGGGCGCCCGGCGGCTCGTTCATCTGGCCATAAACCAGCGCAACCTTCGAGCCTTCGCTGATCGCGTTGCCATCGGCATCCTTGGCGATCACGTTGGCGTCGAGGAATTCGTGGTACAGATCATTACCTTCACGGGTGCGTTCGCCGACGCCCGCGAAGACCGAGGTGCCGCCATGGCCCTTGGCGATGTTGTTGATCAGTTCCTGGATGAGAACGGTCTTGCCGACGCCTGCGCCGCCGAACAGGCCGATCTTGCCGCCCTTTGCATAAGGGGCGAGAAGGTCGATGACCTTGATGCCGGTGACCAGGATCGAGCTTTCGGTCGACTGGTCGACGAACAGCGGGGCCTTGGCGTGGATCGGCGACCGCAGGTCGGTAGCGACCGGGCCGCGCTCGTCGATCGGTTCGCCGACGACGTTCAGGATGCGGCCGAGGGTAGCCGGACCGACGGGAACGCTGATCTGCGCGCCGGTGTCGGTGACTTCCTGGCCACGGGTCAGGCCTTCGGTCGAGTCCATCGCGATGGTGCGGACGGTGTTTTCACCCAGATGCTGGGCGACTTCCAGCACCAGGCGCTGGCCGTTGTTGCTGGTTTCCAGCGCCGAAAGGATCGCCGGAAGCGCATCGGGGAAGGTCACGTCGACGACGGCGCCGATGACCTGCGAAATGCGGCCTACATTGTTGGTGGTTGCCATGACTATGTCCTTGCCTGCTTGTCCTTAGAGGGCTTCGGCGCCCGAGATGATTTCGACGAGTTCGGTGGTGATCGCGGCCTGGCGGCTGCGGTTATACTGGATCGTCAGCTTGTTGATGAGGTCGCCGGCATTGCGGGTCGCATTGTCCATCGCGGTCATCGACGCACCCTGTTCGGATGCGTTGTTTTCCAGCAGCGCCTTGAAGAGCTGTACCGTCACGTTGCGCGGCAGCAGGTCGTCGAGGATCGCTTCCTCGCTCGGTTCATATTCCACCGTTGCGGCGATCGCATTGCGGTCGGCATCCTCGGGAATCTTGACCGGGATGATCTGCCGTTCGGTCGGGATCTGCGCGAGCGCCGACTTGAAGCGGGAATAGAAGAGGTGGGCAACGTCGAACTTGCCGTCGAGGAACATCTGGCTGAGTTCCTGCGCCACCGCCTGGGCCTGGGCAAAGCCCGGCTCCTTGGCACCGGTGGTGTCGTAATTGGCGACGATCTTGCCCGGATAGGTGCGGTTGATGACCGGACGGCCCTTGCGGCCGATCAGGTAGAACAGCACCTTCTTGCCATCCAGCTCCAGCGCGCGAGCCTTGGCCAGCGCGGCCTTCACGATATTGGCGTTGAATGCGCCGGCAAGGCCGCGATCGGAATTGGCGACGACCAGCAGATGGACTTCATCCTTACCGGTGCCGGCGAGCAGCGGTGAAGCGCCTTCGCCCGAGCCGCCGGCGATCTTGGTCGCCAGGCTCGCGACGACCGCTTCCAGTCGCTCGCTATAGGGGCGGGCAGCTTCGGCAGCGGCCTGCGCCTTGCGCAGCTTGGCCGCGGCGACCATCTGCTTCGCCTTGGTGATCTTCTGGGTCGACTTCACCGACCCGATGCGCAGCTTCAGTTCTTTGAGGCTAGCCATAGTTCAAATATTCCGAGCAAGGGCCAGACGGCCCGCGAGACCAAAGAAACCGACGCCCATGGCGCCTTCGAACCAGCGCATCGCGCTGCTCTGACCCACTTTGCGGCCCGCCTTGGTGGCGAGCAGCGCGAGCAGGGCGCACCACAGGAAGCCCAGCGCATAGACGACCGCGATCAGCAGCATGCCCTGCCACGGCGCATCCGGGCCGGTGCCCACGAACTGCGGCAGCGCGGCGAGGAAGAAGATCGCAACCTTGGGGTTCAGCACGGTGCTGACCAGGCCCTGGGCGAAGGGCGATCCGCCGATCCGGACCTTGGGCGTTTCGCTTGCCGGCGCCGGCTTGATCGCACCGCGCAGCAGGCCAAAACCCATCCAGGCCAGATAGAGGGCACCGGCGATCTTCACTGCCATGAACAGCCCCGGCACCGCGTTCAGCACGCTGAGGAAGCCGAAGCCGCACAGCAGCATGTAGAAGAGGCCGCCGAGCTGGATGCCGCCGATCGCCGCCATTCCCGCCTTGAAGCCGCGGCGCGCCGCGTGGCCGGCCACCAACATGGTGTCCGGCCCCGGCAGCAGCACCAGACCGATCGACATCACGGTCCAGGCAAGAAGGGAATGGGCGGTCAGCACAGCGTCTTAAGCGAAGGTCTTGCCGAACGCGTCGAGCGCAGCCTTCAGCTTGCCCTTGGCATCGTCGCCCAGATCCTTGCTGTCGCGGATCGCGGTCAGCACTTCGGGGTGATCGTGACGCAGATAGGCGAGCATCAGCTCTTCGTAACGGGTCACGTCCTTGACCGGGATGCCGTCCAGATAGCCGTTGGTGCCCGCGAAGATCGACGCGGTCTGCTCCTCGAACGGCAGCGGCGAGAACTGGCCCTGCTTGAGCAGTTCGGTCAGGCGCGCGCCACGGTTCAGCAGCTTCTGGGTCGATGCATCGAGGTCCGAACCGAACTGGGCGAAGGCCGCCATTTCGCGATACTGGGCCAGCTCCAGCTTGATCGAGCCCGAAACCTTCTTCATCGCCTTGGTCTGCGCGGCCGAGCCGACGCGCGACACCGACAGGCCGACGTTGATGGCCGGGCGGATGCCCTGGTAGAAGAGGTTGGTTTCGAGGAAGATCTGGCCGTCGGTGATCGAGATCACGTTGGTCGGGATATAGGCCGACACGTCGCCAGCCTGGGTCTCGATGATCGGCAGCGCGGTCAGCGAGCCCGAGCCATTTTCCTTGTTCATCTTCGCAGCGCGTTCCAGCAGGCGGCTGTGGAGATAGAAGACGTCGCCCGGATAGGCTTCACGGCCCGGAGGACGACGCAGCAGCAGCGACATCTGGCGATAGGCGACGGCCTGCTTCGACAGATCGTCATAGACGATGACGGCGTGCATGCCGTTGTCGCGGAAATATTCGCCCATGGTCACGCCGGTATAGGGGGCGAGATACTGGAGCGGTGCGGGTTCCGAAGCGGTCGCGGCGATAACGATGGAATATTCCATCGCGCCATTTTCTTCGAGCTGCTTGACGATCTGGGCGACGGTCGAGCGCTTCTGACCGACGGCGACGTAGATGCAGTAGAGCTTCTTGCTCTCGTCATCACCGGCGTTGGCGGTCTTCTGGTTGATGAAGGTGTCGATCGCGACGGCGGTCTTGCCGGTCTGGCGATCGCCGATGATCAGTTCGCGCTGGCCACGGCCGACGGGCACCAGGGTATCGATCGCCTTCAGGCCAGTCTGCACGGGTTCGTGCACCGAAGTGCGAGGGATGATGCCGGGCGCCTTCTTTTCCACGCGCATCCGCTGTTCGGCAACGATCGGACCCTTGCCGTCGATCGGGTTGCCCAGGCCGTCCACGACGCGCCCCAGCAGGCCCTTGCCGACGGGGACGTCGACGATGGTGCCGGTGCGCTTGACGGTGTCGCCTTCCTTGATCTCGGCGTCCGAGCCGAAGATCACGATGCCGACATTGTCGGCTTCGAGGTTGAGCGCCATGCCCTGAACGCCATTGGCGAACTCGACCATTTCGCCCGCCTGGACGTTGTCGAGGCCATGGACGCGGGCGATGCCGTCACCCACGGTCAGAACGGAACCGACTTCGCTGACCTGCGCTTCGGTGCCGAAATTGGCGATCTGGTCCTTGATGACCTTCGAAATTTCTGCGGCGTTGATATCCATGTTCAGCCTTTCATCGCCTGGGCGAGACTATTCAAACGGGTGCGGATGGAGGAATCGATCATCTGGCTGCCGATCTTGACGACCAGCCCACCCAGGATCGCGGGATCGACCTTGGTATCGACCGCGACATCGCGACCGACACGGGCCTTCAGGCTCTTCTGCAGAGCGGTGACCTGAGTCTTGGTGAGCGGATGCGCGCTCGTCACTTCGGCGCGGGCCTCGCCCTTGTGATTCGACAGCAGCGTTTCATAGGCGCGGATGACCGCAGGGAGCTGCGACAGGCGACGGTTCTGGGCGAGCACGCCCAGGAAATTCGTCGTCAGCGGATCGATCGACATGGCGGATGCAACCGCCGCGATCGTCTTACCCGCTGCGTCGCGGCTGAGAACGGGGCTGTTGATCAGGTCCTTGAAATCAGACGATTCTGCGATCGCTGCCTTGATTGCCGCGAGGCTCGCTGCGACGGTGTCGAGCGTCTTGCCGTCGCGGGCCAGATCGAACAGCGCCACCGCATAGCGGCCGCTGAGGCTGGCCTGTATACCGCCGGTAGTCTCCACGCGCTTACCGTCCTCCAACTTGATTTGCCGGTCATGCAAAAAGAGGGGGAGCAGTAATAACCGTCCCCTGTTGTCGGGCCGGTTAGCAGTGCCAATATGACTATGCAAGTCATGTGACACGATTCCATCGCATCGACGAAATCAAGCCAATTTGACTGAGTTTTTCAGGAAAACGGACAGGCTAGGGAGCGGGGTCTGCGGGGGCAAGCCGTCCTTTTTGGCAATGATAGACCAGCCGCTCGTTCGGCTGGGGCGGGAGCAGCGCTGCAAGGTCCGACTGGAGCGTCGCGATCCGGGTCAACATCGTGGAATCGCTGCTGCATCCCTTGATCGGGCCATCCTTCAGCAGGGCACGGGCCTTGTCCATCGTGTCGCCGTCTGGCAGCCAGCGCTGTACCCGCAGCAGGCCGGTGGCCGGGTCGAATTCGCTGCGGCTGACATAATTTCCTTCGTCCGGCACGCTCGCCCGCTGCCAGGTCGTACCGGTCGCCTGATATTGGGTGTCGCCGTTGACGCAGCCGCCCTCGGCCCAGTTCAGGCCGACGTCGTTGGGCTGCGACACGGTCAGTCGGCTGCGGTTGAGGTCAATCCGGCAGATATTGTCGCCGGCCCAGGCAAAGGCCTTGTTGCTGACCACGCTCTGGTCCTCGGGCAACTTCACCCGCTCGTCGATGCTGGCGAAGCTGGGCTTGAAGACGAACAGGCCAAGCGCGCCCATCAGCAGGATGCCGCCACCGGCGATGAACCAGGTGGCGCGCTTTTCGCGGCCCTGGCTGTAGAAGAGGCCACCCGCACCCAGCCCCAGCACGGCGAGGGCCAGCAGCACGGCGGCGCCCGCCATCGCATTTTCGCGACCGGAAATGACATCGCGTTCGGCCGTGTCACGGGCCTGTTGCAGCGCCTGGTCGCGCTTGTCGGCGGCGGCGCGATCGCTCTGTTCGGTCAGCTGCGATTCGCGCTGGGTGATCGAGGATTCAGCGGCATCAGCCTCGGCCATGGTGCGGCAGGCGACGACGGTGTGGAGCGAGGAGACGCCAGCCTGGCGCAGGAAGGAGGCGACTTCGCGCCAGGATACGGCAAAGCCGAATTCGGCATCATTGCCGTCGGAGATCGAGCCGAAGCTGTTGACCCCCAACACCCGGCCGCAATCGTCGATCAGGGGGCCGCCGCTATTGCCGGCGGCAAGCGGGGCGGTGTGCAGGATGGTGTCGAAGCTCTGGCTGGAGCGGCCGGACGAGATGCTGCCGCTGGTCTTCACCGTGCCGAGCGGTTCGACCAGCTGCTTGAGGCTGAGGCCCTGGGCGCGATCGACCGTGCCGGGATAGCCGATAGCGGTGACATGCTGGCCGTCATTGACCGCCCCGGCATAGAAGGTGGCAACCGGCAGGCTGCCTTCTTCCAGCTGGATCAGGGCCAGGTCGTTGCCCGGCGAATAGGCGATGATCCGCCCGCCATAGCTTTTCTTGCCCTCCGACGGGATCACGCCGATGACGAGATCCTTCTCCTCGCGCGCCAGTTCAACGACATGGGCGTTGGTCAGCACCTTGTCCGGGGCGATCGCGATGCCGCTGCCATGGCCCACGAAATAGGCGTCCGAGCCATTGGTCGCGACCAGCGCGACGCGCACCACGCTGCGCGCAGCGGCGGTGATATCCTGCTGTTCGGCCCGTGCGGGGCTGAGCAGGACGAGGGACGCGACGAGCGCGGCGATCGGGCGAAGGCGACGGAAAAGGGCGACCATAGGAGGCGCATACATATGCGAAGGCCCGCGTTAGGCAATCGGGAAAAAGCGGATGCGACGGGCCGTGTGCTTTTGACCGCAAGCGACGGGAAGCCTCGCCAAGCCGTTTGGATTACCCCATATCCATGAACCAGATGACACGCCCCGAACCCGTCCCGGCCGCCATGCCCGATGCCGAAGACTGCTGGACCGCCTTTCTGGCGCGCGACCGTCGCCAGGATGGCTCCTTCGTCGGCGCGGTGTTGACCACCGGCATTTATTGCAAGCCGAGCTGCCCGGCGCGGCACCCGAAGCGGGAGAATATGATCTTCCTGCCTGATGGCGCGGCGGCGCGGGCGGCAGGCTTTCGCGCCTGCCTGCGCTGTCGTCCGGACGAGGTCGGGCGCGACCAGCAGGCGGTCGAGGCGGCGATCCGCCTGATCCGCGCGGCCGAAGCGCCGCTTCGGTTGGAGGCAATGGCCGACCATGTCGGTTATGCGCCGCATCATTTCCATCGCTTGTTCAAGCGGATCACCGGCCTGACCCCGGCTGTCTATGCCCGCGATCTGCGCACCGATCGGCTGAAGGCGGCGCTGGCGACGCCCGGCAGCGTGACCGATGCGATCTATGAGGCCGGCTATAATGCGCCGAGCCGCGCCTATGCCGATGCCGAGCGGCATCTGGGCATGACGCCCAGTGCCTGGCGGGAGGGCGGGCGGGGCGTCGATATCCGCCATGTCGTAATCGGGACGAGCCTGGGCGCGCTGCTGGTCGCGGCGACCGAGCGCGGCCTGTGCCGCATCGCCTTCGAGGAAGGGGAGGCGGACCTGCGCCGCCGATACCCCAACGCGACTCTGTTGCCGGCGGACGCCGCGCTGGATCGCTGGGCGAGTGCCGTGGCCGCACTGGTGGATGATCCGGGGGCGGGTGCCGACCTGCCGACCGATGTCGGTGGCACCGCCTTTCAGCAGGCGGTCTGGGCCGCCTTGCGGGCGATCCCGGCGGGAGAGACCCGCAGCTATGGCGAGATCGCCGCGGCGATCGGCCGGCCGGGCGCCGTGCGCGCGGCGGGGACAGCCTGTGGCGACAATGGCCTGGCAATATTGGTGCCCTGTCACCGCGTGTTGCGCAGCGACGGAAGCCTGGGTGGCTATGCCTATGGAGTCGACCGCAAGCGGAGCCTGCTGGAGCGGGAGCGCCGTGCGAAGATGACAGCGAAGACGACAGGTGAATAACCGTTTCTCGATCCGCTTGCGTCACAATATTCTCGTAATTTAACTTTTGATTAACTATAGGCTCGCGCCTTCTTCGATGGGGGCGGTTGGGCTTGCGTAGTCTGTTGTTCTGGCTGTTGCTGATGACACCGACGGTGACAGTGGCGTTGCCGCTGGCGCGGCCGGTAGCGATGCCGATCGGTCCCGGCCCGGATCGGATGGCCGCTGGCGTCGCGCGCATGGTCGGATCGATCCTGGAATTTACCCGCTGGCCGACCGAGCGGCCAGTCGTGCGCATGTGCATGGCCGGGGCTGTCGCTCATGGTGACCAGTTGGACGAGATCAGCCTGTCGAACGGGGCGCGGATCGCCACGGTGGCATTGGCCGCCGACGATGCCGCGCCGGCCGCGCGCTGCGATGCGCTCTATCTGGGAAGCCTGGACGCGGCGGTGCGTCAGCGCTTGATCGCCGCCGTGCGGGGCAATGCGGTGTTGACGATCGCGGAGGATGATCGCGACTGCGCGGGTGGGGCGATGTTCTGCCTGTTGTTTGCGCAGCAGACCCTGTCCTTCCAACTCAACATCGATGCGGTGTCGCGGTCCACGGTGCGGGTCGATCCGCGCGTGCTGCGCGTGGCGAAGGGGGGCTATTGACCGTGGCCGAACCAAGCCCGACCGCGATGCCGACCTTGCGCCAGTTGCTGGCGCGGGCGCATCTGCGCCTGATCCTGTTCGCGGTGTTGATGGCGGGCCTGACCCTGACGGTGACAGGTGTCACGGTCATTCGCGGCTATGCCGCGCGCAACCTGACGCTGATCGCGCAGACCGTTGCCTATACGGTCGAACCGGCTTTGGTGTTCGATGATGTCGATGCGGCACGGCGCGGGATTGCCACGGTGGCCGCATCCGAAAGCGTGCGATCGGTCGAACTCCATGGTCGCGACGGCCGGCTGATCGCCGCCTGGAACCAGCCCGATCGCGGCATGACGGGCGGCCTGTCGCGGATCGTAGACGCGCTGTTCTGGCCCAGTCCGGTGCGGGTGCCGGTCCATCATGGGCCGGTTGTCGTCGCTGAAGTGCAGGTGTTCGGTGATGCCGGTGGCCTGGGGCGCTACATCCTGTCGGGGGTTGCGACTGCGCTGGCCTGCCTTGGCCTGACCATCGTTGCGACCCAGTTGCTCGCGCGCCGATTGCAGCGCGACGTGACGGGGCCGCTCGCCCATATTGCGGACGTCGCCCACGCGGTCCGCACCGATCGCCAGTTTGATCGTCGCGTGCCCGCAGCGGGTATCCAGGAAGTCGATCAGTTCGCGCGCGATTTCAATGCATTGCTGGACGAGCTGGATGAATGGCACGCCGGCATATTGAACGAGAATCGCATCCTGGAGCGCCAGGCGACGCGCGACCCGCTGACGGGGCTCGGCAATCGCGCGATGTTCGAGCGGGAGCTGGCGGCGACCATGGCGCAGGCTGATGAAAGTGACACATCTTTCGCGGTCATCTATGTCGATGTGAATCGATTCAAGCAGGTCAATGACAGCCATGGCCATGATGCCGGCGACGTCATGTTGATCGTCATTGCCGCGCGGCTGCGCATGGCATTACGGCCGGGCGACATGGCCTTCCGCCTGGGCGGCGACGAGTTCGCGCTGATCCTGGCGGCCGGGTCAACCCGAACGGAGGCAGACCAGTTATCGGCACAGATCGGGGAGGGGATGATCCAGCCGATCATGCTGCCGAGCGGGGTCAGCATCCGATCCTCGCTCAGCATCGGCAGCGCCCTTTATCCACAGGACAGTGTCGATCCGCGCGCGCTGCTGCGCCATGCCGACGCGGCCATGTATGCGGCCAAGGCGCGGGGCGACGGCAGGAATTGATTATGAGGAACAACATGCGAAAGCTTCTTTCCCTGCTGGCGCTGACGCTGCTGGCGGCCTGTCAGACGGTGCAGCCGAGTGACGGCTTCACCGAGGCGCAGAAGACGGTGCTGCGCGCCAACGGCTTCCAACCGGTGGGTAGCAACTGGGAATTCGGCATGGCCGACCGTCTGCTTTTTTCCACCGATCAAAGCGTGCTGATCCCGGCGCAGCGCGATGTGATCAGCCGCATTGCCAGTGCGCTGGTGGCGGTCGATGTGCGTGGCGCCAAGGTGGAGGGGCATACCGACAATACCGGAACGGCCGCCTATAATGAGCAATTGTCGCAGAAGCGGGCGCAGGCGGTGGCCGATGCGCTGGCGGCGGGCGGAATGGCGCCGGGGGCGCTGCATCCGGTGGGCATGGGCCTGAGGGTGCCGGTGGCAAGCAACGACAGCGAGGTCGGCCGTCAGGAAAATCGCCGCGTGGTCATCATCGTCGCGCCGAACGACGCCATGCCGCTCTAACTCGGGATTGGCTCGAACTCCTTCACCCGCGCCATGACGGCGGTGCGCTGGGCGTCGGTCATGCTGCGCCAGTGGACGATTTCGTCGAGGGTGCGGCCGCAGCCGGTGCAGCCCTTCCGCTCGGCATCAAGCGAGCAGAGATTGCGGCAGGGGCTGTCGATCGGCGCGGCCATCACATGAAGCTGTAGGGATCGACGTCCACCGCGACGCGGGTGGTCGATTTCCACACCAGATTGCCCAGCCATTCCCGGATCACCGACTGGATGTCGATCTGGCGCGTGGCATGGATCAGCAGCCGGTGGCGATGGCGACCGCGCAGCACGGAGAGCGGCGCGGGGGCGGGGCCATAGACTCGCATCCCGTCCACCTGCGGCGCCGATTTGCCGATCAGCCGGGCGGTCTGCGCCGCTTCGTCGCTATCCTCGCTAGAGATGATGATCGCGGCGAAACGGCCGAACGGCGGGGCATTAGCGCGACGGCGATTTTCGGTCTCGATCAGATAGAAGCGCTCGCTGTCGCCGGCGATCAGCGCCTGGATCACCTCCGCATCGGGCATGCGGGTCTGGATGAAGACATGGCCAGGCTTTTCGCCGCGTCCGGCGCGCCCGGCGACCTGCATGATCTGCTGAAATGTGCGTTCGGACGCGCGCAGGTCGCCGCCCTCCAGCCCCAGGTCCGCGTCGATCACGCCGACCAGCGTCAGGTTGGGGAAGTGATAGCCCTTGGTGATGAGCTGGGTGCCGACGATGATGTCGATATCGCCGGCCTCGACCGACTTCACGAAATCGGCGGCGCGGGCGGGCGAATGCAGCGTGTCGGAGGTGGCGATGGCGACCCGCGCCTGCGGCCAGAGCGCCTTCACCTCGTCGGCGATGCGCTCGACGCCGGGGCCGCAGGCGACCAGGCTGTCCTCTTCCTTGCACTCGGGGCAGAAACGCGGCGCCGGGATGACATGGCCGCAATGATGGCAGGCGAGCCGCTTGGTCAGCCGATGCTCGACCATCCAACTCGTGCAATTGGGGCATTGGAAGCGATAGCCGCAATGGCGGCACAGCGTCAGCGGCGCATAGCCGCGCCGGTTGAGGAAGAGCAGGCTCTGCTCGCCCTTGGCCAGCACTTCCTCCATCGCCACCACCAGCGGCGGCGCGATCCAGCGGCCGCGCTCGGGCGGATCGGTCAGCAGGTTGATCCCCGCGATGTCGGGCATCTGCGCGCCGCCGAAACGGGCGGGCAATTTGATCTCCCGATAGCGGCCGAGATCGACCTGGTGCCGTGTCTCGATCGCCGGGGTGGCGGAGGCCAGAACGACTGGGAAATGTTCGATGAGGCCCCGCATCACCGCGACGTCGCGGGCGTGATAATGGACGCCTTCTTCCTGCTTGAAGCTCGCCTCATGCGCCTCGTCGACGACGATGAGGCCGAGATTGGGGTAGGGCAGGAACAAGGCGGAGCGGGCACCGACGACGACGCGGGCCTCGCCCGCCGCGATCGCGCGCCAGGCGCGGCGTCGTTCGCTCTGGCGCAGGCCGCTATGCCAGTTGACCGGCACCGTGCCGAAGCGCTTCTCGAACCGCTCCAGAAAGGGTTCGGTCAGGGCGATTTCGGGCAGCAGCACCAAGGTCTGCTTGCCGGCGCGGATGGCTGCGGCGATCGCCTCGAAATAGACTTCGGTCTTGCCCGATCCGGTGACGCCGTCGAGCAGGAAAGGGGTGAATTCATGGGCGCGCACCGCGTCGGCCATCTGGCTGGCGGCTTCCAGCTGCTTGTCTGACAGGGCGGGCGGGGCGTGGGCCGGGTCGGGCTCGGGGAAGGGGGTGTCGACGCTGACTTCGACCGGCTCGAACGCGCCGGCCTTCACCAGACCGCGGATCACCGCGTCGCTCACCCCGCCGATCATCGCCAGTTCGCGCACCAGCCCCTGGCGCTCGCCGATCCGCTCCATCGCCTGGGTCCGCTGCTCGGTCATGCGGTCGGGCAACTGGCCGCTGGCACGATATTCAATGACGGTGCGTGTGCCCTCCAGCGCGGACATCGACGCCAGCGCCATGCGCAGCACCGCGGCGGGCGGGGCGAGATAATAGTCGGCGGTCCATTCGATCAGCCGGCGCAGCGTTTGGGGCAGCGGCGGCGCGTCCAGCACCTCCAGCAGGTTGCGTAGCCGATTGTCGCCGACCGTCTCGACATCGGGAAAGGAGTCTTCGTCCCACACCACGCCGACCAGCTGGCGTGGCCCCAGCGGCGCGACCACGATGCTGCCCGGCCTGGCCGTCATGCCATGGGGGATGCGATAGTCGAGCGGGCCGAGGGCGGCATTGAGGAGGAGGACACGGGCGCGGGCCATGCAGCGTCCTTAACCGCTCTTGCCGTTCTGGCAAATCGTCAGAGCCGCCAGGCGATCGCCAGCCAGGGAACATGGACGACCTCATCGGGGCGGTCGTCGGGGAAACTATGCTGGCGCATGTAGCTGAACTGGATGCCCAGGCGCGGCGTCAGCACATGGCGCAGGCCGATCAACTGCCGGGTCGTGACCAGTTCGCTATCCTTGACCGCACTTGGCCTGTGCAGTTCGAAGAAAAATTCGGCAGAGGTAACGAGGAGCCAGTTTCGCTCCCGTTCCAGCGGAATGTCGAGCTGGATGCGTTCGCGCAAGCGCCAGGCCGGTCGCGCTGCGCTGTCGATATAGCGCTGTTCCAGCCGGGTGCGGCTCTGCAGCGCGCCCAGGTCGACGACCAACTGCTGGTGGAAACGCATTTCCTTCTGGGTCCGGCTGGTCGCGAACGCGAAGCCGCCACCCAGATGCACGCCGTCGGCGACCCGGTGGTCGATCGTCAACCGTTGTAGCAACTGGTCATTGCCCGGGCGCAGGCGATAGTTCATCTCGATGCTGACCCGGTCGTTATCGTCAATCTGTGCGACGACGCCGGTGCTGAGCCATGTCTGGCCTTCGTCCCGCGCGGCCTGTACGCTGCAGGGAAAGGCGAGCAGGGCCAGGGTGAGCATGCGGGGGGGGATATAAGCATATGGGCGCATCGCAGGCATCGAGACCGCTCCCCTGTCGGGCAAAATTTACAGCGGTTCGATCACCAGGGCAATTGCCGCTCGCCCCGATGGCCAATCCATCGGCCAGCCGCTAAAGGGAGCCGATTCGCGAATCCTGCCCCGGAGCATCCCATGAAATTCTTCGTCGACACCGCCGACATTGCCGAAATCCGTGACCTGGCCGCCACCGGCCTGCTGGACGGCGTCACCACAAACCCGTCGCTGATCCACAAATCGGGCCGCAAGTTCCTGGAAGTGATCGAGGAAATCTGTGGCGTCGTCGACGGCCCGGTGTCGGCCGAAGTCGTTGCGCTCGACCATGAGACGATGATGAAGGAGGCGGCCGTCCTGCGGAAGATCGCGCCCAATGTCTGCATCAAGGTGCCGCTGACGATCGACGGCCTCAAGACCTGCAAGGCGCTGACCGACGATGGCGTGATGGTGAACGTCACCCTCTGCTTCTCGGCCAACCAGGCACTGCTCGCGGCCAAGGCCGGCGCCAGCTTCATCTCGCCCTTCGTCGGCCGTCATGACGATAATGGCTTCGACGGCATGCAGCTGATCGAAGACATCCGCCTGATCTACGACAATTACGCGTTCGACACCGAAATCCTGGTCGCCTCGGTCCGTCACCCGATCCATGTGCTCGACAGCGCCAAGATCGGTGCCGACGTGATGACCGCGCCGCCGGCGGTCATCAAGGCGCTGTTCAACCATGTGCTGACCGACAAGGGCATTGCCGGCTTCATGTCGGACTGGGCCAAGACCGGCCAGTCGATCCTTTGATCTGATGCTCCGGCGGGCGGGCGATGTGCCTGTCCGCCGGAACGCCTGCGACCCTTCGGCCATTATCTCCGCAGGAGGAGAGGGCCATGTTCGTCGCGGTCTATTGGTGGCGAGTCCACCCCGGCAAGGAAGAACAGTTCCGCGCAGCCTGGCGCCGCGGCACTGACCTCATCCGTGAAAAATATGGCAGCTATGGATCGCGCCTGCACCGTGATGCGGATGGGCGGTTCGTGGGCTACGCCGAATGGCCGGACGAAGCGACCTGGCGCGCCGCTTTCGACGCGAAGATGGTCTATGATGATCCGGCAACCCGCGCTGCCTTTGTTGACGCGATCGCCGAAGTGCCGGCGGACGCCGATCCGATCTTCACCATGACGGTCACCGACGACCTGCTGGTGCGTGCGACGAGCTGAGCCGGGCGAGAACCTTTTGTTCAGCATATTCGGCTAGATAGCACGCTCCTTTCCCCAATGAATCTGTCCATGCCGATCGACGCCGTCACCATGCTGCTCATGACCCAGGCCATCGCCCTTGTTGCGGCGCTGGTGCTGGCGGCCGAATGGCGGCTGGCGAAGGTGCGCTCGCTCGCCTGGTGGAGCGCGGGATTCGCGACCATCGTGGTAGGCAGCGGCATGTCGGTGCTGCGCACGCCGGACAGTTTTCTCCTCTATGTCTGGCTGGCGAATGGACTGCTGGTGGTGGCGCACCTTTTGTTCGCCAAGGGGGCGGCGGCCTTTGCCGGGCGACGCCTCCCCGGCATCTGGCTGGGCGTGCTGCTGGTCTGGGTGGCGCTGCTGGGCACCGATCCGGCAAGCGATCGCACAGCGCTGTTCGGCCTCGTCAATTCGGCGCTGGTCGCGATCCTGTCGCTCAAGGCCGCGTCCCTCCTGCTGTCGCTTGGTCGCACCAGCGAAGTGCGCGATGCGGTGCGGCTGGGTCATATTTTCCTCGGCCATGGCATGTTCTACCTCGCCAAGTCGGGATTGATATTCATGCCGGGCCTGTTCGTCAGCCTGATCGGCTTCAAGGGGCTGCTGATCAAGGCCTCGCTCTATGAGGGCATATTGGTCGAGGTGTCGCTGGCCCTGCTGATGCTGGCGGCTGTGCGTCACCGGCGCGAACGGCAGATCACGGCCCTGGCCGAGCGGGATTCGCTGACCGGGGCCTATAATCGCCGCGCGTTCGAGGCGAAGGCGACCGCTGGCATGGCGCTGGCGCGGCGGGCCGGTCAGCCGGTGGCACTGCTGTTGTGCGACGTCGATCATTTCAAGGCGGTCAATGACGGCTTTGGTCACGCGACGGGCGACCGACTGCTGTCGGCGCTGGCCGGGATATTGACGGACAGCGTGCCCGTCGATGCTTTGGTGGCGCGGCTGGGCGGGGATGAGTTTGCCGTTCTGCTGTTCGGTCTTCCGCCCGAAAATCTGCCGGCGCTTGGTCGCCGCATCTGCCATCGGTTTGCACAGAGCGGCGCGGACATTGCCGGGCTGACCCTGCCGGTCTCGACCAGCATCGGCGCCGCGACCAGCGTCAGGGGAATAGAGGCGATGCCGCATCTGTTCGACCGGGCGGATCGCGCGTTGTATGATGCCAAACGGAAGGGGCGTGACCGCATCTCGCTTGAATCGGGTGCGGAACAGGGCGGCGCAAGCCCGCCGCTGCGTCTCGCCAAAGTGGCACGCCGCGCGTGATGTCGGTTGTCAGGAAATTTGCTCCTGGCGTCCCAGACATTCCGGGCCTTTTGTTATCAGAGGATTATTGGTGATTTTCAAACTCTGCTCCGATGGCGAGGGGTAGATGGCCACTTCTGCTCCGATCCCTGTCTTATAAGGATCCCGAAGGCGGATAGGCTCGCGGTGAATCCTGAGCATGCGATCGCGTCACCGATCTAGGGCCGATCGACATTCAGGATTCCCAAGAGGTCTAATTGCTGATTCATAGGGCTCCGTGTTGGACACGGAGCGGACGATGGGGATCAAGCGATACGAATTGAACGATGTGCAGTG
>Ga0160502_100226_pt1 | contig 61591 bp, 50 predicted proteins | sample DIDnMG_14_FD_108237 | JGI IMG/M metagenome (GOLD analysis project Ga0160502, IMG submission 108237) | Enriched soil microbial communities from UW Madison campus, WI, USA - DID2933_E24_Xylan MG | ecosystem: Environmental > Terrestrial > Soil > Unclassified | place: USA: Madison, Wisconsin... | reverse complement strand
TCTTTCAATGTATCCTTTTTCTTCAGCCCATGAAGTAATGCCTTTTACGGCTTGAAATTCTCCTTCGCTCACTCGCGCCGAAGCAATTTCGATTCTATCAATATTTAATTCCTCCAACAATAATTGCGCAATGGTTAGTTTTTCTGCAGCAGAAAATGAAACTCCTGAGGTTTGTTCACCATCACGAAGTGTCGTATCCATTATTTCAATTTTTCTTTTTTCCATATTGATGTTTCTAACGGGTCGGATATTATTAATATCCTATTTAATTTTGACGCTGATTTTACGTATTCGTTTTGCGAAGACGCTGATAAAACGGATTTTTTTATATTGAATAGAATAAAATCCGTGTCAATCCGCGCTTTTGCGAAAGCAAATCAGTTTCATCCGCGTCCTATTATTCTAGAAAGACCCGACTGGTTTTTGAAACCTGTCGGGTCTAATATCCTGAATGAGATTTCTATTAGTAAGGAAGTTTATCAGCAAAAGCTTTAATATCTTCCTTCATATCTTGTAAATAATCAATGTCGTCAAAACCATTAATCATATTGTTCTTTTTGTAACCGTTGATAGCAAAAGATTCTTGCTGACCAGTCGACAATAAAGTAATTGTTTGGTTTGGAAGATTGATTTCTAATTCTGTTTTAGGATCAGCTTCAATCGCTTTGAAAATAGTTTCAGCAAATTCCGGGCTAATTTGTACTGGCAAAACACCAATATTCAAACAGTTTCCTTTAAAGATATCAGCAAAGAAACTAGAAACCACAGCGCGGAATCCGTAATCGTAAACTGCCCACGCAGCGTGCTCTCTAGAAGATCCAGAACCGAAGTTTTTTCCTCCAACCAAAATTTTTCCAGAATAAGTAGAATCATTTAAAACGAAATCTGCTTTTGGAGTGTCATCTCCGTTATATCTCCAGTCTCTAAAAAGATTATCTCCAAAACCTTCGCGTTTTGTAGCTTTTAAGAAACGAGCCGGAATGATTTGATCTGTGTCTACGTTCTCAATTGGCAGTGGCACTGCACTGCTGGTAAGTATATTAAATTTATCGTATGCCATTTTAATTTTAGATTTTTGGATTTTAGATTTTAGACTTTTCTCATTGAGATAAATTTCTAGACGCTAAAATTTTTTGTATTAATAATGTAAATGAGTTTTATATGAAGGTTTGTATTTTAAAGTTTCATAAGCTATTCGCAAAGTGAAAATCTAAAATCTAAACTCTTCAATCTAAAATAACTCTCTCGGGTCAGTTAGTTTTCCGGTAACAGCAGCAGCAGCAGCCATAATTGGACTTGCTAATAGAGTTCTTGAACCAGGACCTTGGCGACCTTCAAAGTTTCTGTTTGAAGTACTTACTGCATATTTTCCTGCAGGAACTTTATCATCGTTCATTGCTAAACAAGCTGAACAACCCGGCTGACGTAATACGAAACCAGCTTCAGTCAAAATATCTAAAATACCTTCTTCTTTAATCTGCGCTTCAACAACGTGAGAACCTGGAACTAACCAAGCGGTAACATTATCTGCTTTTTTTCTTCCTTTTACAATTTCAGCAAAAGCTCTAAAATCTTCAATACGTCCGTTTGTACAACTTCCCAAGAAAACATAATCGATTTGTTTTCCAATCATTACATCATCTTCATGGAAGCCCATGTAAGCCAAAGATTTTTTGTAAGTTTCCTCACCACCTTCAACTTGATTTGCACTTGGAATATGTTTTGTGATACCAATTCCCATTCCAGGGTTAGTACCGTAAGTAATCATTGGTTCGATATCTTCAGCTTTAATGTTTAATTCAGCATCAAACACAGCATCAGCATCTGTTTTAAGAGTTTTCCAATATTCAACAGCTTTTGTCCAAGCGTCTCCTTTTGGAGCATAAAGTCTTCCTTCTAAGAAATCGAAAGTAGTTTGATCAGGAGCAATCATTCCTCCACGAGCACCCATTTCGATACTTAAGTTACAAACTGTCATACGTCCTTCCATAGTCATGTTTTCAAAAACATCACCAGCATATTCAACAAAATATCCTGTACCTCCAGAAGTAGTTAACTGAGCAATAATATAAAGAGCAACGTCTTTAGGACCTACACCTTTACTTAATTGACCATTTACGTTAATACGCATTTTCTTTGGTTTTGGCTGCATAATACATTGAGTAGAAAGCACCATTTCAACCTCAGAAGTTCCGATACCAAAAGCAATTGCTCCAAAAGCACCGTGAGTAGACGTATGTGAATCTCCACATACAATAGTTGCACCTGGCAAAGTAATTCCGTTTTCAGGACCAACTACGTGTACAATTCCATTTTTTTGGTGACCTAATCCCCAGTGTGAAATTCCGTATTCGTTTGCATTGTCTTCAAGAGCTTGAAGCTGATTAGCAGAAAGTGGATCTTGAACTGGTAAATGTTGGTTTATGGTTGGTGTATTGTGGTCGGCAGTTGCAAAAGTACGTTGTGGGTATAAAACGTTAACGCCTCTTGACTTTAATCCTAAAAAAGCAACAGGACTCGTAACTTCATGAATGAAATGGCGGTCAATAAAAAACACATCTGGTCCATCTTCAATTTTACGCACTACATGTGAATCCCATACTTTGTCAAATAATGTCTTACTCATTTTTTATTTTTTTTAATTGTAATTTCTATAACCACAGCAATTTCCTGTTCATTATAATAGCAAAACAAAAGTAAAAAAAGATACAAAAGCGTCAATTTCGATATTTCATTATATACGATACCCAAACTAAATTACAAATTGCCAAATGGCTTTTGCAGACTAAAATTTGAAAGAAAAATGATGAAGAAACTGATTTGCTTTTTCTTTTTCGGCTTTAATTTTACCTGATTCTTTTTTGTTTTAATAGTTTGCAAATTTATCTCAAAATCAATATAAAATATAATAATTTCGTTGTAAAAATCTAACAAAATGAATAAAAATAGTAATAATTGTTAGTTTTGAAATCTCTGCTTAAAAGACGTTTTTTGAGTTTTTTACCGCTTTTAAAGGAGTTTTTTGGACGTTATTTAGATTCAATAAAACATCAAAATACTACGACATCCAAGAAGTGTATTTTTATGAAATTTTATGATTTTTTGAGGTAGAAATTGATTTTTTAAGAGCAGTATTTTTGAAAATTAATTCAATGAATTTTTAAATTCTAATGGAGTAAGGCTGGTTTTCTTTTTGAATAATTTACTAAACGACTGAGGATATTCAAAACCTAATTGATAAGCAATTTCTGCTACAGAAAGATTGGTGGTAATGAGGAAATCCTTTGATTTTTCAATTAATTTCGAATGAATATGCTGTTGCGCATTTAGTCCAGTTAAATTGCGAAGCATGTCGCTTAAATAATGGCTTGAAACATTAATCTGCGAAGCTAGAAATTCTACAGTAGGCAATCCTTTTTTCAAGGTTTCTGCATTGCTAAAATAGTTATCCAGAGTTTCTTCGACTTTTAATAATAAATCGTGACTGATGTTTTTTCTGGTTATGAACTGGCGTTTGTAAAAACGATTGCTGTAATTCAGCAAAACATCAATATACGAAACAATCACATCTTGGCTCATTTCGTCAATTGCGGTGTTAAGCTCGTTGTCGATACTTTTTAATAATCCAATAATTATTGTTTTTTCATTGTCCGAAAGATGCAGTGCCTCATTGGTGTCATACGAAAAGAAACCATATTTTTTGATGCTTTTTCCTAAAGGAGAATTTCTAATAAAATCGGGATGAAATAGAAGTGTGTAACCTCCGTATTCAACACCTTCTTCATTTTCTGTAAAGATTAATTGATTGGGAGATGCAAACATGAGTCCGCCTTCGTTGAAATCATAATAACCCTGACCATAACCCATTTTTCCGTTGGTCGAAAACTTATAAGATACCTTATAAAAATCAAGTAAAAAAGCATGATTGGCCAAATCTTCATTTATGACCAATTGTGTATTGTCTACCAAACTCACCATCGGATGAAGCGGTTTTGGCAATCGAAGCAGGTCATGAAACTGCGATATAGAAGAGATTTTTTCCGGATTATTGTTTTTCTTTTCCATGATATAAAAGTATGAAAATTAAAAGACTAATGAGGTATTATGAAAAGTATTGAACAATCTCTTTAGCTTCGGAGAAGCGAAATATCTATAGAAATCATATTTAATATTGATCGCAAAGCTCCAGCGGAGCGAAATATTTTAATACTGTATTTCGCTCCGCTGGAGCTCTTTTTCATCTTTATGCTTGAAGTTCTATCAATATTTCGCTCCACTGGAGCTTAATAAAAGAACTTTCAAGCTTTTTGGATCACTTGATCAGGAATTATTATGCTCCCAAAAACTGTTTTCCAAATTCGGTACGAAAAGTCTCTGCACCTAATTCTAATCGTTGTTTGTAAAGCGCTTTTGCATCTTCTCCGGCAACATATCTTAATTGATTTTTTCCATCGGTTGCTGCTTCATAAACAACATCGGCAATTTGCTCTGGAGTTGATGCCATTTCAAACATTGTTTCAACACTTGCAAACATACTGCTGGTCATCGCTTCGTACTCAGGTTGTGCTCCCGTATCAAGAGAACCGTGAAGAAATTCTGTTTTAATACCGCCCGGAGAAACCGTTTTAATATGTACACCAAACGGATTTAATTCGTAGGCCATACTTTCGCTCCAACCTTCTAATCCCCATTTTGTTGCGTGATAAACAGATCCTAAAGGAAAAGCGATTAATCCGCCGATAGAAGTTGTTGAGATAAATAAACCGTTTTTTCTTTCTCTGAAATACGGAATAAAAGCATTTGTTACACGAATTACTCCTAATAAATTGGTATTTAATTGTTTTGTAATTTGATCGTCAGAAAGGCTTTCCAAAGGTCCAATTAAACCATAGCCAGCATTGTTAAAAACGATATCAATGTCGCTTAATGCAATAGCTTTTTGGACTGTAGTTTGTATCTGTTCATAATTGGTAACGTCTAATGGTAAAAGCGTTACGTTTTTTAATTGAGAAAGTTCTGTTTCTTTTTCAGGAGTTCTCATTGTGGCAATTACATTCCATCCTTTTTCGTGGAATAATTTTGCTGTTGCTTTTCCTAAACCTGATGATGCACCTGTGATAAAAATTGTTTTCATGATTATTGTTTTTTTAATTGTTATAATTTGATGAAGCAAAGTTCAGGATACAGTAAAGCTTAAAAGTGTTCATTTTGGTCTAATGAGTATCCAAAATGAATAATCGAATTTTTTAAGATTAAATAATCTAAATTTTATCATTTTTATTGGTTTTTAACAGTTTGTAATAATGATTTTGATTAATGCTTTTTGTTGAATTCTTTATTTTTTGAAGCCAAAAAAAAGCGTAAATTTGAATTCCTCCGATTTTTCATTTCGCATTTAGTTATGTTTCATGTTGTCAATGTTTTGCAATGTGTAGGATTTGGAATTTGGAGCTTTAAAATTTGACTTTTACAACTCTATGTATTTAATATTCGATACCGAAACAACCGGATTACCAAAACGTTGGGATGCCCCGATAACCGATTCTGACAACTGGCCTCGCTGTATACAAATTGCGTGGCAGCTTCACGACGAAATGGGACAGCTTATAGAACATCAGGATTATTTGGTAAAACCAGAAGGATTTAATATTCCGTATGACGCCGAGCGTATTCACGGAATCTCTACTGAATTGGCTGAAGCCGATGGAATCACTTTGGCCGAAGTTTTAGAGAAATTCAATATTGCTTTAAGCAAAACCAAATTTATCGTTGGACAGAATTTAGGTTTCGACGTTAATATTATGGGAGCCGAATTCCATAGAATGGGAGTGGAGTCTCAAATGGCTTCAATGCCTGTACTGGATACTTGTACCGAAGTTACGGCTTCATTATTACAGCTTCCTGGAGGTCGTGGAGGAAAATTCAAATTGCCGACTCTGACCGAATTACACAGCTATCTTTTCGATCAGCCTTTCGCGGAAGCGCACAACGCAACTGCCGACGTTGAGGCAACTACGCGTTGTTTCTTAGAATTGGTTAGAAGAGAAGTTTTTACAAAAGAAGAATTAGACGTTCCGAAGGAATATTTCAAAGATTTTCAAGAACAAAATCCAGAGCCTTTTAAATTAATTGGTTTAAAACATATCAATTTAAAAGCAGCTTCTGATAAAATCAGAGAACAGCTTAAAGCTTTAGCAGGAGAAGGTCAGCAGACCGTTGTTTCAGAAGAAGATAAAGCTGATTTCAAAGCAGCGAAATTTGCGCATTTGCACAATCACACGCAGTTTTCGGTTCTTCAATCGACTATCGGAATTGGAAATATTGTCGCAGCTGCAGCCCAAAACGGAATGCCGGCCGTTGCAATGACGGATACTGGAAACATGATGGGAGCTTTCCATTTTGTGAGCGCTGTTATGAATCACAACAAAGCTGCTTCTGGAAAAAATAAAGCTTTGGTTGAAGCTGGTGAAGAACCAACAGAAACTGAGGTAAAGCCAATTGTAGGTTGTGAATTTAATATCTGCGAAAATCACTTAGACAAAAGCAAAAAAGACAACGGTTATCAGGTTGTTTTGTTAGCTAAAAATAAAGCAGGTTATCATAACTTGGCTAAAATGGCTTCGATCGCCTATACAGACGGATTTTATTATGTTCCAAGAATTGACCGCAAAATTGTCGAGCAATACAAAGGAGATATTATGGTTTTGTCTGGGAATTTATACGGAGAGATTCCGAGTAAAATCTTGAACATCGGTGAAAATCAAGCTGAAGAAGCTTTAATTTGGTGGAAAGAACAATTTGGTGAAGATTTCTATCTGGAAGTGATGCGCCACAATCAGGAAGATGAAAATCGTGTCAATAAGACCCTGATTGAGTTTTCGAAAAAACACAATGTCAAATTAATTGCGACTAATAATACTTATTACTTAAATAAAGAAGATGCCAATGCGCACGATATTTTACTTTGTGTAAAAGACGGTGAAAAGCAGGCAACACCTATCGGACGTGGACGTGGCTATCGCTACGGACTTCCAAATCAGGAATACTACTTCAAGTCGCAAGACGAGATGAAAAAGCTTTTTGCTGATTTGCCAGAAGCGATTATCAATATTCAGGAAATCATTGATAAGGTTGAAGGATATTCACTTTACCGTGATGTATTGCTTCCGAAGTTTGATATTCCAGAAGAATTTGTTGATCCTGAAGATGAAAAAGACAATGGTGTTCGTGGTGAAAATGCATATCTGCGAGACCTTACAATGCGAGGAGCAGAAAGAAGATATGGCGTAATTACCGAATCAATTCAGGAACGTTTGGATTTTGAATTGTTAACGATTTCAAACTCAGGTTATCCAGGTTATTTCCTAATTGTACAGGATTTCATCGCTGAGGCGAGAAAAATGGACGTATCAGTAGGGCCAGGTCGTGGATCTGCAGCAGGTTCAGCCGTTGCATATTGCCTGGGAATTACCAATATTGACCCTATTAAATACGACTTACTTTTTGAGCGTTTCCTAAATCCTGACCGTGTATCCATGCCCGATATTGATATCGACTTTGATGACGAGGGTCGTGGACGTGTAATGGATTATGTAATCAATAAATACGGTCAAAAACAGGTGGCGCAGATTATCACTTATGGTAAAATGGCAACCAAATCGGCGATTCGTGATACGGCGCGTGTACTGGATTTACCGTTGTTCGAAGCCGATAGAATTGCGAAACTGATTCCGGGAATGATGCCGTCAAAATGGAATTTGGCGCGTTTCATTTCAGAAAGTGAAGATGAGGTTAAAAAAGCCCTTCGTTCAGACGAATTTGATAATGTAAAAGAATTAATCGCGATTGCCAATGAAGATGATTTGGCAGGAGAAACTATTCAGCAGGCAAAAATTCTGGAAGGATCGATGCGTAATACGGGAATTCACGCCTGCGGGGTAATCATTACACCGTCGGATATTACGAACTATGTTCCCGTAACAACCGCAAAAGATTCGGATTTATATGTAACACAGTTTGATAACTCGGTTGCAGAAAGTGCAGGATTGCTGAAAATGGATTTCTTGGGTCTGAAGACCCTTACGCTGATAAAAGATACCGTAAAACTGGTAAAATACAGAACAGGAATTGATCTCGATCCAGATAATTTCCCAATCGATGATGAAGAAACGTATGCGCTTTTCCAAAGAGGTGAAACGGTTGGTATTTTCCAATACGAGTCGCCTGGGATGCAGAAATACATGAAAGATCTGAAGCCAACGGTTTTTGGAGATTTAATTGCCATGAACGCCTTATATCGTCCGGGACCTTTGGAATATATTCCGTCTTTCGTTCGAAGAAAAAATGGTGACGAGGAGATCAAATACGATTTAGATGCCTGTGCCGAATATTTATCAGAGACCTACGGAATTACGGTTTACCAAGAGCAGGTAATGCTTTTGTCTCAGTCTTTGGCAGGATTTACAAAGGGTGAGGCCGACGTCTTACGTAAAGCGATGGGTAAGAAACAAAAAGACGTACTGGATAAAATGAAGCCGAAGTTTGTTGAACAAGCGGCTGCAAAAGGTCATGATGCAAAGGTTTTAGAGAAAATCTGGAAAGACTGGGAAGCGTTTGCGAGTTATGCCTTCAACAAGTCGCACTCGACTTGTTATGCTTGGATTGCCTACCAAACGGCTTATTTGAAAGCACATTATCCTGCGGAATATATGGCAGCGGTACTTTCGAATAACATGAACGATATCAAACAGGTTTCTTTTTTCATGGAAGAATGTAAACGTATGGGATTACAGGTTTTAGGTCCAGACGTAAACGAATCGTACTATAAATTTACTGTAAATGATGATTACGCCGTTCGTTTCGGAATGGGAGCCATTAAAGGTGTTGGTTCTGGAGCTGTAGAAACGATTGTAGAAAACAGAAAAGACGGAAGATATAAATCGATTTTTGATTTGGCGAAGCGAATTGATCTTCGTGCTGCCAATAAAAAAGCGATTGAGAATTTAGCTTTGGCAGGAGGTTTTGATTCTTTTGAAGGAACAACCAGAGCACAATATTTCCACGATGATGGAGACGGAATTACATTTTACGAAAAAGCGATGCGTTATGGATCGAAGTTTCAGGAAAATGAAAATTCATCTCAAGTAAGTTTGTTCGGGGAAGCCAGTGAAGTGCAAATCGCGGAACCTGTTGTGCCTCCGTGCGAGGACTGGAGTACGATGGAAAAATTGGCAAAAGAAAAAGAAGTTGTAGGGATTTATATTTCTGGACATCCTTTAGACGATTTTAGATTTGAAATGAAATACTTCTGCAACGCCCGTTTGGAATCATTGAAGAGTATGAATGAGTATGTTGGGAAAAATCTACACTTTGCCGGAATTATCAATAATGTACAGCATCGTGTAGCTAAAAATGGAAAAGGCTGGGCGGCATTCAATTTAGAAGGTTATGATGAAAGTTATGAGTTTAAGATTTTTGGTGAGGAGTATTTAAAATTCCGCCACTTCTTAATTCAGAACAATTTTGCCTTTTTAAAAATATTGATCAAAGACGGTTGGGTAAATCATGATACAGGTAAAAAATCAGATCCAAGAATGCAGTTCGTTGAGATTCGCCAATTGCAGGATATTTTAGAAGCTTTCGCTAAAAAGCTGATCGTTCTATTGAATATAAAAGATCTTCAGCCTGAATTTATACATAAGCTGAGTCATTTATTTAATGAAAATAAAGGAGAGAATTCTGTGACTTTTGAAATCATGGAATTAGAAAAAATAAAAAAACTGGTTGAGGTAGAAACGCCGACAGATTTTGAAGATTCTGATGATGCTGTTTTTGAAGGTGAAAATGAAAATGAAGATGCTGCACTTGAAGATACAAAAATACAAGAGGTAAATGAAGTCGAAGAGATAAAAGTAGTTACCAAATTGACGATGCCTAGCCGTCGTCTGAAGATCAAAATATCAGCTGAGTTATTGCAGGAATTGGAGAAAATGCAGATTAATTTTAAACTGAACTAAAAAATTAACAGTTAAAATTTAAACACATGTTAAATTTTTATGTTAAAAATATGCGTGCATAATAGTTTTTTAGTAATATTGCCCAAAATTACAACGTTTTCGTTCCAAGTCTAACTTTACAAACCATAAGAATATGTTAAAATATCCTAAGTTTGTACTAATCAATAAATCAAAATTATGAAAAAGAACCTATTTTTATTAGGATTATTAGTTTGCTCTATGGCCACAATGGCGCAATCAGAAAAAGCAGAAAAACCAGAAAGCTGGTATTTTAAATTGGGTGGATCTTATTTTATTCAAACAGCTGCTACAGAATTTCCAATTGTAAATGGTGCATTACCTAATACAGATGTTTACGCGGCAGATGGTACAACTTTAATTTCGAGAGAAACAAATCATGGTTCATTTGGAGAAGGATTTCGTACAGGTATAACTGCAGGATATCGTTTTTCAACTCGTTTGGGAGTAGAAGTAGGATTTAACTATTTCAGTAGTGCTAGTAAAACTATGGTTGAAACTACTAACAGATTAGTTGCTGCTGGTCCTGTATTTGCTACTGGAAAAGCAGTAGGGAAAATTCAGGCTTTTGATGTTGCTCCAGCTCTTGTGTTGTTTTTAGGAGAATCTAACGGTTTTGAACCTTACACGAAAGTAGGGGTTATTGTACCTGTTCATGGAGATTTGACAATTAAAACAAATAGAACTTATACAACCCCAGCAGGTACTGTCAATAGTTATGCTAAAGATGTAGTAAAACCTAATCCAACAGTTGGATTTTTGGCTGCATTAGGAACATCTTATAAATTAGGAACACACATTGCTGTTTTTGGAGAATTAGAATACCGTAACTTTACTGTTCACGGAAAAACTAAAGAAACTGAAGTATATACAGAAAATGGAGTAGATAAATTAAATACACCTACTAATTTCCGTCCAGACGCTTCGTATTCTGCAAGTCATGTTGATTATGTTAAGCAATTAAACACAGGTTCTAATCACTATTTGTTTAATCCAAATACAGCAACAACAAATATTACTACTGACACAACTAGACCTAATGAAGCTATGAATGATATTAGTTCTTATGTTGGAATTTCTGGTTTAGGTTTGACTTTAGGATTAAGATACAGCCTATAATTTTCCAATTTTTTTTATAGTTTATAGTTTACAAAAAGAGGATATTCGAAAGAATATCCTCTTTTTTTTGAGTCTTGTCTGTCATCCTGACGAAGGAAGGATCACACTAGAGACTCGACAAAGATTGACGATTTAGATTGCGGAGTTTCAAGTGTGATCCTTCCTTCGTCAGGATGACAAATTGTATTTTAATTGATAATTATAATTTCGAATCTCTAAACTCTTTCAAAACTTGATCAATGACCCAAGTTGTTCTTGCGCCAGAAGTTCCTTTAGATGGAGAAGCACCTTCATTTCCTAATAATTCAGAGACAACGGTTTCAATAAACGGCTGCTGAATATGAAGCGGATTTTCAATCGTAATGGTTTCTTTTTCGCCATTAACATATTGAATATGCAGGGGATCATTTCCAAAAGTAGAAAAAGAGATTTTTCCTTTATCACCTACAATTTCGGTATTGTCATAACGCTCGAAACTTGCAAAATTCCAGATACCTGATCCGTGAATTCCGTTCTCAAATAAGAAAGACATTGAAACAGCATCTTCGGCTGGATAAGCCATTAATTGAGAACTCGCATGTCCGCGAACAGACTTTATCGGACCTAAAACAAAATCTAGGAAATCTAAAGTATGGCAAGCTAAATCAACAAAAATTCCTCCTCCAGAAATATGTGGTAAAACTGTCCAAGGAAGATTGATTTCGTCGTCATAACGTGCTTCAAAAGGATGGTACAAAACACAATTTACGTGTCTGATAGTTCCTAATTTTCCCTGATCGATTATTTCTTTTATTTTTAAAAAACGAGGCAAAGCTCTTCTATAATAAGCGACAAATAAAGGAACATTGTGTTCTTTGCAAGCGCTGATCATTTCGTTACATTCCGCAAAAGTTAAAGCCATTGGTTTTTCAACATAAACAGGTTTTCCTGCTTTGGCGCATAAAATGGTATATTCTTTATGAGAAGATGGAGGAGTAGCAATATAAACAGCATCAACTTCTGGATCATTAATTAAATCTTCAGCATTAGAATACCATTTCGGAACATTGTGGCGTTTGGCATAATCTTCGGCAAGTGTTGCGTCTCTTCGCATAACCGCTACTAAAGCCGAATTTGGAGCTTTCTGAAAAGCTGGTCCGCTTTTTACTTCGGTTACATTTCCGCAGCCAATAATTCCCCATTTTATAATTTCCATTGTTTAAGTTTTTAGTTTCTCAAATTTAGCATAAATGGTTTATTTAAAAAAGTTAGCCACGAATTCACGAATTTATTTTAATCTATATGTTTAAAATTCTGTATCGAATTGTACGAATTTATTTCACGCAGATTTAAAAAGATTTAAGCAGATTTAGGCAGATTTTTCTAATCCATCAAATTCTTTTAATCTGTGGTGTAAAATAAATTAGCCACGATATTCAGAAATAAATTCGTGAATTCGTGGCTAAAAAAAATCTAGCTTTAAGTTTTACTTTTTTGGCAAAGCCTTAAAACCCATATTGTAAAGCGTAAAAGCTTGAATATCTACATTTTCTTGAATAGACGCCGCAACAGATTTTCCTGCTCCGTGCCCTGCTTTTACATCAATTCTAATTAAAACTGGATTTTCTCCTGTTTGTTTTTCTTGTAATTCAGAAGCAAATTTAAAACTGTGTGCCGGAACAACACGATCGTCATGATCTCCAGTTGTAACCATTGTTGCAGGATAATGAGTTCCTTTTTTAACGTTGTGAACTGGAGAATATCCTTTTAAGTATTCGAACATTTCTTTGTTATCTTGAGCAGTTCCGTAATCAAAAGCCCATCCTGCGCCAGCAGTAAAAGCATTGTAACGAAGCATATCCATAACTCCAACGGCTGGTAGAGCGACTTTCATTAAATCTGGTCGCTGAGTCATTGTAGCACCAACCAATAATCCTCCGTTAGATCCTCCGCGAATAGCTAAATAATCTGATGAAGTATATTTTTGAGCGATTAGATATTCCGCAGCAGCGATAAAATCATCGAATACATTTTGTTTTTGCAATTTCGTTCCTGCATCATGCCATTTTTTTCCGTATTCACCGCCTCCTCTTAAGTTAGCAACAGCGTAAACACCTCCGTTTTCCATCCAAACAGCATTTGCAATACTGAAACTTGGCGTTAAACTAACATTGAATCCGCCGTAACCGTAAAGGATTGTCGGGTTTTTACCGTCTAATTTTGTTCCTTTTTTATAGGTAATAATCATCGGGATTTTTGTACCATCTTTTGAAGTATAGAAAACTTGCTTAGACTCGTAATCTTCACTTTTGAAATCAACTATTGGTTTTTGATAAACTTCAGATTTTCCAGATTTTGGTTCAAAAGAATAAATGCTTCCTGGAGTTGTGTAATTTGTAAAACTGTAATAAAGAATCTTTTCGTCTTTTTTTCCAGCAAATCCTCCAGCAGTTCCAACAGCAGGAAGTTTGATTTCTCGAACTAATTTTCCGTTGTAATCGTATTGTAATACAAACGAAACGGCATCTTTTGTATAATTAGCAAAAAAGTATCCAGCGCCAGTTGAAGGGTTCAATACGTTTTCAGTTTCTTTAATAAAATCTTTCCAATTTTCTATTTTTGGATTAGCCGCATCAACAGTAACAACACGGCCGTTTGGCGCATTATAATCAGTATGAATGAATAATTTTGTTCCTTCATTTTCAATAATTGAATTGTCAGAATTAAAATTATCTACAATTGTAACGATTGGACTATTTGGTTTAGTCAAATCTTTAATATACAGTTCATTTCCGTAAGTCGAATTAGCAGCTGTAATTATTAAGAAATGGTCGTCTTCAGTAACATAACCGCCAACATATCTTCTTTTTAAATCTCCTCCAAAAATAACTTTATCGTCTTTTTGAGAAGTTCCTAATTTGTGAAAATATAATTTGTGCTGATCTGTTTTTGCAGACAATTCGCTTCCTTTTGGCTTTTCATAACTAGAGTAGTAGAAACCTTCATTTTTGTACCAAGAAATACCGCTGAATTTTACATCAACCAAAGTATCTTCAAGAACTTTCTTAGAAATAGCATCAACAATAATTACTTTTCTCCAGTCGCTTCCTCCTTCAGAAATTGCGTAAGCCGCTTTGTTTCCGTCTTTAGAAAAATCTAAACCGCCAAGCGAAGTTGTTCCATCTTTAGAAAAAGTATTCGGATCTAAGAAAACTTCTTCTTTTCCGTTTTGATCTTTTCTGTAAACAACAGATTGATTCTGAAGTCCATTGTTTTTAGAATAATAAGAAAATTTTCCTTCTTTAGATGGAGCGCCGATTTTTTCGTAGTTCCAAAGCGTTTCCATTCGCTTTTTAAGTTCGTCGCGAAACGGAATTTTATCTAAATAAGCATAAGTAACTTCGTTTTCAGCTTTTACCCAAGCTCCAGTTTCAGCAGATTTATCATCTTCAAGCCAACGATAAGGATCGCTTACTTTTGTGTCAAAATAGACATCGACAGTTTCTCCTTTTTTGGTTTGCGGATATTGTATTTTGCCTTGCCCAAACGAAATTCCTGCGGTTGTAATTGCCATTAATAAAAATGTTTTTTTCATAGTTAGTTTTATCTGTTGTAACAAAAATAGCACTTTTTGTGAGAATTGATAAATGTTTAACCGCAAAGAACGCTAGGAGTTTTTCGCAAAGTTCGCAAAGCAAATAAAACTTTGTGAACTTTGCGTTTTCCTTTGCGTTCTTTGCGGTTAAATTTAAAATTATAAGTTGAAATTAACCCCCAAAACGATATTTCTTCCAATGTTCGGAATACCGTCTGTTTTCAATCTAGAAAGGTGCGCAATGTATTTTTTATCAAATAAATTGTTTCCGTTTAAGTTAATGTCGAAAGCCGTTTTTCCTAATTTAACTGTTCCTCCAAAACCTAAATTTACCAAAGTATAACCTTTAGAAGCCGTTTCGAAACCACTAACATTATCTTGGTTGAAAGTCGAAGAAACATTCAAAGAAGCAAAACCTTCGCTTAACCAGTTTTTGATATTAAATTCGGTTCTAAGTGTATTATTCCAGTTGTTTGCAGGAATCAAAGGCAAATAATCTTTGTTTTCTTTTTTACCTGTAACCGTTTCAAAACTAGTTTCAAAATGTAACCAGTCTAATGGATGCGGGTGAAAATGCAAACCAACTTCTCCACCGTACAATTGTGCATTGTCCTGAACATAAGCAAAAACATCATTATCGTCTCTAACTTCTCCAGTTGGCGAAGTGTAGATATAATTGTTTACGTGATTATAGAATCCGTTTACGAAAAATTCAAAATGCGTGTTTTTGTACTCTAAATTCAAATCGGTCTGAACGTTTTGTTCTGTTTTCAAATCGGCATTTCCAATTTCGTAACGATTTGTTCCTTCGTGTACACCATTTGAAGTTAATTCAGCCAAGTTTGGAGCTCTAAATCCTGTAGCGACATTCAATCGAAGCGTTAACGGTTCTGCCAATTTTGTTTTATAACCTAACGAAGCATTAAAGCTGTCAAAAGACCTATCAAGTGGTAAAAAATATCCTTCTTCACCTTCAGTTCCGTGAGCAATTGAAGTAATATTTCTGTTGTCAAAACGTATTCCAGCTTGAATAACGCTGTTGTCCCATTCGTAATTTGCAGTTCCAAAAACTCCAAAATCATTCGTTGTAGCATCTGGAATTAAATATTCTTCACCAGAATTTTTGTTGGTTTGATGCATTCCTTGAACTCCTAAAATAGTCTCAACTTTTCCGAATTTAGGGAAATGATATTTCGCATTATAATTGAAAGTGTTCAATTTCATGTGTAAAGAAGCTTCATTACTATCTTCAAACTCGCTTCTGTCATTGGCAATATATCCTAAATCAACATCCAGTTTTGAGTTTTCGAAGAAAATAACATTGTTTAAACTCAATAAATGATTGAAAATTCCTTGTCTAGGAAATTGTGTGTCTTTGCTAGAAGATTGTTCCGCGATTCCGTCTTCTGGAATTCCAATATCCAATTTATTGTAGTTGTATCTTAAAACACTTGAAAAACTTGAATTGCTGTATCCAATTCCGGTTTTAAAATCTGTTTCGTTGTAACGTGAATTTGTCACTCGGTCTCCGCCAGAAATTTTGTAATCAGAATGTGTGTTGTAGCTTCCGCGAGCCAAGAATTTCCAATTATCAGTAGAAGTTTTTAATCCGATAGAAGAATTGCTTCCTTCTGTATTAGTAAAATATTTTTGGCTGAAATTAGCTTTGAAAGTTCCTGCATCAGCAAATTTCTCAGGATTGAAATATAAAACTCCACCTAAAGCATCAGAACCATACAATAAAGAAGCTGGGCCTTTAATAACTTCAACACTTTCAATTCCGGCATCATTTAAACCTAAACCATGTTCGTCTCCAAACTGTTGGTTTTCGATATGAACACCTTGAGAATAAACCAAAACACGATTGCCGCTAAGTCCACGAATTACAGGTTTTCCAATAGAAGTTCCAGTAGAAATTTGAGAAACTCCAGGAATTGTCGCTAAACCTTCAATTAAAGTTGAAGTTCCTTTTTGCTGTAAGGTTTTGATGCTTTCGTGCTCGATTTTCATTACGTTTTGCGATTGCAATTTGTTGAAAGGCGTAGAAACAACAACTTCATCCATTTCCAAAATAGATTCTTCAAGCGTAATGTCTAACGTGTTTTGTTTCAGCAATTTTGCAATCGTTTTATTCTGATTAGCATAACCAACATACGTAAAAGCAACACGAAGACTTCCGTTTGGAAGATTGTTCAATTCGTATTTTCCGTTTGCATCTGTTGTTGTTCCTTTGTGTAATTCTGGAGCGTAAACAGAAACTCCTGGCAATGGATTATTCTGATTATCGGTTACGGTTCCTGAAACCGAATTTTGAGCAGAAAGCATGCCCGAAAACCCTAAAATAAGGGCAATTATAAATTTTTTCATTTGAAAATGATGCTATAGTTAAATTAATTTTTTTCTTCGAATGAAAATCAAAAACTAACAATAAAGCATTCTGATCCTGATTGATAAAATAGGATTAGGAAACTCAATGTTTTTTGAATTTTAAATTAAAAGAAATGTGATGTTTTTTCGAATAATCGAAACTTAAGAAACTATAACAGCAGGGGGACCTCGTAAGTAATACGAAGTGTTTGAAACAGAAAAAATCTTCTCTGAAAATGGGAAGAAATAAGGTGTTTCTCTATCAAATGAATGAAATTCAAAAGAGAAATTTTGAGGAAAAATAAAAGACTCAAAGGCAAAATGGCAAACGAAACAAACGTCATAATCATGATGTTGGTGCGTTATTTCGCCACTCGGATCATTGTAATTATGATGGCATTGTTTTTCTGAAAGCTGTTTTACAATATGCTCATAGCTGTGTATCGACTGAAACAATATCGAGAACAATATTGTTACAGCAAAAGATAAACTTAATATGAGCTGCTTTCTTTTCATGATTTGCAAAGGTATAAAAGATAAAAGAAAATTCATTTATTTTTTAAGCCTTCGAATCGATTTATTAAAGAAAATGCAGCAATTAATTTTATTCGCGATCAAAAAGAGAATATTTCGACTTCTTATCGTAACTACAGAAACCATTATATTATATTTGTATGTGAAATAAATACGCTCAAAAAAGCGTTTGTTTAAAATCATCTCTTTAAAACCAAAACTACGATATGCGAATTATTTTTAGCTGCTTATTTTTACTCACTTTCTTTAACTCTTTTGCACAAGAAGATGTTAAACCTGAGATAAAACCAGTTATTAAAATAGATTCATTATATCGAGAAGATCAGTTTTATTTTTCGGTTACCTATAACATGTTCACTGATATTCCAATCGATTTCAAACAGAATAAATTTTCTCTTGGACTTTCGGGAGGTTTCTTGCGCGATATGCCCGTTAATAAAACCAGAACCATTGCAATTGCTACAGGATTAGGCTTGAGTTATCAAAACTATTATCAAAATTTAACGATTTCTGAAGATGCTTCAGGTGCCATTATTTATGGTGTGAATAATTCTAGCGAATTTGTTTCTAATCGTTATAGACAATATTCTGTAGATCTTCCAATAGAATTTAGATGGCGCAACTCGACTTATGAAAGTACTAAATTCTGGCGTATTTATGGCGGAGTAAAATTGAGCTATATCTTTTCGAGTACATCTGTTTTAGACGATGGCGAAAAAACATATAAAATCAAAAATAACGGAGATATCAATAAATTCCAATACGGACCTTATATTGCAGCGGGATACAATACATGGAATGTTTACCTCTATTATGGTTTAAGTCCGTTGTTTAATTCGGCGACGACTTTATCTGGCGAAAAAATCAATATGAAAACCTTAAATGCGGGATTGATATTCTATATTTTATAACCACAGATATAAAAATAAAAGCTGCGGCATTATTCCAACAAACAATCCAATTAATATTTCTCTTGAAGTATGAGCGTTCATTTCTAAGCGAGATGAAGCTACAATTCCTGACAATAAAATTAGTAACGCAGGCCAATATGGATTATGCAGCTGAAGATGAATATTTAAGCCAATTACAAAAATGGTGAAACCGCTTATCGCAACCATATGCAAGCTTGCTTTCGTTTTAAATAATACACATACCAAAGCCAAAATCGAACTAAATAATGCTCCGAGAAAAAAGAAATGAAGCTCAGGATAACGAGTAATTACGATACTTCTTTTAACCAATAAAATATATAGAAAGCACTGCAAAATTAGCGGAATTGTACGTTCTGTAGTTTGGCTTAACATAATCGATTTTACATGTCCAGTCGATTTCAATAATAAATAAAACAAGACTGGAACAATCACATTTATTACCAAAATCTGAATTAAAACATAATATTTCTCATTTACACTAAATACATCTTCTTTATAAAAAAGATAAAATAAAGTGGCGTACACTGATATAAAAATGGGATGTAATATATAAGAGAAAACAGGCAGTAACTTTTTCAAAATGATTAAATTTTTGGTATAAAAACAAATATAATCAATAAATGTTTTCTGCCACGAATTACACGAATTCACATGAATTATTTTTTTAGCCACAGATTTCAGGATTGAAAAGATTATATTTTTCACGCAGATTCTGCAGATTGAGGCAGATCTAAGCCAATTTAATTTTAAAAAAAATCTGCGCGCATCTGCTTAAATCTTTTTAAAACTGCGTGAAATTAATTTGTAAAAATTTGGGACATTAGTGGCAAACCTTTTTTTAATTTTGAAAAAAAGAAATTTCTAAATGAGCATAAATTTAAAAAGCCTGGTTTCAGTTCTAAATGCCAAATGGATTGGCTCAGATGCTGATGTTTTAATCGATCATATCTCAATTGATAGCCGTTCTCTTCAAAACGGATCACAGACTTTATTTTTTGCTCTGGCCGGCGTTAATAACAATGCTCATTTATTTATTCCCGATTTAATCGAAAATGGTGTGCATAATTTTGTAGTTCATCATATACCTGAAGGTTATGCAGACAAAGCTAATTTTTTGGTTGTTGAAAACACACGTCAGGCGCTTCAGGAATTTGCGGCTTACTACAGAAATCTGTTTCATTTTCCAGTTATCGGATTAACGGGAAGCAACGGCAAAACGATTGTAAAAGAATGGCTTAATTTCTTATTGAGCCCTGATTATAATATTATTAGAAGTCCAAAAAGTTACAATTCTCAGGTTGGAGTGCCGCTTTCGGTAATTGCGATTAATGGCAAACATAATTTAGGAATTTTCGAAGCCGGAATTTCAACGGTTAATGAAATGGTGAAACTGGAGAAAATCATCAAACCAAATATTGGAATTTTAACTAGTATTGGTTCTGCACACGATGAAGGTTTTTTAAATTTAGTCCAGAAAATTGATGAAAAACTGATTTTATTTAAAGATTGCCCAATCATTATTTATCAAAAAAATGAAGTGGTAGATTCTTGTTTGTCTCAATTTGTTGCCGAATATATGCATCATCCGAGAAAATTGTTTTCTTGGAGTTTTACAGATAAAACAGCTGATGTTTTTATTGAAAAACGAGAACATAAAAACGACCACACTTTTATCCAATATCAATACAAAAACGAAAAATTCAATTTAGAAATTCCGTTTAATGATTCGGCTTCTGTAGAAAATGCGATTTCCTGTTTGTTGGTTTTATTGCATTTTGATTACGATCAAGAAACGATTCAGAATCGAATCGAGATGCTTTATCCAGTTCGAATGCGTTTGGAAGTAAAAAACGGAATCAACAATTGCAGTATCATTGACGATAGTTATAGTTCCGATTTTCAGTCGCTTAAAATTGCTTTGGATTTCTTAGAAAGCCAAAAGAAAAAAGGAGCTTCTAAAACCGTTATTTTATCTGATATTTTCCAGAGCGGATTTACAAATGAAGAATTGTATTCTAAAGTGGCTCAATTAATTTCAGATAATAAAATAAACCGCATAATTGGCATTGGTTCAACGATTTCTTCTTTTGCAACTAAATTCCCAAATAGCGTAATGTTTCATAACACAGCTGATTTTATTAGAGAAATTGACAATCTGAATTTCAATAACGAAACTATTTTAATAAAAGGAGCAAGGTCATTTAAGTTTGAAGAAATTGTTTCGCTTCTTGAAGAAAAAACACACGAAACAGTTCTAGAGATTAATCTCGATGCCATTAGCCACAACTTTAATTATTTCAAATCCAAATTGGCGGCTAATGTCAAAATGATGGTAATGGTAAAAGCATTTGGTTACGGAAATGGAGGTTTAGAAATTGCTAAATTATTAGAACATCATAAAGTTGATTATTTGGGTGTGGCTTTCGCCGATGAAGGAATTGCGTTGAAAAACGGCGGAATAAAACTTCCAATTATGGTTTTAAATCCTGAATCGACAAGTTTTCCATCCATTATTCAATATCAGTTAGAACCTGAAATTTATAGCATAAAAGGATTAAATGCCTTTTTGAAAATTGCACGTGAAAAGAAACTAAAGGATTTCCCGATTCATATCAAAATCGATACAGGAATGCATCGTTTGGGTTTTGAAGAAAATACACTCGAAGAATTGATCGAAACTTTAAGAGGAAATACAACTGTTCGCGTTCAAAGTATTCTTTCGCATTTAGCGACAAGCGATGATCCAAAACATTACGGTTTTGTGAATCAGCAGATTGCATTGTTTGAGAAATTATCTTCAAGATTAATCAGCGAATTAAATATCAATCCAATTCGACATATTTTGAATACTTCTGGAATTAGCAATTTTCCAAATGCGCAATATAATATGGTGCGTTTAGGAATTGGTTTATACGGAGTTTCAAATGATCCTTTGGAACAAAAATATCTGGAAAACGTTGGAACTTTAAAATCCATTATTTCTCAAGTTAGGACCATTCCTGCGGGCGATAGCGTAGGTTACGGACGCCGTTTTATGGCAGAAAAAGAAACTAAAATTGCCACAATTCCGATTGGGTATGCTGATGGAATTGCGAGATTATGGGGAAATGAAGTGGGTTATGTCACCATCAAAAATCAAAAAGCCAAAATAGTCGGAAGTGTCTGCATGGATATGCTGATGGTCAACGTAACAGATATAGATTGCAAAGAAGGCGATTCGGTAATTATTTTTGGCGAAAGCCCGACTGTTATTGAAATGGCTGAGGCTTTAAAAACGATTCCGTATGAGATAATGACCAGTATTTCGCAACGCGTGAAACGGGTATTTTTCAGATAATTTTAAGAAATTCCAATAAAATTGCGTATTTTCGATAATCATTTATTATTCAACTAAACAGATCAAGTATGGGATTTTTTTCAGAATTTAAGGAATTTGCAATGAAAGGCAACGTAGTCGATCTGGCTGTCGGGGTGATCATTGGAGCTGCTTTTGGTAAAATTGTAAGCTCATTTATTGAAGATGTAATTACGCCATTATTGTTGAAACCAGCTTTAGATGCTGCGCATTTATCAACTATTGAACAATTAACTGCTTTTGGAGGTGTAAAGTACGGAGTCTTTATATCGGCAGTAATTAACTTTATAATTGTGGCTTTTGTTTTATTTCTGATAATTAAGGCGATGAACCATGCTAAAAAGAAAGATGTTGCACCACCGCCTCCAGCTGGACCAACTCAAGAAGAATTATTGATACAAATTAGAGATTTATTGAAAAATAAATAAAAATATAATACCGCTACACTAAGTCTAATTTAACCGCTTCTTAATTGGAGCGGTTTTTTTTAATCTAATACTAAAAATTGTAAGAATGTGAAAATACAGGTTTTAAATGACCGAGTTCAGAAGCTTTTTAGGAGCGGTTTATATTCTATGGATATAACTAAACAAATTGAAGCAGAGCTTAAAACGTTAAAGAAAGAAAAGGGAGTTGCTATTTCAGATTTGTTACTGTTTAATTTGAACAATAAAGATTTAAAAGGAGTGAACGCTATGCTGGGTTTTTTGATGGCTGTTTATGATTTTGAAGGAGAAGAAGAGCAGATAATAAGTCTTACCCTGATTGAAATACTGGCAAAACTTACACCATTGTATCGTAAATCAGGTAATCTGGAGATAGAAACTTTGTATTATTTGATTTTTGATATTATTTTTCAGAATACGGGTCTGATAGAAGAATTAGATCTGAAAGCAAAAGAGGCTCTGATCTGCGAAATTATTGAAATATCAAAATTGAAATATTCAGGAGACAAAAGTAAGGATAGTGATTTACTAATGGCGCTTCAAAAAATTATAGATATCGGATTTTATTTTGGAGATCAGAAAGGAAAAGAAATGTTAGAAAGTAGCTTTTTGAATCATTTCGATGAATTTATTGCAGGTTGTGCAAAAGATGAATTGGAGACAAATTGGTCTGATAGTTAAAATTATTTGAGACTCATGTAATTCTACATATTGTTTAATTTGTAACATTTTGTTATTTTTTGTGAAGCGTGTTGTTTTCGTTTTAATTATAACTATTTTTGCAGAGTAAAATTAGATTAATAGCTATTTAAAAATATAAAAATGAGAATTGCAGTTGTAGGCGCTACTGGAATGGTAGGCGAAGTAATGCTTAAAGTATTAGCAGAAAGAAATTTTCCTGTTACAGAATTAATTCCTGTTGCATCAGAAAGATCAGTTGGAAAAGAAATCGAATACAAAGGAACGAAATATAAAGTAGTAGGTTTACAAACAGCTGTTGATATGAAAGCAGATATCGCTGTTTTCTCTGCAGGAGGAGATACTTCATTAGAATGGGCTCCAAAATTTGCTGCTGCCGGAACAACTGTTATCGACAACTCGTCTGCATGGAGAATGGATCCAACTAAAAAATTGGTAGTTCCAGAAATCAATGCATCTGTTTTAACTAAAGAAGATAAAATTATTGCAAACCCAAACTGTTCTACTATTCAAATGGTTTTGGCTTTGTCTCCTTTGCATAAAAAATACAACATTAAAAGAATCATTGTTTCTACTTACCAATCTATCACTGGAACTGGTGTAAAAGCGGTAAAACAATTAGAAAACGAGTACGCTGGAGTTCAAGGAGAAATGGCATACAAATATCCAATTCATAGAAATGCAATTCCACATTGCGATAGTTTTGAAGAAAACGGATACACTAAAGAAGAAATGAAATTAGTTCGCGAAACTCAAAAAATTCTTGGTGATAACACGATTAGAGTTACAGCAACTGCGGTTCGTGTACCAGTTGTTGGTGGACACAGTGAAGCAGTGAACGTTGAATTTACAAATGATTTTGATGTAAATGAAGTTCGTGAAATCCTTCATAATACTGATGGAGTAACGGTACAAGATAATTTAGATACGTTTACTTACCCAATGCCTTTATACGCAGAAGGTAAAAATGATGTTTTTGTTGGAAGAATCCGTCGTGACGAAAGCCAGCCAAATACATTAAACATGTGGATTGTTGCTGATAACTTAAGAAAAGGTGCTGCAACAAACACAATCCAAATCGCTGAATACTTAATTCAAGCTGGTTTAGTATAATTAGAGATTAAATAAAATTGTTATAAAGAGAAAACCGTAATTGCAGTAATGTAATTACGGTTTTTTTGATTTTTTAGAACTAGAAATTTACTTCTTTTTCATTAATTCCTGACCACATTGAATTCCTATTTCTCTTGCTATTTTACTTTTTTTAGGATCTTGTAAATCTGCTGGACCAATATTTTGTTCTTTCATTTTTGTCAATGCGCAATTGGCAAGAAATTCAGCTTTGTCGCTCATTACACCGTTTTGCATAAAGCTTCTTTTTAAAACGCTTTTGTATGTTTTTTCGGTTTCTGCTGTCCAGTTATTGTCTATTGCTGTATTAGATTTAAATTTAGAAAGTGCTTCTTGCGAGCATTTAGCTCCCATTTGTCTTACAGACATTACAACTCCAGGTTTTTTAATATCATTTGGCTTTAAATTATCCGCTTTAATTTTATCAAAAACACAATCTGCAATATAAGTTGCTTGTTCGTCTGAGAACATTCCGTTTCCTTTAGTTTTTGCGGTTTCTGTAAACTGCTTTTTAAAATCGGCCTCTTTTTCTGGTGTCCATTCGTTTTTATTGCATGAAAACAATGTCAAAGCCACCAATGCAATGCTAATGTAATTTAGAAGTTTTTTCATTTTAAAATATTTTTGATTTGATTACGGAATAAATGAGTTGTTTAAAACCCACAATTTTTTTGCAAAAATATTTTGAATAAAGGTTTTAGATAACCGCTAAAAGGTTTTTGAATAATAGAATAGGGTATTTAAAATGACTTAATATGATAGTTTTTAGGCTTACAAAGGTTATTTGAGTTTTAGTATAGAAGTAGTTTTGTATTTCAGAAATATTATTTTTTATGGAACTAAACTACAGCCTAACAGAAAACGATTATTTGCAACAGCAATTATATCTTGCATCAAAAAGTAAACAGATTAAAAGACAAAGAGTAAGGTCTAATATTATGGTAGGAATTATTATCATAGTTATTATGATAGTAATGAAATTAAAGGCATATCATAAAAATAATATTTCTTTGACTATAACGAGTGTAATGGTATGTTTGATTTATTTGTGGGCTTGTTTTTTTGTGCAAAAAAAGTACTATGTAAAAATTTTCAGAAAATATGTTAATGAGAATTTTACGAATAGATTTGGAGTTCAATCAAAATTAATATTTAAAGAAGAAGTTTTAGACGTATTAACGGATGGAGTAGGAATTTCAAGCGTTAACTTTTCTAATTTTAAAAATATAAGCGAAATCAAAGATTATTTTTTCATTGCTTTCAAAACGGGTGAAAATTTAATGATTCCAAAAGATAAAATAGAAAATGCTGAAGAGTTGCGAAATAAACTAAAATCAATTGCAGAGAATTTAAAAATCGATTTTATCTCAGAGCTAGATTGGAAGTGGAAATAAAACCCTAATTTCATCAAACAAAAACTAAAAAATGGATCAAAATCTAAAGTACATCGAAGACAATTATATAGAGCTTGAAGAAGTCATTAAAACAGCAAATATTTCTTTAGAAAAGTTGAATGCTTTAATTGAAAATAAGATAATTCCAAAAGCGTCTTATGTTGTAAATTCAGAAGTTACGATTAGTTCATCGTTAAATGATAATCATAAAATTATAATTGGAAAGAAGTATTTTCATCCAAGTGTTTTAAAGCTTATAAAAGAAAATGCTGAGAACCCAAATCCTGAAAAATTCAAATCTGCATTCAAAGAAAATTTGTTGTCAAACCTGAAAAATCATGATTACAAAACATTTGCATACGGAAATGTTTTTGATCAAAATGGGAATATTGATAATGAGAAAATTGAAAATGCATTAGAAGAAGAATGGAATTATTTCTGCAAAGGTGTCTACGGAATCTGTACTTTAAAAAATAATGAAAATGACATTATAAATAAAGAAATTGCTATAAAAAGGATTTTGAGCTTTATAGAAAAGAAATCAACTTCATTGACAGACGACGAAAAATTAGAATTGCAAGAACTTAATACAGAATTTAATAAATCAACAAGTTTATTTGCGCCTTATCAAAGAGAATTGAGCAGTCGAGGTAAATATTTAGATAAGTTGTTAAGAGAGTTTTGTTTGGAGGATTTGATTAAAAATTATAAATGATTATTCTATCCAAACCCGACAGGTTTTAAAAACCTTTCGGGTTTATATAGAACATAAAAAAAGCGAGAATTTTATTGATTCTCGCTTTTCTATTTTTTTTTTTAATATTCCGGAGCTAGTTCTAATTCTAGTCCTTCTAAATCTTCAGTAATTGGGATCTGACAACCTAAACGGCTATTAGATTTAACGTAAAATGCTTCTGAAAGCATGGCTTCTTCATCGTCACCCATTTCTGGTAATGCAACATCATTTAGAACATAACACTGGCAAGAAGCGCACATAGCCATTCCTCCGCAGGTTCCTTCAACAGGAAGTTCGTATGCTTTGCATAACTCCATTATATTCATTGCCATATCAGTTGGAGCCTGTAATTCGTGTATAACTCCTTCTCGATCTTTAATCTTTATTAATACATCCATTTTTGATTATTGGAATTTTATTGTAGAATTTGAAAACGTGTTCAAACTCTTATTAATTTTAACTTTTTTCTTTTAAGCTAAAAGCATATTCTTTTGGATTACCATCTTTAAGGCGCATTTTTACACCAATAATATTACCTCCTTTTTCTAATATTGTCACAAGAGATACAACAGAGTAATAATCTTTATCAGACTGGAAAATTAAAGTTCCTTCGTAAGTAGAATTTAAAATTCCTTGTTTGTCTGTTTGTGCACTTACTTTTCGCGGATGCGAGAATTCGGCAGAACTATAAGTTGCTTTATTAGTGAACTTTGCTTTTCCGTCGCAAAGGTCATATAAAAAATCATAATTGCCAATTCTTAAAGCGCCTTCTTCAGTTTTCCCATTCGTAGAAAAAATAATTTGTCCCGAATATTGAAAATCTGACCATTCTTCAGATTCATTTACCCAAGCTTTGTCAGCAAAAAGTGTTTGGCCCTGTTGTGCATTTACAGCGCTTATAAAAAATAATAAAAAAAGAGCGTAAAAGTTTCTCATAAGTTTAAGATTTAGGGTTACGTTTACAAATTTAAGTTAAAAATGTAATAATTATGTAACCAAAACTCTTAAAACTTTGAGTAGTTTTTTATGAATGTCGCAAAAATGATCGTTTTTTGAAGATGTTTTTACGATTTATTTAAACAAATCATAATAAGGCTTATTATTCTTGTTAAAGTTTAGTAAAATACTTTCAAAAAACAATACAGAGGTTGTTACATTATATTTACCACTGTTTCAATTTGTGGGGCGTATTTTTTTATTGTTGTTTCAACTCCAGCTTTCAGTGTCATTTGATTTACACTGCAGCTAATACATGCGCCTTCTAAACGAACTTTTACATGTTTATCATCTTCAATGGAAATTAATGAAATGTCTCCTCCGTCTGATTTTAGGAAAGGCCTAATCTCATCTAAGGCCAATAAAACATTATTTGTTAATTCTTCTGTTGTCATAATATAATGTGTCAATTGTGAAAAGGTGCCAATTAGAAAATTTCAATTATGATCTAATTGGCAAATTATCTCATTATCTAATTAGTTTTTCTTAACTGCTGAGCAACCTGCCATTGTTGTAATTTTGATGGCTTCTGTTGCTGGTAAACTTTCGTTTCTGTTTACTGTTTCTTGTACCACATTTCTAGTGATTTCTTCAAAAACTTTTTCTATCGGAGAAGCTGTCTGCAATGCCGCTGGACGACCATAATCTCCTGCTTCACGAATAGATTGTACAATTGGAACTTCACCTAAAAATGGTACGCCTAAATCTTCAGCAAGGTTTTTTGCACCTTCTTGTCCAAAGATATAATATTTGTTTTCCGGCAATTCTTCTGGTGTAAAGTAAGCCATATTTTCAATAATTCCTAAAACAGGAACATTGATATTATCTTGCATAAACATTGCAACTCCTTTTTTAGCATCTGCAAGTGCTACTGCTTGTGGAGTACTTACTACAACAGCTCCAGTAATAGGAAGCGATTGCATAATAGATAAGTGAATATCTCCAGTTCCAGGAGGTAAGTCAAGAAGCATGAAATCTAATTCTCCCCAATCTGCGTCAAAAATCATTTGGTTTAATGCTTTTGCAGCCATTGGTCCTCTCCAGATTACAGCCTGACTTGGTGCAGTAAAGAATCCGATTGAAAGCATTTTGATTTCATAACTTTCAATTGGTTTCATTTTTGATTTTCCGTCAACTGTTACAGAAACTGGTTTTGCGTTTTCAACATCAAACATAATTGGCATAGATGGACCGTAAATATCAGCATCTAAAACTCCAACTTTAAAACCCATTTTAGCTAGCGTAACAGCTAAGTTTGCAGTAACAGTAGATTTTCCTACTCCTCCTTTTCCAGAAGCAACTGCAATAATATTTTTGATTCCAGGAATAGCACGACCTTTAATTTCAGGTTTCTCTGGAGTTTCTACTTTAATATTTACTTTAACTTTAGCATCAGGCGATATTAAATCATGAATTGTTTTTTTAATATCATCTTCTGCTCTTTTCTTGATATGCATAGCAGGTGTATGCAATACTAAGTCTACAACAGCTTCATCACCAAAAGTAATAACATTGGTTACAGCGCCGCTTTCAACCATATTTTTTCCTTCTCCAGCAATAGTGATTGTCTCTAAGGCTTTTAGAATTTCTTTTCTATCTAGTTTCATTGTAAATGGGCTATTTTTTATTCTTAGAAAGCAGTCTTATAAGATTATATTTATTTAAACTGATTTCAGGGTGCAAAGATAACAGATTAAGTTCGGAATTAAGCCTTTTTTGAATTGTAATTATTGATAGAGAGATTATTCAAAATTATTCTCGATTACTTTTCGAACTTGATTTTGAATAAAGATTTTAAAATAAATTACTGTTTTGGATCACAACTAATTGATTGGCAATCTAAATAAGATGTCTTTTTGTATAAATTTTCTGCTTTTTAAGAGCCACTTCTCACAAAACTTCGTTATATTTGAGTACCCCAAACCGATGATTATCAATTTATTAAAAAGTATCTGAGAACTTATTTCTTTAGAACTGTTTAAAGGGTTTTCGGTATTTTTTTAAAGTTGTTTCTACTAATTTAAAACTTTAAAAACATGCGAAATTTTACTTTTTCTTTAATTATTGTTACAGTCAGTTTTTTTGCATTTTCATTTAATTCACTGCCCAGCAATGTCAAAAACAAGGCTGATTTAACGAATCGAAAAGCGGTTTCGGTTATTACTATCGATGCTGCTTCAATTAATGCCTTTTTTAAAAAATATCCTAAACTTAAAAAATATCAGAAAGATGTTGAGGGTATTTACAAAGCCAAAGACTATAAATCTATTTGGTATGATGATAAAAGCATCTCTGAATTTGGGTCATTATTATACCAGAAAGTAAATGTTCTGAAAGATCAGGGAATTGAAGAAAAAATGCCTTACAAAGAAGAAATCGATGAGGCATTTAATGAAAGTTCTTCAAACAAACCAACACAACTTGATACCGAATTATTGCTAACCAGCATGTATGTATTTTATGCGAGCAATGTGTATTCTGGAGTTGATCCTGCAACATTAAAAAAAATAGGATGGTATCTGCCTGCAAAATCTATTTCATATTCTCACATTCTAGATTCATTAATGGTGGATTCAGACCGATTGGATAAAGATGATAATCTTTTATTTAGCCAATATTATAGATTAAAAGATGCGCTGAAAAAATACCGTAAAATAGAAACCGATAATCTATGGCAGAAAATTACAATTGACAGCTCTACTTTTAAAGATTTAAGACCAGACGATACCGCTATTGCCATCAAACAAATTAGAAACCGTCTGTTTGTAGTTGGAGATTTAAAACAAGATTCAGGAAGTGATATTTATGATGAAGAATTAATGGCGGGAGTTTTAAATTATAAAAAAAGATATAATTTAAAGATAAATTATGCTCTAACCAGAGATATTATCAATCAGATGAATGAGCCGATAGGTAAAAGAATTAGAACTATTATGCTAAATATGGAAAGATGCAGATGGATTCCGACCAAATTGGCAAAAGCAGACGAGTATGTTATGGTTAATATTCCTTCGTTTAGATTGTTTTATGTCAAGGATGGAAAGTATGATCTAGTTTCGGATATTTTTGTGGGTAATAGGCTTAGCGAAACGGTAATTTTTAGCGGAAATATGGATCGAATTGTTTTTAGTCCGTATTGGTACGTGCCAAATAGTATTATTCAAAATGAACTAAAACTCCAGATTGCAAGTGATAAAAACTATTTGGAAGAACATAATATGGAATGGAACGGAGGTAAAGTAAGACAAAAACCTGGACCAAAGAATTCTCTGGGATTAGTAAAATTTATGTTCCCGAATCCAAACGATATTTATATGCATGATACGCCTGCAAAGAGTTTGTTTGAATTTGAAAAACGTACTTTTAGCCATGGCTGTATAAATGTGAAAGAAGCCAAAGAGCTTGCGCTTCATATTTTAAAAGATGATCCAGACTGGCCAGCAGATAAAATAGAAAGTGCTATGAACGGTGGAAAAGAAACAACCTGCATGCTTAAACGTAAAATTCCGGTTTATATAGGTTATTTTACCTGTTGGGTGCAAGACAATGGAGAAGTCAATTTTTTTCCAGATGTATATGATCGAGACCAAAGTCTGGACAAGCTGATTTATAATGATGCGATAACAATGAAAGACTAAAAATAGAAGCCCGGCGGATTTAAAAAAATCTGTCGGGCTTCTTTAAAAAAAATGGTCTACAAGCTTATTCGTATTTTAGATATTTTAAAACGTCTATTTTGGTTACCTGAAACGCTTTTGTTAAAACAATTACTAAAGTTAAAATCAAAAGAGAAATCAGTGCAATTACAAAAGGAACGGATGATATTCCAATTCTAAAAGCGAAATCCTCAAGCCATTTCTGTAATAATATATACGCAGGAACAATTCCGATTCCAAATCCTATTAAACAGAAAACAATGTATTGTTTCGATAATTCTTTTAGGAGAATATCTGTTTCTGCTCCTAATGTTTTTCGAATGGCGATTTCTTTCAATCTTCTCTCCATCGAAAATGATGCCAAAGCAAATAATCCGAACACAGCAATTATAATTACAACCAAATTTAGAATAAAAAACAGATCTTTTTGTTTTACTTGCTCTGCATAAGTCTTTGCAAATCCTTTGTCAACAAATTGGTAGTCAAAAGGGTAGTCTGGGTTTACATTTTTCTCCCAATATAATTTCAATTTTTCTAATGTTTCTGTTAAATTGTTTGGAGAAACCTTTACAAGCACATTGTTAAAGTTATTCCATTTTAAAGTTTTAAGATTTATAAAAACCATTGGCGGAACTTTATCCTGCAAACCAGTGATGTTGAAATCTTTTACAACTCCTACAATTTTAAATTTCAAATTGCCTTTTTCATTTCCCCATCCAGAAGTTATAATAGTGTTTATTGGATCTTTAATATTAAGTGCTTTTACCAAGGTTTCATTCATAAGCATACTGCTTATAGTATCTGAAGCATATTGAGGAGATAAATCACGTCCTTTTACGATTTTGATTTTCATCATATCCAAGAAACCAAAATCCATTTCGACATTTCTTGGCTGTACAAAAATGCCATTGTGTTTAAAGCCAGAGCTAGAATTGGTACTTCCTCCAAAAGATCCTGCAAAAGTAGAAACATCTAAAACTCCAGGTATTTTTTTGATTTCCTGTTTGGCAGTTAAATACTCGTCTGTTCGTTTAAATCTATCAAGGCTGTTAAATGGAATTGAAATTACTTGATCTCCGCTGAAACCTAAATCTTTTTCCATCATATAATTGACTTGAGAATTCACAATCAATGCGCCGATTATAAAGAATGCCGCAATTCCGAATTGAAAAATAAGCATCGAATTACGAATCCAGATTCCGCTTTTACTTCTAGAAAAATTCCCTTTCAAAACTTTTAGAGTTTCGAAATTTGAGATATAAATGGCAGGGAAAATACCAGCAAAAATGATTACTAATCCAAATATTAAAACAAGCTGCAGGTAAAATTCGCTGCCATTCATAGTCAGCGTTTTGTTTAGGAAATTATTATAATACGGTAATGCAAGTTCAACAATTGCCAAAGCAAATAAAATGGCAAGTGTTACAATTATAGCGGTTTCAAAAATAAACTGAGTAATAATCTGGTTTTTTGAAGCGCCTACAATCTTACGGACTCCAACTTCTTTTGCGCGTTTTATCGCCGATGCAGTTGCTAAATTGATATAGTTTACCAATGATAAAACTAAAATCAAAATAGATAAGCCTACCATGATATAAAGTAATTTTAAATTACCATAACCCTCAGGAAAGTTTCTTCCTCCAGAACTTTTTGTCCCATGTAAACGAGAGGTTTTCAACTGATCTATAATCACTTTTACTTCACCATTCTCTTTAATATACTGTTCAACAGTTTGTCCGCTTTCTTTGGCATCTTTTACAGTTCTGTTTACAAAAACTACATTCTGCATTTTCTTTAAAACAAGGGCAGGATCTACTCCATCTTTAATTTTGACCATTAAGCCATAATTAAAATTCCCCCAACTGTTTAAATCTCCTTCTCTTTTTACACCACTGAAAACGTAAGTTGGCTCAATAGATGAAGGTTTAATTAATCGATAAACCGACTTAACAGTATAATTGTTGTTTTTGTATGAAATAGATTTTCCAATAGGATCTTCGCTCTTAAAAAGCAACTGAGCTTGTTCTGTCGAAATAGCAACGCTGTTTTTTTCTTTTAGAATATTCTGTTTAGCACCTTGGATGATTTCGAAAGGGAAAAAGTCAAAGAAATTTTCATCAGAAACCATGATGTTTTTAGTCAATAGTTTTTGATCTTTATATTTGATAATTTCCTCGTCATACCAATTGTTCATAAAGCAAACTTTCTCAATTTCTGGAATGCTAGCTTTACAAGTTTCTCCAAACGGAATCGAATTGGAAGCCCAAATATCTCCCGAACCAATTTTATTAAGAACCAAATAAGAACTTTCTTTTTCAGGATTCCATTGATCGTAAGAATGCTCATTGTTCCAATAAAGAATAGCAAAAATCACCGCAGCAATTCCGATGCTTAATCCTAAAACATTTAAAAACGAAAACAGTTTGCTTTGTCTTAAATGATAGATGAATATTTTAAACCAGTTAAAAATCATTTTGATGTATATTTTTATAGTTGATATGGTTGTTCTTGAAAACCTTTCGGTCTTAAATCATAGTAAATATTTTGCAAACCAGTTCTACCAGAACTACGAGTGCAGTAACAATAATTTTAATCATCACTTTATTATTTAGCGTCCATAAAAACATCAACATTACGTTGATTTAATTTCTCAGAAAATATAACTCCGTCTTTCATATGAATAGTTCTTTGCGAAAAAGAAGCATCATAATCAGAGTGGGTAACCATCAAAATAGTAGCACCTTTAGCGTGTAAATCGGTTAAAAGTTCCATTACTTCATTACCGTTTTTACTGTCTAAGTTTCCTGTTGGCTCATCGGCAAGAATAATCTTTGGATCATTTACCAAAGCTCTTGCAACGGCAACTCTCTGCTGTTGTCCTCCGGAAAGCTGTTGAGGAAAATGTTTCAAACGATGAGAGATATTAAGTTTCTCAGCAATAGCTTCAATTTTTTGCTTTCTTTCAGAAGCTTTTACATTATTATAAAGCAAAGGCAATTCGATATTATCGTAAACAGAAAGCTCATCGATTAAGTTGAAGTTTTGGAAAATAAAGCCAATATTTTCTTTTCTAACTTTTGCTCTTCCTTTTTCTTTCAGGCTGATCATTTCTTGATCCAGTAATTTATAGCTTCCATCATTTGCACTATCCAAAAGTCCAATAATGTTTAGTAAAGTCGATTTTCCACAACCCGAAGGTCCCATGATAGTTAAAAAATCTCCTTTTTTTATTTCTAAGTTGATACCGCTTAAAGCAGCAGTTTCTATTTCTTCTGTTCTAAAAACTTTGGTTAAATTCTGAATTGTGATCATAATTTTTAAGGTTTTGAAATGTTATTAAATGTGTTTTTTGATTGATGATTGAAACGATGATTTTATAATTGTAAATTGTGAATTGTAAACTGTGACTGAAAACTAATTATTCAAGAGAAAGCTCTTCAATATCTTTATAATCGGTGTAAGAAGAAGTAACTACAGATTCGCCTTCTTTTAAACCTTCTAAAACTTCATAATAAGAAGGATTTTCGCGTCCTAATTTGATATTTCTTCTTTCGGCTTTGTTTCCTTTTACTACAAAAATCCATTTTCCAGCCGCTTCCTGATTAAAAGCGCCCCTCGGAATAACTAAAGTTTTGTTCTTTTCAGACAAAATCAGTTTTACGCCAAAGCTAAGTCCATCCTGTAAGACAATATTTTCTTTGCTTACAAAAGCAAGTTCTACAGTAAATCTTCCGCCTTTAACCTCTGGAATTACTTTGGTCACAACAACTTCAAGATTTTTTCCTTTAAACTCTATTTGTCCTTTCAAACCTTCTCTCAGTTTTTCAAGATAAAACTCATCTACTTCTGCTGTAAGTTTATAGCCTTTATTAGAATCAATTTTTCCGATGCTCGCGCCAGCTTGAAAAGTCTTTCCTAAAACAGGTTCAAAAGAAGTCAATCGTCCTGTTTCTGGCGCTGTGATTAAAAAGTTCTTTTTGTTGTTTCTAAGAATATCCAAACTCTTTTCCATAGTCTGGATCGAACGGTTTATTTGAGAAATCTGAACCTGATTGCTTTGTTTCTCTTTCTGGATGCTCTGCTGAATTGTTCTTTTACGTTCTTCCTGAAAACGAAGACTTTCCTTAAAAGTATTCCAGTCATTTCTAGAAATTACATCTTTCTCATAAAGTTTAGCATTCATTTCATACAATCTTTTGGCATCATTGTAATCGTGTTCTATTAAAACTAAATCTTTGGTCAAGTTCAATTCCTGATTTCTGATATTTAATTTCCCTGTATTTAAATTGTTGATTTGCTCAATAATAGCCGTTTCCTGAGTAAGATAATTCAATTCTGTATTCGGATTGTACAAACGAGCAAGCGATTGTCCTTTGGTAACTATTGCGCCATTTTCAACAAAGATTTCTTTTACAGAACCGCCCTCAGTAACGTTTACCAGCATCATATTCAAAGGTTCTACTTTTGCCTGAAAAACAACGAAATCTTCAAAAAAAGCTTTTTCTGCTTTTTGAACTACCAATTCTTCTGTTTTTACATTTAAAGTTCTTTTGGTATTAAAAGCAAAAATCGTGATGGCTAGCAAAACTAAAAAAACAGCAATTGCTATTGCGAGATATCTAAATTTTTTATTTTTACGAGGAATTATCGTGTCCATTTTTTTATTTATTTTACTGATAATCAATAGGTAAATACTGTGCCATAAAATTTATTATTTGTAAAGCATTGATTTTAAAGAGGCTCTAGAAAATACATCAAAAAAGCAGTGTCCGATAATGAACAGTTGACCGTTCGAAAGCGGACAGAAAAAAGACCACATGAGAAAAAAACTAGCCCAAATATTAGTTGTTGACGATCAGGAAGAAATTCTTTTTTCTGCAAAAATGATTCTTAAAAAGCATTTTGAGACCATTTTTACAACTAATAGTCCAAAAAAAATCATTTCGATCTTAAGCGAAAATGACATAAATGTGGTTTTGTTGGACATGAATTACCGAATTGGTTTTGAAGATGGGCGAGAAGGAATTCATTGGCTGAAAGAAATCAAAACGCTTTCTCCGAGTACAATCGTTATCTTAATGACGGCTTTTGGTAAAATTGAAACAGCTGTAGAGGGAATTAAAATTGGAGCTTTTGATTATGTTCTAAAACCTTGGAATAACGAAAAACTGCTAGAAATCATTGATAAAGCGGTTACTGAAAGCAGAAAAAACAGTAAAAAAGCCTCTGTAGAAAAAGAAGAAAAAAACGAAAAGAAATATTTTGTTGGCACTTCGGCCAAAATCAAACAAGCGTATTCTATTGCAGAAAAAGTTGCTCGAACAGATGCCAATGTTTTGATTTTGGGTGAAAACGGAACAGGAAAGTATGTTTTTGCTGAATATATTCATCAGCATTCAGAAAGAAAAAACCAGCCGTTTGTACATGTAGATTTGGGTTCGCTAAGCGATAATTTGTTTGAAAGCGAACTTTTTGGTTATGCCAAAGGTGCTTTTACCGATGCTAAAATCGATACTCCGGGACGTTTTGAAAATGCATCGAACGGAACTATTTTCTTAGATGAAATTGGGAATATTCCGCTTCATCTTCAAGCTAAATTGTTACATGTTTTACAGACTAAAACCGTAACGCGTTTAGGCGAAAGCAAACCACGACCACTGAATGTTCGTGTTATTGCCGCAACAAACAGCGATATAAAAACTGAGGTAAAAAACAAAACGTTCCGTGAAGATTTGCTGTACCGAATTAATACAATGGAAATAAATCTTCCGTCTCTTCGTGAAAGAAAAGATGATATTGTACCAATGGCGAACTTTATTCTAGAAAAGATTGCTGAAAAATACAATCATGGTCCCGAAGCTTCGGGATGGCGTTTTGAAGATAATGTTGATCTATATCTTGAAAAATATCCGTGGAAAGGAAACGTTCGCGAAATGGAAAACAAAATCGAACGCGCTTTGATTTTAGCCGAAAACAATACCATTTCTGTAATGGATTTGGATATTTTGGACTTCGAAGAAATTCAGGAAAATGATGAAAACCCGTTATCAGAAATGGAGAAAGGCGCAATCGAAAAAGCACTTTTTAAACATAACGGAAACATAAGTAAAACTGCCGAAGAATTAGGTTTGTCTCGTGCCGCTTTGTACAGAAGAATAGAAAAATACGACTTGAAGAATTAGAGAAAATGAGTAGCGTCCAGCTTTAGCTGGATGTTAATATTGAGATAAGATTGGGGCTTTAGCCAAACTTATGCGTTTTGGCTAAAGCCTATTTCTGTAAATAATATATCTCTCCAGCTAAAACTGGAGGCAATTCAAAAAAAATAATGAAGAATTGGAAGTTTTATAATGCCTTGTTCGTGAGAGTCGTGTTTGTTATGGCGCTCTTTCTTTGCAGTGCATTATTGTTTTATAAAGGATTTCAATACAACGCTTTATTGGTTGGTGTTTTCGTTTTGATTTTCCTATTCGAAATGTATTTTTTTGTCAAAAACCAATTGCTGTTTTATGATAAAACGATAAACTCGATTCTACACGACGACTTTTCTACCCATTTCCCAGAAGAACATAAAAAAGACAATTTTAATAGTCTGTATCTTTTGTATGATACATTAAAGGTTCAGAAACAAGAGCAGATTTCCAAAGAATTAATCTACCGTTCGATTTTGAACAGTATTGATACCGCTGCCTTAATCTTAGGAAGACAAGATGATGATTGGTCTATTTTTATAATGAACGATTGTTTTTCTAATCTTTTTAAAGTACCAAAAGTTAACCATTGGAAATACCTGAAAAACTATCTTCCGAGTTTGTGCAGCGAAATTGAAAAGGTTGGTTTTGCAGAATTAAAAACCGCTATTTCTATCAAAATTGAAGATCAGGATTTGCAGACTTTTATGCTCCAAACTTCGCATACGCAAACCTACAATAAAGAGTATTTTATCATTTTGCTAGATAGTATTCAGCGTGTTATTGAGAAAAAAGAAAAAGAAGCCTGGATTAATTTGATGAAGATTATTTCGCATGAATTAATGAATTCGCTAACGCCTATTCGTGCACTTTCGCAAAATCTGCTTCATATTGTAGATCAGGATGAATTGGAAGAAGATGATTTTGAAGACATCAAAAGCAGTATTTCGACAATCATAAATAGGAGTGATCATTTACAGTTTTTTGTGGAGAATTACCGTAAACTGGCAATGTTGCCAACGCCAAACAAACAAATGACGCCAATCAATGCTTTGTTTGAAGATTGTTTGCGAATTATGAGTCCGATTTTGAAGGAAGAAAGAATAGAATTGATGAATGAAATACACAGTTCCCGTTCTATTATGATTGATAAAAATCAGATGGAGCAGGTAATAATCAATTTGATTACTAATAGTATTCATGCTTTAAAAGAAAAAGAAGAAAAGAAATTAATAATTTCCAGTTATACCGAAAATAATCGCTTTTTCATTGTGATTTCAGACAACGGAAAAGGAGTGGACGCTGAAATTAGAGATAAAGTTTTCTTGCCATTTTTCACTACCAGAAAAGATGGAGCAGGAATAGGATTAACACTTTCTAAGAATATTATAGAAGCGCACGGAGGTTATCTAAGTTATCAAACCGATGAAGATCAAACGAGTTTTGTGATTTGTTTGATTTAGTAGGTTTGCCACAAAGATTTTATCGTAGAGACGCACTGCAGTGCGTCTACGCAAAGAGAATAAATATCGATAATGGTTTTAATCTCGCAAAGTCGCGAAGTCGCAAAGTTTTTTTACGCAGATTTTTAAGGTTTGAGCAGATTAATTTGAAGAAAAGCAATAAAATATCTGCGTGAACAAATATTTAGCTTTCAACCTCAGGTTTCCAAAAATGCTTTTCAAAATCTACAATCTGATTGTTGACTACTTTAATCCCTTCATTTTCTAAAAGCTGTTGCATTAAATTGGTTCCGTCAAAATGATGTTTTCCTGTCAGAAGTCCTTTTTGGTTTACTACTCTATGTGCGGGAACATCATCCATATTATGGCACGCATTCATTGCCCAACCGACCATTCGTGCAGAACGTGCTGTGCCCAAAGCTTTCGCAATAGTGCCATAAGAAGTAACTTTTCCAAACGGAATTTGTCTGGCGATTACATAAACTCTTTCAAAAAAATTCTCTTCTGCCATTTTAAAATATTTTTACCATTAAGATATGAAGTTAATAAAGATAAAAACTTAATTTTTCTTAATCTCTTAATGGTTAATTTTATTTATCCGAAGTAGTAATTTAGGATATTGAAAAGTGTTGCAACAGCGACTAATCCAGTAATGGTTCCGATAATGGTATTCATGTTTCGCATGAAGTAATCGGTTTTCTTTTCTATTCTTCCAAAGAAGGCAATATAGCTATACAAAATCGCAAAAGCTCCAAGAACTGAGCCTAATACAAAGGTTAAAATAATTGTATTTTCGAATACAAAAAGATGATACGAAGCAAGTGTTACACTTATTACAACATAATAAGGAATAGGAAAGAAGTTTAGTCCGGAAAGTAGCATTCCGAGAAAGAAACTGCTTTTTTTGCTGGTTTTCTTTAGTTTCGTTTTTTTCTTTGCTATTGGATCTTTCGCAAAAAAGAAAAAATAAATGGTTAAAATCGAAAAAATGACAAAACCAGCTTCGCGCAATAATATTACAACATCTGGACGATTGTCTATCACACGAGCAAATAATACCGCAATGTAAGCCTGAAAAAAAATAATTAAAACCGCACCAATTACAAATGACAGAGCATTCTTTTTCCCTTCTTTCATTTTTATTTTGGCAGCAGTCATATTGAGCAATCCTGGCGGAATTGTCCCAATAGCAGCAGCAATAAAACCTGTAAGTAATGGAGTAAGGTAGGTCATTTAGTTATTAAATCAGTTAGATAAAGGTTTCAAAATTAAAGTTAATCTTTAATTTTGAAACGAATATACGTAATTGCCTTATTAATTTCTAAATATTGTTTTTCGTAGAAAGTCTGGATAGAAGTCACAACTTCAGGGCTTCCTTCGTTTTTATACACGTTATGATTCGCGTATAAAACTTCGTGACCTTCTCCGTGAAGTAATCCTAGTGTATAACCGTGCATAAATTCGCTATCGGTTTTAAGGTTTACAACACCGTCTTTTTTCAGGATTTTTTTGTACAATTTCAAGAACTCAGAATTGGTCATTCTGTGTTTCGTTCTTTTGTATTTGATCTGAGGATCTGGGAAAGTAATCCAGATTTCGTCTACTTCGCCTTCAGCAAAAATATGATTGATCAATTCGATCTGAGTTCGAACGAAAGCAACATTATGAAGTCCGTCTTCAACAGCAGTTTTAGCACCACGCCAGAAACGAGCACCTTTAATGTCAATTCCAATAAAATTTTTGTTTGGGTATTTCTCTGCTAATCCAACAGAATATTCTCCCTTTCCACATCCTAATTCTAAAACTAATGGATTATCATTTTTAAAGAAATCAGAGTTCCATTTTCCTTTTAAAGGCATTAAATCGCCTACAACTTCTTCTCTGGTTGGCTGAAAAACGTTTTGGAATGTTTCGTTTTCTCTGAATCTTTTTAGTTTATTTTTACTTCCCACTTTTACAAAAATTTTCGGCAAAATTAAGGAATATAAACGAATGAAAATAGCGTAATTAGGTTTAAAAAGTTTTCAGCCACGAATTAACGAATTTTATTTTTAAAATAATTCGTGAATTCGTGGCTGAAAAAAAATATTTTTAACCGTAATGTGGCTCAGTAATTGGTTTTGATTTTGGATCTAATGTTTCATCATGTTGCGATAAATCCAATCCGATGTGTTCTGATTCTTCTGAAACTCTTAGTGGAATAATGAAATTCGTTACTTTAAATAAGAAATAAGCTCCGAAGAAAGTAAAGATTGAAACTAAAACCAACGCCATCATGTGATGTCCGAAAACATTCCATCCGCCGTGAAGTAAACTTGCATCTTCGCCGTGAGCGAAAATAGCAGTTAGAATCATTCCCATAATTCCTCCAACACCGTGGCAGGCAAAAACGTCAAGTGTATCGTCGAATTTTTTTGAATATTTACAGTTTACAGCTGTGTTAGAAACCAAAGCCGTAACGAATCCGAAGAACATACTTTCTGGAACCGAAACAAATCCTGCAGCAGGTGTAATGGCAACAAGACCAACAACAGCTCCAATACAAGCGCCTAAAGCAGAAACTTTTCTTCCGTTCATTCTATCAAAGAAAATCCAAGTTAACATGGCTGCGGCCGATGAAGTTGTAGTTGTAGCAAAAGCCATAGCAGCAGTTCCGTTGGCCGCAAGAGCAGATCCGGCGTTGAATCCGAACCAGCCGAACCAAAGCATTCCTGTTCCTAATAATACAAACGGAATATTGGTTGGAATATGTTGGCTGTTTTTTCTTTTTCCTAAAACAATAACTCCTGCCAAAGCAGCAAAACCAGAACTCATGTGTACCACAGTTCCTCCTGCAAAATCTTTAACGCCAAAATAACTTCCTAAAATACCCGTCGGGTACCAAACGGCATGACATAAAGGAGCATATATAAAAATGGTAAATAAACTGATGAAAACTAAATAAGAGATAAAACGAACGCGCTCTGCAAATGAACCTGTGATAATAGCAGGGCAAATGATGGCAAATTTCATTTGAAACAAAGCAAAAAGCATAAACGGAATCGTGCTTGCCAATTGTTTATGTGGCAGAACGCCAACATAATCCATAAAAGCAAAAGTAGTCGGATTACCAAAAAAGCTGTAAAAATGATCTCCAGAACCAAAACCAACCGGTTCTCCAAAAGCTAAACTAAATGCCACTACAACCCATAAAAGAGTTACAACTCCCAAACAGATAAAACTTTGAAGCATAGTCGAAATAACGTTTTTCTTTCCTACCATTCCGCCATAAAAGAAAGACAATCCTGGCGTCATGATTAAAACCAGACAGCTCGAAGTCAGCATCCAAGCAACATCGGCAGGAACGATATGATCTGTAGTTCCAAATTCTGATAAAACATAGTTATTTTCTGTAACTGTTGGCCAAAATGCACCTATCGTACATACGACGCTAATCATAATAAAGGAAATAATCCAGCGTTTTTCTATTTTCATTTTTAAAATACTTTATTTAACCCTATTTTTTTTGGGGTCAAAGTTAGAAAAAAATAAAGATTCTTGTTTTAAAGGCTGTTAAAATAGAGGTGTGAGTTTTATTTTGATTGATTTTGTAAAATACAGGTCGTTTTTTTGACAGTATCTTATTCTAAAGTTACAAAAAAGCGCTGTTTTTAACGAATTTATTAAAATTAATTTAGCAACAGCGCCTGTAAAGTGCTAGAAAAGTTACGTTTATAATAACAAATATGTAAAATGTTTTATTTTTTTTGAAGTTTTGCAATCAAAGCATCTTCAATTGGTGCTTTTATTTTGGTTACGGCATCAACTTCGTCATTTGGAACAGTCATTGATAGAACATAATGCTGAATTTTCCATTCGTTACCCACTTTTATCAAAACTCCAGAGCCACGACAGATTTTCATTTGTGTGTCTAATAATTCATCAAACCAAGCAATTTTTCCCGATTTATCAAAAAAGATATGACGTTCTAAAGCTTTAAAATTCCACGTTGTTCCTTTATCGAAATAAGGTTTTGCCCAAACTGAAAATTCTTTTTTGGTCCAATTCTCAGTTGCATCAGTTCCGATGTAAATTGCATCGTCTGCCAATGTATTAAAATAAGCATCAAATTTTACTTCGCCCGCCGCTTTATGCCACGCATCTAAAGTCTGATTGATTTTGTTTTTGTCTGTTTGCGCATTGGCAAAAGAAGCAATAAATAAAAGGAGTAAAAGTGTTTTTTTCATGAGATATAGTATTTGAGTTTAAAGGTATAATTTTTTTGAACCATATAAGTGATACAAGGAAGTGGAAGTTTTTATAATTCTGGTTTCACGCAGATTTTAAAAGATTCGAGCAGATAAACGCAGATTAATTTCTAAAAAAATCTGCTTAAATCTGCCAAATCTGCGTGAAACAAAAAAGTCATTACAATAGAAATCCTAAAGTAAAGCTTAAATTATCTTACATTACTTATATGGTGTAATATCTCAAAAACCACTATATTTGATTCTCAATAAAAATACCCCCAGTCATGAATGCAAAAATACTTCTAGGCTCACTAGTTGTTACTTCTTTACTTTTTATTTCCTGCAAAAAGGAATTAGAACCGCAAGAAAGCACAGCGACCTCCGAATTAGTAAGATTAGGACTTGCAAAAGATACAACTAAAGCTGCTGTGCCAGTGGTGCAAAATCCCGCAGCAAATCCAAATACAGTTTTAAGCGATACAAAAGGAATTAATCCTGCTCACGGACAGCCAGGACATCGTTGTGATATTGCGGTTGGAGCGCCTTTAAATTCTGCACCGTCACAGCAAGGACAGGTTACAGCACAAGCAGGACAAACTGTAAAGGTAAGTCAGCCTCAAGTTGTGACTACTACTACGACAACACCAGTTAAAGTAGCAAAAGGAATGAATCCGCCACACGGACAGCCAGGACACAGATGTGATATTCCTGTTGGAGCTCCTTTAAATTCGCCTAAAGCTACAGCGACAACAACAGCTTCAAACACGGCTCAAAGCGGAACAGTTACTCAAAACTTTACCGTTACTCCGCCAGCATCAAACCCAGTTCCAGCTTTGTTAAGTACTGAAGGTAATGAAGTGAAAGTAGCAGACGGAATGAATCCGCCGCATGGAAAACCAGGTCACCGTTGCGATATTGCAGTTGGCGCGCCATTGCCGAAATCGTAAGTAAAAGTGACAAAGTAATTAAGCAACAAAGTGACAAAGATTCTAGGAAAACTTAGAATCTTTGTCACTTTGTTACTTTGCAACTTATTATATTAATGTTCTTTTATTTTTTCGAAAGTGCTCGTCAATGTTTTTTTAGCTTTGGCCAATGCACCGCTAAAAGCTTTTTCAAGACTTTCGGCGTGTTCTGTAACTGTAATTGGCTGTAGTTTTACAGGACGAACTTCAATCACACACTTTTTGTCATGCAAGCTGAACTTTTCTCCATTTTCATCTCCAAAATGAATTTCTACGCGAGTAATTTTATCTTGAAAACGGTCTAAGCTTTTTTCTACTTCTCCAGAAAAATAACTTTCTAATCTTGCACTTCCTTCAATGTTTTTGTCGGTGTTGATTTGTACTTTCATAACAAATAAAATTTAATGATTCATTCTCAAACTTATCCATTTTAAAGATAAAAGACAAGTAGGTTAAGGAAATATTATGAAATTTTAAACGATTTATTTTTCAATTTTGTAATTTCGATTTGGAGAAAATATACTTAGAATACTTTAATTTTTAAATAAAGAAAAAACTTACAATTTATTTTGTTTTTCATATATTTGGAATTCCTAAAATTCAAGATTATGAACAAAAAAAAATTCTTGCCCATGTGGTATGCTGACGTTATTGGAAACAACCGTAGCGCGTTCTTGAATGCGCAGGACAGCTAAGTCACATGGGTTTTTTATTCCTAAAATTCAAGATTATGAGTACCAACACCCTTTCCAAAGAAACCGAATTGAGATTAACTGAATTCTTCAACAATTCAATTGATTCCAAAAGTATGGCAAAAACGATTAGGCAAGTAAATTTCCTAATTGCGTTAAATGCAATACGAGAAGATGGATTTATGAAAACTGAAACCGTAAATATTGAAGATGGTTTCTTTTGGTTAAATGAATTAGCAGAAATTCTTGATCCTTATTTGGGGATTGAGTAGATTTTAGAAATGGAAAAAGCCACTGAAAAGTGGCTTTTTTTATGAATCTTATTTATTGAAGATTGTATCTAAATGATGTTCTAAAAATTCTTTCCTCGGTAAATATTTTTGAGCTTTAAGAATTTCTTGATTTTCAACAGGAGAAAAATACTTTTGAAAGTACTCAGTATCTTTTTTCTTTTTTAAGGTTTCTGAAAATATGATTTTATGATCTGTATTAATTCCAATTAAACCTTTATCAAAAGCTTTGTCATACAGCGCAGAGAAACAAATTCCATTTTCGGGATTTAGACGATGTTCTTCATTTTTAGACCACGGAATAATATGGCTGGCATGTAATAATTCTGGAACATCAATACCTGAAATTGCGCATTTATTTGTATAATTTGTTAGAACGATTTTTCTAAAAACATATTGATTTACTCTAGTTTTTACTTGACGAAGAATATTTTCTCCTTTAAGATCTTGTAAATCAACAAGGATATCTTTGTATTTATCTTCAACAGATGTGTTTTCTTTTTTAGCCAAGATTTCTTCGCTTTGAAATAATAATTCTTCCTTATTGTTAAAGAATTTATCCCAAATAGGTTGAACTTGATTCATTCCATTTTTTAAACCAACCACACCTCTTTGTTGATGAAAGGGATCAATACTTGCAAAATTTGCTAATCTCATTGATATTGAACCTGGTGTTCTGTCAATAAGTTTTCCTAATTGAATTATATCTGGATTTTGATCATGAATTTTCCCATATTCAATTTTGAGATATAAATTAAAGGCAAGGATTAATTCTTCACGAGACCAGAGTCTACGTGTTGGTTGAGGTTGTGGCATTGTTAGATAAATTTGTTCTTCAGTAAATATAAAGAATAAATTATTAAGTATGTTTTGTCATTCCGAGGAACGAGGAATCACACTAGTATTTCCGCAAAGAAATTCTCCAATCTTTGTCGAGTTTCTAGTGTGATTCCTCGTTCCTCGGAATGACAAAAAAAGAGAAGTTTTTTCTACCCCTTATCCTTCTTCCCCCACTTAACCTTCATTTTTCCTTCATTATCATAAGCAATCAAATGCAGGACAATACCGCGTTCGCGAACGGCTTTTCGTTCTTCTTTGGTGGCGAGTTTGGCGTCGTTTTTAGAATTTCTAAGCGGGATGGTAAGGGCAAGATTGGTTCCTCGGCCGAAAGAATAAATGCCTTCTGCGTCTAGGTTCAGAACGCTCGAACTTATGGTAAGTTTGTGAATATCGATTTGCTCGCCACGTAGATTAAGCGAACCCGATAAATCGCTAAAAGTAATATTCTCGACATCGCGAAACGGAAAAGCAAATTTTCCGACTTTCATAATCGGCTCAAAATTGATTAAGGCACCTTGGTTGACATTAAAATCTAGTTTTCCTTTCATCGAGTTCACAATCAAATCTCCCGTACTGCTCATTAAACCTGCAACATTGGCATTGCTGGTTAATCGGCCGCGAATGTTTTTTGGACTAAAAGATTTGATTCCGAAATTATTGAAAGATCTTAAGAAACTGGCAATATCAACTCGGTTTACCTGTGCATTTGAGGTAAAAACATAATGATTTCCACTTGGCTGAACAGAACCGCTAAACGCGATGTTTCCGCCAGAGGTTTGTAGTTTTCCGTTTTTGAGCAGAACTTTAGAATTGAGCATTTGTAACGTAGCTTGCGTATTGGTTGCAGTAAGCGCGCCATACGTGATTTTATCAGCTTTTAGATTAATTACAGCCGTACATTTTTCGATTACCGATCTTAATTGATTTGTAAAATTGACATTCTTTTTAGCTGGTTTTTTCTCTGCTATTTTCTGTTTTGGAGAATTTTTTAAAACGCCTAAAAACTGTTTTACGTCAATATTTGGACAGTAAATATTCCAGTTTACGACCATTTTTTCGGGTGCATCGTAATAGAGATTCAGGAAATTATCGATTTTTCCGTCAATGCGAATAATGTTCTTTTTGTGTTTGTAGGCTATTTTTTTAATGTAAAGCGCTTCTTGCGTAAAGGACAATTGCACTGCCGTTTTTTCGGCGTGAATGCTTTTTGGAAGATAATCAAATGTGGCATCAGTAATATCTACATCGCCTGTAAATTTGGGTTTATTGATGTACAAATCGACAATGTCAAACTGAAATTTCAAATTGGCTTTGGCATGACCGCTTTCAAAATGAATAATTTTCTCGTTCATCATTCCGTTCAATTTTGAAATATCAAAATCAGAATTTACAACTCCAGTTGCAATTGGTTTTTCTAAATCATTGATAACCGCTTGTGCAATTTTTAATGGAATACTTTCATATTCAGCTTTAAAATTGGTTAGAATAATAGCTGAATTCGGATCGCTGGATTCCTTTTCGGGTTTAAAAGTGTTGGTAAAAATTCCTTTGAAAGAACAATTGGTAAACAAACCATCCGGAATGCTCAATTCGTTGTCTCTCACGTCTGCTTGCACCACAATTTTCGGATCGCCTTCTACATTCAAATCGCCTTTGATGTCGCAATTTACTTTAATTGGTTTTTTTATATCGAATTTATTCAGCTTCGAACTGATATTTCCAGACAATAAATTAGAAGCATTTTGCCATAAAATATCCGTTCCTATATTGATTCCGAAAAGCGAATTGTTTTTCCCGATATTAAAGAAAGCAACAATATCAAAAGCATCAGATCCAATTTTGAGTTTTTGAGTTTTGATATCTATTTTTTGACTGGCTTCAGCATACGAAATGTCAAAATTGCCTTCTAGAACTTTTTCTTTGGCAAAGCTTCCATGAACAGTATTAAAAGCTAGACTGTTAATCTTGGTTTTCAAATACAGATTAGTCTGCCAGCTGTCATCATCATAATTTACTTTTGACTCCAAACTCGCCACATCAAAATCAAACAATTTATGTCCTAAATGATTGTCGATAATTACGTGAACTTCACTCAAGCTAACTTGATCAATTGTAGTTTCAGGTTTCTCTTTATCGGTTTTAGGTTTTTTCTTTTTTGGTTTAAAAATATTAGCATTAGAATAACCATCTTCGGCTTTGTAAATATAAATATCAGCGTCGTTGATCAAGATTTTATGAATGTTGATTTCATGATGGAGTAAGCTCCAAATATTTAATCGTGCTTCGATTTCTTTCGCTCTCAGCAAAGTATGTTTGTGAGTTGGCCATTTATTGTCTTTTATTTCGACATCATTTAAAGCCAATGTGAAGTAGGGAAAACCCGTTAGAAACTTATAATGGAAATCGGTAATATGAAATTTACCATTTATATTTTCGTTGATTTTGGTATTGACTTTCGCAATAATTTCGGTTTTGTGTCGGTTGAAATAAATGGACAAACCTCCGCAAGCAAGCAGAAGAATTGCAATTAAGCCCAAGATAAAATATCCAAAACGTTTGGCATACTTTTTAAAAGAATGAGATTGCAGAAAGGATTTGGTTTTGGATAAAGCTTCTTTCATAGTAGCCGAATTTTGAATGTATTAAAGATACTACAAAAAACTTTAACTTTTTATTAGTTTGATTTTCAGGTAAATAAATTGTAAATTTAGTTTTGTATAGTTCATAATTAATGACAATACATTTATAATGAAAACTAATTTAGTAATCGTGTTTGATTTATTTTAAATTTTTAAATTTGTACTGTAGTTTGAAAGTTAAATATTCAGACATAATTTTAATCTTAATATATTATGGCATTAGCAATAACAGATGCTACTTTTGATGAAGTAGTTTTAAAATCAGATAAACCAGTAATGGTAGATTTTTGGGCAGCATGGTGTGGTCCTTGTAGAATGGTTGGTCCAATCATTGACCAATTAAGCGAAGAGTACGCTGGTAAAGTAGTTGTTGGTAAAGTAGATGTAGATGCTAACCAAGAATTCGCTGCAAAATATGGTGTGCGTAACATACCAACCGTTTTGGTGTTTCAAAATGGTGAAGTAGTAGGAAAACAAGTAGGAGTAGCTCCGAAACAAGCCTACGCAGATAGTTTAGACGCTTTATTGTAATCTCAGATTACGATTAATATAAAAAAGGTCCGACGAAAGTTGGACCTTTTTTATTGGATATAAAATGAGTTTTTTCTAACACATAGAAACATAGATTTTGTTTTTAACGTAAAGAATATCAAAGAGAAAAACTAATTTCTACACATAAGCTATGTGAATTTAAATAAGGGAAACGCCTTTAATCACAAAGAAAATTCCATGTTTCTATGTGTTTAAAAAACAACAACTTTATGCGTTAAAAATAATGGTAAAAGTTGCTCCTGCATTTGGCTTCGAGCAAACTTCGATTTTGCAATTAATGGCTGCAGCCAAGTCTCGAATTAAATGCAATCCTAAACCCGATTTGATCCCAATTACTTCTGAATCGTTGTACAAAGCCTTGAATTTTTCTTGCGTTCCGCCTGGGCCGTTATCTGTAATAGAAAGATAGTTTTTCTGATTTTCGCGCCAAGCTTTCCATACAATTTTTGCATTAGGAGTTTTGTCTAAAGCTTTTATGGCGTTTCCTGTCAGATTCCTGATAATGGTTTTTAGATAATTTTCGTCTGTTTCTAAAATTATGTTTTCAGGGTTTTCAAACAAGATTTCAATGTTTTCTATATTTGAAAAATGTTTTTCCGTTTCATCGAATAAAATAGTTACGGCAGTTTTTCTAGGCTGAGGTTTGAAGTTTTCCATCTGTCCTTTGCTCCAAAGCAGAATATCTTCCATCGATGACAATAAATTTTCGGCTCCAGTTGTAATTTTATGCTGCATTCTCGATGCGGTTTCTTCATCAATCAATTCAGGATTTTCTTTTTGAAGATGTAAAAAATGAATCAGATTTGAAATTGGACTTCGCAAATCATGATTTAAAATACTAAAGAATCTAGTTTTAATTTTATTGGCTTCGTCCAATTCCTGATTTAAAGCTTGAAGTTTCAAATTGGTTTTCTTTCGATTTTGACTTTGTTTCATCAACAATAACCCAATTATACAAACCAAAGCAATTCCGGAAATTAGAAATATACGCTGTTGCTTTACTTCTTTAATTTGAATGTTTTTAATGTCATTTTCTGTCGAAAGATTCTTGATTTTTTGCTGTTTGGTCTGATTCTGATAACGCGCTTCGGCAGTTGCAATGCTTTGTTTAGCAGACTGTGCCATCATTTCGTCATTGTTTTTGCTGTAGATTTCGTTATAATAATAAGCTTCTTTCCATTGTCCGAGCGCGGCATAACTTTGAGATAGTTTTTTATTGATCATGACAAAAGATTCTTTGTCATAATGAAGGGCATTTTTTGAAGCTTTTTTCAGTGTTTCGATCGCTTTTCTGTATTCTCCTTTTTCATATAAAACCCTTCCCATTATGGTATTAGCTTCCATGATCATATCTCCATCATTGGATTTTTGCCCAAACCGAATGGCTTTTTCAGCATAAATATAAGCGATGTCAGGCTTGCGTTCGTTTGCATAATACTCAGACATACTGCGATTTGCAAAGCTCAAATTAAGAAAAAGAGAATCTTTTTTAGAAGGGTAAATGTGTATGAGTTTGTAATACTTTGTAATACTGTCAATGTTTTTTAAAGGAACAAAACTCTGCAAGTAATAATTGCATAAAAATGCACTTACGTAGGGAGAATTTTTTACATAAGGTTTTGCTTCATTCAAATATTCTATCGCCTTGTTATACTGCTTCATTTTAGTGTAAGCACTTCCAATTTGAAGATAAGATATTCCGATATTCTCTTCGTTGACTTTGTCTTTTTTAAGCAGTTTTTTGTATGAAATCGCTTTTAACTGATAGCCAATAAAGGTTTCATATTGCGCATTATTCTGATAATATTCGGCTAAACTTCCGTTTAAAATAGCTTTGGTATAATTGCTTTTTGTAGTATCTAAAACTTGTTCGATATAGTTTGCCAAAGATTTGCTTTTTACGGTATCCTGAACCGAATAATAAACGTAATTAAGACGCATTAAAATGGTCGTTTCGTTTTTTAAATGTTTGGCTTTATGGGCATATTTCCAAGCCTGTTCATAATTTATTAATGCTTTTTGATATTGATTGTTAGTGAATTCGTAAGCAAGTCCTTTTTGAAGATAAAAACGGCTTAAATAAGCATTGTTGTTTTTAGAAAGCAAAATTCCTTTGTCTGCGGTAGGAATAAGTCTCGAATAATCTTCGACATCTAAAAGTGATGTGGAGTATTTCAGCCATACTTTAAGTTTTGCGTCAATAGTTTTATAACGTGCCAAATTAGGTTCCCGCTGAGCAAAAGCATTAAAACTTATAAAAAATAAAAGCAGGAACTTTAAGTTTTTCATGCCATTAGATTTAAGTTTTCCTTATAACTTCTTCCAATTGGGATAATGGCATTATTATTCAAAACAATTTCATTCGAATTTATTTTTTGAACATATTGTTTCTGCACGGCATAACTTCTATGAATTCGGATAAAAGACTGAAAATGATCTTCTTTCAATAAATTTCCAATACTCGAAAGCACGCAATGCCTCTTTCGGTCTGTAACTACCAAAGTGTAATCTTTTAGCGCTTCGAGATATAAAATTTCGTGAAGTTTTACTTTGGTTTGTTCATGCCCTTCTTTAATATAAATAGTATCGCCACCAATACTCGCTTCAAAGAGAGAAGCTTTCAGTTTGATTTCCATAAATTCTTCAATACGATTTATGGTTTGAGTAAAGCGATCTAGTTTTAAAGGTTTTACAATAAAATCAAGTGTTTCGATCTGGAAACTTTCTACAGCATGTTCAGGATGTGCCGTTATAAAAACGCAGACAGGAACTTCGAGCGCTTGCTTTCTAAATTCAATTCCGTTTAAGCCAGGCATATCAATATCTAAAAACAAGATTTCTATTTTTTCTTTTTCTAGAAACGAAAGCGCTTCTTCGGCAGTTTCGAAAACACCCAAAATATCCAGAACAGGAAACTTTTTGGCAAATGACAATACAGTTAACCTATCAATTTCGTCATCATCAACAATAATACAACTGTATTTTTTCATCATTCGAACCTAGATTTATGTTGTCTGTCTATTTAAAATGCTGTTCGTCTATTGGTGGTTTTTCCAATGATTTTATTGATTCAAATTTGTCCTGTAAATCATTCGGAAACGGAAAAAAACGAACTTTTGAGTTTTACAAAAATAATGTTATTGAATTAAATAAGAACCATTTAACCAATTTTTTAAGACTAGATTATTATGAGAGCTTTCAAAACCATTTTTACCATTTTACTAACTGCCGCTTTGGCTATTTCTTGTAGCAGCGACGACAATGACAATACACCAAAATTTGAAAAAGAGAATCCGCTTGACGCTTATTATACTGCAACAGGTTTTAGTACAGTATCAAACTTCATTAATTCTGGAGATTATGAATTCGGATTGGTATTTACGCCTACGGTCAAAGGAAAAATTAAAGCGATTACGCTCAAGCTTCCGTCGACAAACCCGTCTGTGCGGGTAACGATTTGGGATTATACAGCAAAAACTGTTTTGCGTTCTGAGACTTTAAATGTTGAAACGGCAGACGTACAAGTTTCTAAAGAAATCAGCGAATTGGCTTTAGAAAAAGACAAAAAATACATGATTACCATGAATTCTAACGATTGGTATAAAAAGAACAAAGCAGACAATTCGAACGTAACGTATCCTATTGTTGCTGGAAACATTACATTCAACGAATACAGATGGGTTTCTGGAACTGCACAAATTTTCCCGACAAATGTTTCGGCAAATTACAATGCAGGAGATTTAAGCTTTGATTTTCAACAAACTGAATAATTCTTATTTTGGATAGCTTTGAATTAGTAAAGGAAAAGGTTTGACGATTGTCAAACCTTTTTCGTTTTTTATAAATAATGAATTAGTGGCTATGAGTTTCACTGTTTTCATAACCTAAAATCGTAATCATATAAGGTGTGCTGGAAACCTTAGTCTTTTTGATTGCCAATGTAGAAAGGTTTACTTGGATTAATTCTCCAGTTGTTGGCGAAGTGATATAAGCAAAACGATCTGTAACCGCCATTTGAGGTTTTAATGTCGCATCTGTAGCCGTTTCTGTTGTTGCTTTAATTTCTTTTGCAACTTGTAAACTGCTGATATCATAAAGTTTAAAATCTCCAGAATGCAATAAAACAGCTAGTTTAGTATGATCGTAACTTACTTTACACTGCATAATTGTTGTATTTTGAATAATTGGCTTTACTGTATTGGCTACAACGTCAATTAAATAAGCACCTTTTGCAGCAGTATAACCAATGAATTTTCCAGCTGAAGCCGTTTCTAAAATACTTCCAAACCAAGCCATTCCAAAATCTGCTGGATGATCGATTAGTTTTTGGTTTCCGTTACTTTCGACAACCAAAATTCCGCTGGCAGAACCAAAAAACAGCATAAACGCCGTCTGAAGCATTTCCGTGAATTCCTTTTGTTTGAATTTTAGCATCAAAAAGTGTTTTTCCAGTGTTGTCGATAATTTTTACTTTTTCTGGAAGTGTTCCCGTAACCGAATTATCTTTCTCAGTAATGGCATAAGTTCCGTTTGTAAAAGTCGCCATTGCACCGTGATGAGCTAATAAACCTGCATTTATCGTTTTGAAAGTTGCTCCAGCGGTATTTACATCAGCTTCTTTACCAACAGAAAGTGTTCCGTCTCCGTCATTAAAAGTTAGGATTTCTCCAATTTTACTTTTAAAATGCGTTGGTTTTAATGCGCTTGTCGCTAAAACTCCAAATTTTGCAACATCATCAACATCAACGTGATCGCCGTGCAATTCCAATCCGCTGTCGAAAGTTTCTACGAAATTATTGTCTCTGTGAACAATTCCAGCAAAACGTCCAGATTCTGTTGTGTACAAAGAGGCTTTAGCAAATTTTGCCGTAAAAGAACTGATCTTATCTTCATGCGGATCAAAAAGCGTTAACTCTGTTGTTTTTTCGTCAGAAAGTAAAACTCTAACAAATGTATGTTCTTCTGAAGTGTCGTGATCATGATCGTGATCGTCGTGATTGTCATCGTCGTTGCTGCACGAAACCGCAAAAAGCGATAAAGCAAATAAAAATAGCAATTTGTAAAACTTGTTTTTCATTGTAATAAAGGATTTAAAATTTGTAAATAATTGATTTTGAATGGTCAGACTTATCGTGAAACCGAAAACGGAATCTTCATAGAAACAATAATGTTTCTTCCCGCTTCTGGAAGTTCGATAAGTCGGTAAAAGCTAGTGTGATTTAAATATCTTGTATTGAATAAATTCTGGATCTGAATATTGATGCTGATATCCTGTTTTCCTGTTTTTACTTTTGAGCCAAAAGCCACATTAAAAACATGACTTTCAGCTGTTTTTTTCTCTGGCGGAACTATATTATTTTGTTCTGCTGTAAAACGATAATCAACAGAAAAATAAGGTTCTTTTAAAAAGGAGATTTGAGGTTCGTAATTCAATCCAAGCAAAACCGAAGGCGGCGGAGAAAACGGAAGTGTATATCCTTTTTTACTGCCTGATTTTTGTTCTGAATAAAGATATTCAGCACCAATTTCTGCACTTAAAGATTTCAGGAAATAATATCTTGTTTGCAATTCTGCACCGTAGCGAAATACTTTACTTTGTTCGTATTCAAAAACCTGATTTCCTGCGCCATAATAAATATCATGAGCCGAGGTAGGGTTTAAATAAATGAAATTCGGAAAATAGTTCACAAACGGAGTCAGTTGAAAAGAGAAGTTTTGCGCTTTCCATTCCATTCCCAAATCCAATTGATACGAACGTTCTGCATCTAGATTTGGATTTCCTTTTTCGAATCTGAAATAATGATAATTTACACCATTTGAAGCCAATTCTTTTGCAATCGGCATTCTAAAACTCGAACCCAAATTAGCTTTCAACGAAAGCTTTCCCAGATTATAATTTGCACCAATCGACCAAGTAAAACTGTCAAATGTTTTAGTCAAATCTTCAGAACGCTGTAAATATTCCAATTCCGTCTGATTGTTTTCTGAAACGGGACTTTGAAACCAATCGTAATACGATTTCATTTTAATTTTTCCGTAATCGTAACGAACAGCGCCATTTAAAAACCATTTTTCGTTTAGTTCAATTTTATCGTAAGCAAATAATCCAGCGTTGAATTGTGTGAAAGACGGAATAAGGAAACTCCATCCGCTAATTTCATTTTGCTGCAAAACCACATTAGAACCAACCGTAATTTGATGGTTTTGAATTCTGAATTCGTCTTTAGCAGAAAAGGACCAAACATCTTTATCATATTGGCGTTCCAAATCTTGCGGAGCGTATAGGTCTTTGGGATAAATTGGAGGCATATAACCGTGATTTACGTAATGGCTATATTCTCTTCTAAAGTTATTCTGAAAACCAATCTGCGTTTCAAAAGCATGATTTCCCAATTGAAAAGAAGTCGTATTGCTAACTTTCAAATGATTGACTTGCTGATACGGCATCAAAATATCACGGCTCGATTTGTCGTGCAATTCCAGATCTACATTTCGCGGTTCGAGTCCATGCGCATTCGCGAAAAATCCGCTTTTGGTATGCACATTGCTGAAATAGAAAACCGATTTAAAATGTTCACCAGAATAACCCGAACTCAAATGAAAATCGAGTTCGCGCCCAGCTGTATTTCGCAAATGATTTTTATACAATGGAACAGCATAACTATACACATGAACGACATCGGTTGGAACGCGATAATCGCCATAATCCATTGTGGTTACTCGAGAATCAAAGAACCAGTTTTCATTTCTTCCAAATAGATTAATAGAACTTCCAAATTGCGCATTATTGCTTTTTCCTGTAAGGTCAACGCTTCCACCAAAAGAGTTTCTAGTTGGAAGAGGAAGCGGTTTAATATTCACCGCACCGCCAACAGCATCAGATCCGTAAATAAATGAAGAAGGGCCTTTTATGATTTCTACTCGGTTTACCGCATATTGATCGATTTCTAATCCGTGATCGGCGCCCCATTGCTGGCCTTCGTGTTTCAAACCATTCTCCACCACAATAACCTGATTGAAACTCAACCCACGAATAAGCGGTTTTGAACCTCCAGAACCAATAGAAATAGTTTTAACGCCAGGCAATTTCTGCAAAGACTGCATCAAACTTCCGCCAAGATTGCGCTGAATAAAACTATTGTTTACTGTTTCAACATTCAGCGATTCTTCTTTTTTGCGTTTTTCGGCAGAATTTCCGTTAATTAAAACTTCGTCAAGTTCTTTGATTTCTGTTTTTTTATCTGAAGGCTTATTTTGAGAAACAGCTTCGGTCGCAACCAATAAACTGATGAGTAAAAAACAATATTTCCAATATATGGATAGGGCATTCTTCATTAATTTGATCTTATAAAATTTTAATACTTAAACCTTTCAGCGTTTGCCAGCCTTCCTTATCCGTCAAGCGGATCATAAAATGGTAATCTCCAGGATCAACATCGGCAGGAATTGAGATTTGCGCCGTTGCTTCGTAACTTTTCATTCCGTTTGGAATAGTGTAATTGCTGATGAAAAGCATTGGTTTTACTGGAGTTTTCACAGCATCAGTTTCGCAAGTTGTTACTTCTGTACTATGTGTATGATGATCGAAATTGTGATGAATATCTAAGCTATAAGAACCCAATTCGACATTGTCATTAAAAGTGGCTTTGAAAGTGAAGGTCTTTCCGCGTTCAATTGTACTGCATTGAATAGGAAAAGCATCCGTGGCTGAAATGTCAATTACAGGATATTCGGTGTCGATTTCTGCATTATCACTGGAGCAGGAAGAAATAAAGGCAAAAGCAAAAATGCCTAATAGGAGTTTTAAATTTTTCATATTTTTTGATTTATAATCGTTAGGTTTTTCTTCACTTCTAGCTTGCTTCCGTTTTGATCGTTTACGATAATAATGAAGTCATATTTTCCTTCAACAGCATCTTCAGGAATGTCAAAATGCTTGTGAACCGTAGCGTTTTTTGAGTCCGCATATTGCGTCCAAGTAATTTCGTGAGACCAAGTTTTAGAATACGTTTCAGTGCTTTTTTGTACAATTTTCACTTGTACATTTTTGATTTTGTCAGCAGCAGTTACTTCAGCGTTAAAATGGAAATCTTGGCCAATAGTTGCTGTTTCGCTGTTGTTAAGACCTAGTTCGATTTTGTTAATCGAAGGAATGGCTGGTTCTGAATCATCATTGCTACAGCTTGAAAAAGCAATTGCAGCAAAAAGCGAAGCCAGAATGAGTTTTGTTGTTTTCATTTTTTCTGATTTGATTTTAATCATTTTATAAAGAGTATTTGGGTTACGAGAATGCATTGTCCACAGATTTATAAAACCTGAGAAACAGTTGAAAAACAGCACAACACAAACTAAAAACCAGAATTAAGTTTTAGTTTAAATGCTATAATCGATAAAATTGAAAGGGGACTTTTTTGTGCAGAAAAAGCAATATTCTAGCAAAGAAATTTTGAATTTCAATGCAAAAATGAAATGTCAATACAAAGTATTAACTGCTTTAAATGAATGAGGTAGCTATAAAAAGTTTTAAGATTTAAAATCATCAAAAACAAATAAATAGCTGAATTGGCGAGCAATCAGTGCACAAAAAATTAAAGTGTAAAAGCAGGAGGGGCTCGCAGTGAGAAAAGCGACCCTTTGAAAAATGTAAAATGCTGTTGGTTGTAAAAATTAAGGTGTTTTACAACAGAAATATTTTTATAGAATTGAAAAATAGCAACTTCAAATGTGCCAACCGCGCTGAATTTAAAATCGCAAATCGAACATTTATGAAACGAATGAAGTTTTGCCTTAAATTGTGGTTTTTCTGAAACTGAAAATTCTATTTTCTCTTTCTGCGAATGCGTGTCCAAAATATGCTCATACGAGTGGACAGCAGGAAAAAGTATTGTGAACAATACGATTAACGGCATCAAGAGATTTATAAATTTAATTTTCTTTTTCATTCGTTGAGATTGCTTCTGATGGTTTTTAAAACCAGAATTAATGCAATAGTGTTGCAAATATAGAAATCTTATCTTTAAATGCAATATTGTTGCAGTAATTGTTTATGAAAAATCAATGCATTTGCTTATTTTAGCAAATCTTATATTCCTTAAAAATGAAAATTTTCTACAGCCTTCTTGCTTTTTTTATGACAATTATGATTGGATTTTCACAATCAAAAACAAAAGGAAATCTTGTTTTAGAAAATGGTGTTTCAGAGCAATTGGCTCAATTTAGAAAACATCAAATTTCTAATATTACTTACGAACTTTTATTTGAAATTCCGAATCAGAAAAGTGAAGATATTGTTTCAAAATTGGTTTTAGAGGCAACCTTGTCAGATGTGAGCGAGCCTTTGTATTTGGACTTTAAAGAGAAATCGCAAAACATCAAAACAGTTGAAGCAAACGGGAAAACGGTCGCAATTGTTCACGAAAAAGGGCATATTGTAATTCCTGTTGGAAATTTGATTTCAGGGAAAAATACAATTAAGATTTCGTTTATCGCAGGGAATTTATCTTTAAATAGAAACGATGATTTTCTATACACGTTATTAGTTCCGGATCGTGCGAGTACTTTATTTCCATGTTTCGATCAGCCAGATTTAAAAGCAACTTATAAACTGAGTCTTTCTGTTCCAAAAGATTGGAAAGTTTTGGCTGGAGCCGATGTAAAAGAGAAATTAGAAAAAGGAGGTTTTACAACTTATACTTTTGGAGAATCTGATAAAATGAGTACGTATTTATTTTCTTTCGTTGCAGGAAAATTCAACAGCGTGACGCAAAAGCCAGGAAATCTGGAAATGACAATGCTTTATCGTGAAAATGGCGCTGATAAAATAAAAGCAAGTGTCGATACAATTTTCAATTTACATCAACAATCTTTAGATTTTTTAGAAAAATATACCAATTATAAATTTCCTTTTCAGAAGTTAGATTTCGCTTCGATTCCCGTTTTTCAATATGGCGGAATGGAACATGTTGGTGCGATTCAATATCGAGAATCAACTTTATTTTTGGATAATAGTGCTACCGATAGCGAAAAATTAAACCGAGCAAAACTTATTGCGCACGAAACCTCACACATGTGGTTTGGCGATTTGGTAACCATGAAATGGTTTGACGATGTTTGGATGAAAGAGGTTTTCGCCAATTTTATGGCAGATAAAATTATGAATCCGATTTTCCCGAAAGTCAATCATAATCTGCAGTTTTTTACAGCAAATTATGCTAGCGCTTACGCGGAAGATCGATCTTTAGGAACGCATCCGATAAGACAACATTTGGCAAATTTGAAAGATGCTGGTTCACTATATGGCGCTATGATTTACAACAAAGCACCAATTATGATGCGTCAATTAGAAGCTTCAATGGGAAAAGAAGCTTTTCAGAATGGAATTCAAAAATACATTCAGAATTATGCCAACGACAATGCCGATTGGAATAATCTCGTAGAAATTCTTGATGCAGAAACGCCTTTGGATATGAAGAAATGGAGCGAAGTCTGGGTAAACAAATCTGGAAGAGCTATTTTTTCAGATAAAATAGAATACGACACGCAAAATAAAATCAAGAAGTTTGAAATTACACAGCAAGCTGAAGATAAATCAGATAATGTTTGGCCTCAGGTTTTTCAAATAGGTTTAGTTTATACCAATGATGTAAAAGTGCTAACGGCAAATATCACAGATAAAAGTTTGATGCTAAAAGAGGCTATCGGACTTGAAAAGCCGCTTGCTATCATTTACAATTATAATGGTTTTGGATATGGTGTTTTTCCGCTTGACGGGAATAATTTAAATTATATCGCAAACCTAAAAGATGAGGTGGCAAGGGCTTCGGCATATAGTAATCTTTATGAAAATACTTTAATTGGAAATATTTATCCAAATCAAGCTTACGAATGCTTTTTAAAAGGAATTCAATCGGAAGAAAATGAATTGGTTTTGCGAATTGTTTCTAACAATCTGAACACTATTTATTGGAGATTTTTCACCGAAAAACAGCAAAATAAAGTTCAAAAGCAGCTTGTAGGTATTCTTTACGAACGCTTACAGGCTAATTTATCTTCGAATATTAAAAAGACATTGTTTGGTTTATTTACTTCAGTTGCTTATTCTGAGTCAGGAAAAGCGAGTTTATATAAGGTTTGGAATAGAGAAATCTCAATTACAGGTTTGAAATTAAATGAAGACGATTACACGAATATGGCAATGAATCTAGCGATTTTCAAACATCAAAAAGCTGATGAAATTTTGGAAACAACTAGAAATTCAATTTCAAATCCAGACAAAAAGAAGCGATTTGAATTTTTGCTTCCATCTTTATCTAAAGACGAATCAGTTCGAAATGCTTTTATAGAATCATTAAAAGATGACGCAAATCGCGAAAAAGAATCTTGGGTTTCTGTGGCTTTGTCAAATGTAAATCATCCGCTTCGTCAAGGAAGTGCACAAAAGTATATTAGATTTTCACTAGATTTGGTAGATGAAATCCAGCGTACAGGAGATATTTTTTTTCCGAAAGATTGGCTCGATAATACCGTTGGAAAATATTCGTCGAAATATGCTTTTGATGAAGTACAGCGATTCTTAAAAGAAAACCCTAATTTTAGTCCGATCTTGAAGCGTAAACTGTTTCAGGCGACAGATTTGCTTTATAAAGCACAAAATATTAAAAAAGAAACCGAATGAAAATTGAATCGGAAATAGAGAAAGTCTCGAGTTTTCAGCATCTGGAAATGCTGGCAAATCAGGTTGTGGAAGGTTTTATATCTGGAATGCACAAGAGTCCGTTTCATGGATTTTCGGCCGAGTTTGCCGAACATAAAGTTTATAATGCAGGAGAAAGTACTAAACATATCGACTGGAAATTGTTTGCCAAAACCGATCGTTTGTATACGAAACGTTTTGAGGAAGAAACGAATTTGCGTTGTCATTTGATCGTTGATAATTCGTCATCAATGCATTATCCAGAACTGAAATCGAATCAGCCATTTTATGAAAAGAAGATTGGTTTTGCAGTTTTGGCTTCGGCGGTTTTGATGAATATTCTAAAGAAACAGCGTGATGCTGTTGGTTTAAGCGTTTTCTCGGATCACTACGAATATTATGCTCCAGAAAAAGGAAGCGATCGCCATCACAGAATGCTTTTGAATAAATTGGAACAATTATTAGAACAGCCAAAAGCAAAGAAAACGACAGATACGATTACCTATTTGCATCAAATAGCAGAGAAAATGCATCGCCGTTCTATGATCATTTTGTTTACAGATATGTTCCAGACGCAAGATGACGAGAAATTATTCAACGCTTTACAGCATTTGAAGCATAATAAACATAAAGTGGTTTTGTTTCATGTGGTTGATAATCAAACTGAATTAAAATTTGATTTTGATAATGCACCAAGAAAATTCATTGACTTAGAATCGGGCGAAGAGGTTTCGATTTTTGCTGATAATGTAAAAGAAGAATATGAAAAAAGGGTAGAGGCTTACTTTAAAAACTTAGCTTTAACCTGTGCGAAGAACCAAATTAAGTACGTTTCGGTAAATGTGGGTGATAATTTTGAAAAAATATTGACTACATATTTGGTTGAAAAACAAAACTTTGGATAAAGATTTGAAAATTTATTTCATTTTTTTTACAAAAACACTTGCAGAAACGAAATTCTGTTATATCTTTGCAACCGCAATAACGCAGAGGTTTGGTAGTTCAGTTGGTTAGAATACATGCCTGTCACGCATGGGGTCGCGGGTTCGAGTCCCGTCCAGACCG
>Ga0160502_100224_pt1 | contig 62194 bp, 61 predicted proteins | sample DIDnMG_14_FD_108237 | JGI IMG/M metagenome (GOLD analysis project Ga0160502, IMG submission 108237) | Enriched soil microbial communities from UW Madison campus, WI, USA - DID2933_E24_Xylan MG | ecosystem: Environmental > Terrestrial > Soil > Unclassified | place: USA: Madison, Wisconsin... | reverse complement strand
GGCAGGAGGAAAATTAACCCCTAGACAGAAGATGATCAACCTGATGTATCTGGTTTTCATCGCAATGTTAGCAATGAACGTATCAAAAGAAGTTATTTCTGCTTTTGGTTTGATGAATGAAAAGTTTGAAGCTGCAAATACTTCATCAGTAACAACAAATACTTCTTTGCTTCAATCATTAGATCAGAAAGCTGCTGAAGCAAAAGGTGAATTCGCTATTGCTGCAGTTACTGCTCACAAAGTTGAAACTATTTCTAAAGAATTTTATGATTATATCGGAAGCTTAAAAGCTCAATCTATCAAAGGTTTCGAAGTTGAAAAAGAAACTGGAAAATTACCTTACGAGGCAATGGATAGAGGTGATAATATCGACGACTGGTTTACAGGAGACGGTTACACTAAAAAAGGTAACGAAATTATCGCTAAAATCGAAAAATATAAAGCGGACATGAAAGCTGCTTTAAGTGATAAAAAATATGGTCCAATTATCGCAGAGATTGAAAAGAAATTTGATGTTTCTGACGTGAAAAACAAAGAAGGTATAAAAGAAAAATACTTAGCTTACCACTTTAAAGGGTTTCCTGCAATTGCATCAGCTGCAAAACTTTCAGCTTGGCAAAATGATGTTAAAAAAGCAGAAACAGACGTTTATAACAGTGCTTTAGGAAAAGCTGCGGTTGCTGCTGCTTCTTATAGCAACTATCAAGCGATTGTTGTTTTAGATAAAAACGCTTATTTCCAAGGTGAAAAAGTTACAGGTAAAGTTGTTTTAGGTCGTTATGATGAAAACACCACACCTACTTCATTCCAAGGTCCTGGACAAATTGTTAACGGACAAGCTGTTATCTCTTTAACTGCAGGTGGAGTTGGAGAACAAGACATCAACGGACAATTTACTTTCTTAGAAGATGGTAAAAACATTCCTTTGAAATTCTCTGGAAAATATGTTGTAGTTCCAAGACCAAACGCTGCTACAATTTCTGCAGATAAAATGAACGTTGTATATAGAGGTGTTGTTAACCCAATCTCTGTATCTTTCGCTGGTGTTGATGCTAACAAAATTGTTGCTAGTGCGCCAGGTTTAGCTTCTGCTGGAAAACCAGGAAAATATAACATGAGCCCAGGTCAAGGTACTGAAACTACAATTTCTGTAACTGGTACATTGCCAAACGGTGATAAAGTAACTGATAAGAAAACATTTAGAATTAAAGGTATTCCTGGTCCAACAGGAACAATCAGAGGAGAAATGGGAGTTGTTAAAGGTCCTAAATCTAACTTAGAGATTGCTACTATTGGTGCTAAACTTCTTGATTTTGATTTTGAAGTTGGTTTAGATGTTGTTGGATTCAATATGAAAATTGCTGGACAGCCTACAGTTGTTGTTACAGGAAACAAAATGAATGCACAATGTAAACAAGTACTTTCAAGAGCAGGTAAAGGAGACCAAGTTACTATTTCTGAAATTAAAACTAAACTTGTTGGAGCTGGTAGTTATTTATTGCCAAGAACTGCTCCAGTAATTTACGAAATACAATAATAAAGGTAGTGTAAACTACATTCAATATCTTATAACGATACCACGATGAAAGTAAGAAATTTTTTAATAGCTATTATCTCTATTGCTGGAGGATTTGCTTCTAATGCGCAATCTAATTTGCTGAATGCAAAAACTCCTGCTCAGATCGGACTTAAAACTCCTGCTCAATTAATATCTGATAATGATAAGCCATTGGCTTACGGTTATGTAGATGATAGAGATATTTTGATGGGGAAAACTACATGGGAAATCATTGATTTGAATGAAAAAATTAACTTTCCATTATATTTTCCGGTAGATACAGCTAATATTGGTCCTAACAGACGTTCTTTATATGACGTTCTTACTAAGGCTATTAAAGGTGGGAAAGTAACTGAAGTATATACTGATAGTTATTTCAATACTAAAAAATCTATGAAAGACATCGAAGGATCATTATCTCGTATTGATACAACAGATGCTGGTAGAGAGTTAATCAACCAATATCCAGACGACTACAAATCACGTGTTGTGAAGAAAAAAGTAGTTACTGGTAGCGGTAAAAACAAAAAGGTTAATTATGTTGAAGAAACAGTTGGACCATCAAGAACAGTTCCTGCTGAATATATCTTGAAACAAGACCTTACTGCTGCAGATGTTACTCAGTATAAAATTAAAGGATACTGGTATTTTGACAAACGTCAAAGTGAATTGAAATATCGTTTACTAGGAATTTGTCCTGTAACTCCTGACGTTTATACAATGAATAGTGATGAAAAGGATTATATTGAATTGTTTTGGGTATTCTTCCCAAATTCTAGAGAAGCATTGCATGAAGCAAAAGCTTTCAATGATAACAACTCAGCTCTTCCGATTTCATTTGATCAGATTTTAAATTCTAGACGTTTTAATGCTGTTGTTTACAAAGAGGAAAATCTTTATGGAGACAGAGCAATTAGCGACTACATGAAAGACAATGCTCAAAACCAGTTGTTAGAATCTGAAAGAGTGAAAGAAAAAATTCGCAATTTCGAACAAGATATGTGGAACTACTAAGTTGATACATAACAAAATATCTGAAAAACTCTTACTACCTTTGTAGTAAGAGTTTTTTTTATGTGGATAAAACAGAATTAGATTGCAGCTTTTGCGAGAATAACTTCGGCAAGTAAAAATAATTTTATTTATGTAAGAAAAATAAAGCAATATTTTTAATAAAATTTCGTTTAATGTCTTGTAAAAGTTATCATGATGAAAGTAAGAAATTTTTTAGTTGTTATTGTTACTGTTGCTTCAAGCTTTGCTTCTAACGCACAGTCTAATTTACTTAATGCCAAAACTGCTGACCAAATTGGCATGAAGACACCCGCTCAGATGATATCTGATAATGATAAGCCATTAGCTTATGGTTATGTAGATGATCGCGATATTTTAATGGGAAAAACAGTTTGGGAAATTATTGACCTGAATGAGAAAATTAATTTTCCATTGTATTTTCCTGTTGACACTGCAAACATTGGTGCAGATAGACGTTCTCTTTATGATGTTTTAACCAAGGGGATAAAAAATGGTAGAATAACTGAAGTGTATGCGGATAGTTATTTTAATACCAAAAAATCTTTGAAAGATATAGAAGGAGCATTATCACGTGTTGATACAACAGATGGTGGTCGAGAACTTATCAATCAATATCCGGACGATTATAGATCGCGCGTCGTTAAAAAGAAAGTGGTTACTGGTTCCGGTAAAAACAAAAAAGTAAACTACGTTGAAGAAACGGTTGGACCAAAAAGAACAGTTCCGGCTGAATACATTTTAAAGCAAGATCTTACAGCTGCTGATGTAAGTCAGTATAAAATTAAAGGATACTGGTATTTTGATAAGAGACAAAGTGAATTGAAATATCGTTTGCTTGGTATATGTCCTGTAACTCCCGATGTGTATACGATGAATAGTGATGAGAAAGATTATATCGAGTTATTTTGGGTTTTCTTCCCCAATGCACGTGAAGTCTTGCACGAGGCAAAAGCTTTCAACGATCAAAACTCGGCACTTCCTATTTCATTTGACCAGATTTTGAATTCAAGAAGATTTAATGCGATTATTTATAGAGAAGAAAATATGTATGGTGATCGTGATATTAAAGATTACATGAAAGACAATGCTCAGAATCAGTTGTTAGAATCTGAAAGAGTAAAAGAGAAGATTCGTAATTTTGAAGAAGATATGTGGAATTACTAAGTTCTCAAACTATATTATAAGAAAAACTCTTGCTACCTTTGTAGTAAGAGTTTTTTTATTTTATCTATACACTGCACAATGCTTGATTATTTAATCGTCGGATCTGGTTTGGCTGGAATTTCTTTCGCTGAAGTTGCGCTTAAAAACAATAAAACTATTTTACTTGTTGATAATAAATCGCAGCATTCTTCTAGAGTTGCTGGCGGGCTGTATAATCCTGTCATTTTAAAACGCTTTAGTGAAGTTTGGAAAGCACAAGAACAATTGGTTTTAATGAATGATTTTTACAATCAGATTGAGGATAAATTGAAAGAAAAATTCAATTTTAAAATGCCAGTTTTGAGAAAGTTCTTTTCAATTGAAGAACAAAATAACTGGTTCGCAGCTTCTGATAAAATAAACTTAGCTCCTTTTTTGTCAACCAAATTAATTACTCAAAAATATAAAAGTATTGATTCTCCTTACGATTATGGAGAAGTCTTGCATACGGGATATGTAAATACTGCTTTACTTCTTGACACTTATCGGGAATATTTACTTCAGAATGATTTGTTACTCGAAGAATCTTTTGACAGCGCTCTTATCGAATTTTTAGATTCTGGAATTCAATATAAAAACATTCAAGCGCGTCATATCATTTTTGCAGAAGGTTTTGGAATGCATAAAAATCCTTTTTTCAATTATCTTCCGTTAGACGGTACAAAAGGTGAATTGTTTATAATAAAAGCACCTGATTTAAATCTGGATGTAATTGTAAACACGAGCGTTTTTATTTTACCTCTTGGCGACAATTTATTTAAAGTTGGTGCAACTTATAATTGGCAAGACAAAACCGATATACCAACAGAAGAAGGAAAGCAAGAACTTTTAGACCGCATAAAAGAAATTATTACATGCGATTTTGAAATCGTTAAACATTTCGGCGGAGTGCGTCCAACGGTCTCAGATAGAAGACCTTTACTTGGAACTCATGAAGTTTATAAATCTCTTCATATTTTAAATGGATTAGGAACTCGTGGCGTAATGCTTGGTCCAGCGATGGCAAAAGCATTATACGATCATATTGAAAACGATATTCCGTTAGATCGTGAAGCCGATATTAAGCGATTCCATAAAAGATACTTGAAAAGTCTTAATTCTCACCGGCCTTAGGATCATAAGAAACAAACATATTAATAGATAAGTTTCTTGAAAGACGAAGCACAAAAGGGAATAAAACAACTAAAGTCAAAATAATTGCAATAAAAGCTTGCTCTATTGTTGCTCCAAAAAAGACAAAAGAAACAATAAAAGCAGCAATTCCAACAGCAACATTTAATCCGTAGCTTACATACATGGCGCCATAAAAAAAGGAAGGTTCAATTTGATATTTGAATCCGCAATGGCTGCAATTATCATTCATTTTTAGAACTTTACTCAAATGAAGCGGGTTTTTGTCTTCATACATGCTTTCTTTTTGGCATTTAGGACAACTTCCTGTTAAAATGCTATTTAGTTTCGATCCTTTTTTTAACATTTGCAAAAATTTTATCAAAGGTACATTTTTACACCTTTATTTCTTGTAACAACAGTCACAAATTATGCTTAATATACACAATCTTTCGGTTTCTTTTGGAGGAACATATTTATTTGAAGAAGTTACTTTCCGTCTAGGAGCCGGAGACCGAGTTGGTCTTGTTGGTAAAAACGGAGCAGGTAAATCTACAATGCTAAAAATGCTAGCAGGAGATTTTAAACCAGACTCAGGAGTTATTTCTCAAGAGAAAGATATCAGAATGGGGTTTCTACGTCAGGATATTGATTTTGAACAAGGAAGAACTGTTTTGGAAGAAGCATATGAAGCTTTTACAGAGATTAAAGTTGTAGAGAAAAAACTGGAAGAAATCAATCATCAATTGGTTACCAGAACCGATTATGAAAGTGAAGAATACGGGCAAATCATTGAAGATTTATCTGATTACACACATCGTTTTGAACTTCTTGGAGGTTACAATTATGTGGGAGACACAGAGAAAATTCTTTTGGGTCTTGGTTTTAAAAGAGAAGTTTTCAATAACCAAACAGAAACGTTCTCTGGAGGATGGAGAATGCGTATCGAGCTTGCAAAACTGTTATTACAATCAAATGATGTATTGCTTCTGGATGAGCCTACTAACCACTTAGATATCGAAAGTATCATTTGGTTAGAAAATTTCCTTCGTAATTATCCTGGAGTTGTCGTGATTGTATCGCACGATAAAATGTTTTTGGATAATGTAACGAATAGAACAATCGAAATTTCGTTAGGTAAAGCCTACGACTTCAATAAACCATATTCTCAATATTTAGAACTGCGTCATGAAATTCGCGAAAAGCAATTAGCTACTCAAAAAAATCAGCAGAAAAAGATTGAAGAAACAGAAAAATTAATCGAGAAATTCCGTGCAAAAGCTTCAAAAGCTTCGATGGCGCAATCGCTGATTAAAAAATTAGATAAAGTCGAAAGAATCGAAGTTGACGAAGATGATAATTCAGTTATGAATATCTCGTTTCCAGTTTCAAAAGAACCGGGAAAAGTAGTTATTGAAGCTGAACATGTAACGAAAGCTTACGGAGACAAAACGATTCTTAAAGATATTAGTTTACTGGTTGAAAGAGGAAGTAAAATTGCCTTTGTTGGACAAAACGGACAAGGAAAATCTACTTTTATTAAAGCTCTTGTAAACGAATTTGAATACCAAGGAAATATCAAATTAGGACATAATGTACAATTAGGATATTTTGCTCAAAATCAAGCTGAATATTTAGACGGAGAAATTACTTTGCTTCAAACAATGGAAGATGCGGCAACTGACACAAATCGTATGAAAGTGCGTGATATGTTAGGTTCGTTTTTGTTCCGTGGAGATGATGTGGAGAAAAAAGTGAAAGTACTTTCTGGAGGTGAACGTAACCGTTTGGCGCTTTGTAAATTGTTATTACAGCCAATTAACGTCTTGCTGATGGATGAGCCTACGAACCACTTGGATATTAAATCTAAAAACGTTTTAAAAGCGGCACTTCAAAAATTCGGTGGAACTTTACTATTAGTTTCTCACGACAGGGATTTTCTTCAAGGAATGTCAAATATCGTTTACGAATTTAAAGATCAGAAGATTAAAGAATATTTAGGAGATATCAACTTTTTCTTAGAACAGCGTAATTTGGAAAACATGCGTGAGGTTGAGAAAAAAGATGTTGTAAAAGCAGCGGCTCCAAAAGAAAAAGAGATTGCCAAAGTATCTTATGAAGATCAGAAGAAAACAAAAGCACTTCAAAATAGATTAAGTAAAATCGAAAGCCAGATTCAGCAATTGGAAAAACAAATTCAGCATGACGATAAAATGTTGGAAACCAATTATGACAAGCATATCGAAGACGCTTCGTTCTTTACAGCTTATAATAAAAAGAAAGAAGATTTAGAGCAATTATTAATTGACTGGGAAGTTGTTTCAGAAGAGATTGATAGTTTTAATGCGTAGTTTTTAGTCGCAGTCGCAGTTTTCAGTCTCAGTGGGACTTATTAAAACCTTTGTCAAAGTTTAATCCTTTGACAAAGGTTTTTAATTTTCAGACAATCCAAAATAAAGCCTGTATAAGTGACTGAAAACCGCGACTGATAGCTAGAAAAACTACTTAATAATCCCAATCGATCTAGAATGTTCAATCGCTTTACTGCTTTCTTTAAAATAGCAAACGGACACATTCAGACTTTCTAAATTATTTAAAATCTTTATTACTTCTTTTTTCTGATTTTTGCCAGTTTGCCTAATGTAAACTGCAATTACTGTTACAGGAAATATTTTGCAGATTCTTTCGTACAACATTGGATCGTGTTGAGAATCATCGCCCATTAAAACATATTTTAAAGTCGGATAAAATTCTACAACATGTCTTATTTTTTCAAATTTATGATCGTGATTTCCTCTTCCGCTCATAAAGAAATCGGTAATTCCTCTTTTGATATCTTTTAGCAGAAAAACCGCTTTTGGCAATTTATTAATTCGGGTAAATTTGGCAATAAACCGATACAAATTCCATTCGCTGCTTGAAATGTAAAAAAAAGCGTTTACTTCTTCGACGTTATCTCTTCCAGCAGAACTTAACGCTTGGTAGTGAGGCACAACATCTTTGAAAACTTTTCGGTCGTTTACATTTCTAAATAATAAAATATAAAGTTTTCGAAAGAAATTGTTCGTATGGGAAATCAAAAAAGTATCATCAATATCCGATATAATACCAAGTTTTCCTTTGTGAGGCCTTATAAAACTGCCTTCGCAAGTTACGGTCTCGTTTTTATATTTTAAACTGACTTCGTAAGGCATCCATCCAAAATGAGTTTCTTTTTCTAGTGGAATACAGAAATTAAAATAGCCATCATCGAGTGTTTTGGTATGAATTACTTCATTGTTGTAATGCAAATAAACATCAAAATTTTTAATGGTTTTTATTCTGAACAATTTGAGAATCGAAGTAGCATTTTTTAATTTTCTTCTCTCAAAATTGTATTTGTTTTCTCTTTTTAAAACGTGCCCCATTACAATTAACTCTTGCTCATTTGCATAACCTCGATATAATTGTAGAATTGGTTTCATTAATTACGTATATTTATGTAACTGTAATTTACTCAATTTTAATTGGTTTTAAAAATAAAATTTTGAAAAAGAATATTCTGTTTGTTGTAAATCCTATTTCTGGAGACTTGGATAAATCTGATTTGATTGATGCTGTTCAAGAATTTGCGACAACCAATCATTTCGATTTGGAAGTTTATGAAACAACTGGAAAGAATGATTTAAGAGCGATACAATATTTATACGATGAATATCTGCCAGAACGAATTATTGTTGCTGGAGGCGACGGAACGATAAAGATGGTCGCCGAGGCAATGGAAGATCAAGATGTTGTAATCGGTATTTTGCCTGCAGGATCGGCAAACGGGCTTTCAGTAGACTTAAATCTTCCTCCTGGAATAGAGGAAAACCTTAAAATAGCGTTTTTGCATCATTATATTGAAATGGATATGATTTGCATCAACGGAAAAAAAAGCATTCATTTAAGCGACCTTGGATTGAATGCCAATTTGGTAAAGAATTACGAGCAAAGTGATATTCGTGGTTTCTGGGGATATGCATTGCAGGCTTTTACAACACTCAAAGAATCTGAAGAGCCTTTTGTAGCTACTATTTCGGCAAATAATAAAACAGTGGAACATATTGCAAGAATGATCGTTATTGCCAATTCGCAGAAATATGGAACGGGTGTAATTATAAATCCAAATGGTTCTATGAATGATGGAAAGTTTGAATTGGTAATTTTAAAAAGCCTTGATTTGCTTTTAATTGGAAAAATTATCACAGGAAATATGCCAATTGATTCAGATGATATTGTGATTATTTCGACAGATAAAGCTGAAATAAAAACAGATTATCCTGTTAATTTTCAAATTGATGGGGAATATTGCGGAGCACAAACTTCTTTAGAAATTGATATTTTGCATAAACAAATGAAAATTGCTGTTCCGTGATTGTGATTGATGCTTTATTGAAGAAATATTGGTGTTGAATTATGTCGCTCCGCTGGAGCTTTTTTGCTTTACAGCTAATTTTTCTATAAATATGTCGCTCTTCCAGAGCTAAAAAAAGCTCCGTTAGGAGCGAAATATTTGTAGAAAATATTTGATTCACAAATCCTAAAAGCTCCAGCGGAGCGAAACATTTTTATTTAAATGGATTTCTCTCCTGCCATTCCGTTTTTGGTTCCAAATAATTGAAAAATCTCGAAATGTTATGATTGATTAAAGCATTGCTATGTGTGATTAAACCATACATTTTAACTGGTTTTGCTCCAACCGAACTTTTAATTTCAAGAGCTGTTCTGGCAAAAACAATTTCTTTGAAACCTTTCTTAATAGAATAAGCAATCATATCGTAGAGCATATTTAAATACAGCATTTTTTCGCGCTGAACACTTTCGTCGTAACCAAGAAAATAAGTATCCATGACATCGCCATTTTTGATTAAAGTGTTGAAACCAATTAATTTTTCGTCTAAGAAATATCCATAAAGAAGAAAGTTTTCTCCCATTATTTCTTTAAAAAAGCTAAAATGATTTCGTGCTAGAAAAAAAGTATTGAAAGGCGCATTTTTTGCAACATGAAAATACAAGTCGTAAATCACATCTTCATACTGTTTAATGTCGGAAAGTGACATTTGCTGTTTTACAATTCCTTCCGATTTTTTGCGTGCACGTTTGTATTGATCGCGATATTTTTTAGATAAAGCATCGATATAATCTTGTTCTGATTTCCAGTTTTTATTGATTTCGAAAATCATATTTGGCTGGGTAGAAAACGTATAATTATTTTTAAATTCAGCTTGAAGAGGTTCGATTTCTTTTGCTGTAAAATCTTTAATGCTGGTTATATGTACTTTCTTTCCGCTTTCTTTTAAGTCCTTTTTTAGCTGATTAATTGCTTTATGAAGTATTTTGACAGCTTTAGATTCTTTGACGTCTTTGTCAAAAATAAAAGCATTTTGTCCTGTAAGCATATTATTTCCAATAAACAAAACATGCGAAGCAAAATTCTTTAAAGCAAAATTACGTACAGAAGTTTTTAAGCATTTATCGCGCTCACCAAAAGATTCGAGTTTCTCAGCAAATAAGAATTGCGTCAAAACAATTCCGATTAGTTTTTCTTCTTCAAAAAGACCAATAAAATGACAAGTCATGTTTACTGGACAAGAGTTTTCCAGTACTTCGAGATATTCTCGTGTCAAAAAAATGTTATTTGTTGCGAGCGAGTTCCATTCTAAAGGCAGTAATGAAGCGCTTTTGTAAATCTGGAAAGAATATGTTGTATTCAAAAGAGTGAGCTAATTTCTTCAAAATTAGATAATATTTATAATAACTTATGGGGTTTAAGCTATTATTAAGAAAACCCGCCTGAAATTTAGTTTTCAAACGGGTTTATATATGAATTTTATTAAGCGAATCCGCAGATGATTCCGCCCATAAGAGTTAAGGTTAGCATCCAATATCCAGCATGAATGAAAATATATTTCCAAGATTTTCTTTCGAACAAACCATTGATTCCGATAATTGGAAATGCGAAAAATAATCCAGACATAAATCCGTGAAGTGCTCCGTGTTTAAAAGTTCTATAAGCCATTCCATAATCTGCCATAAAAGCAGCAAAAGAAGGTTTTGCGCTTTCCATCAAAGGCGGTCCGCCAACCATTCCGATTGCGCCAGACTGATGAATGGTTAACGACATTAAAGTCATTGTAATCATTAAAGAAAAAATGTACGTTAATCCGAAGATTTTAAGCATGTTTCCTTTTCGTAACTCTTCTTGAGTGAAATTGTTTTCTCTCATCCAGATCGTTCCGAATACTTTTGGGTTGTACCAAATAAAGCCAGTTACCAATGTTACAATTGCGGCAAGAAACAATGCAGCGAAGTTAATTTCCATAATATGAGGTTTTTAGAATTAGTTGATCAAATGTAATCAAAAATAAAATAGAATTTATAAATATTAAAAGTAGTATAAATCTTTCAAGATAATTTTTTATCAACACTTTGCCGAGAGATAGTGCATTTTATCTGCGAAATGTATAATTTAGGCGACAGATTAAGTTGCAAAATCGATTATGAAAGTTTTAGTTATTTTTCTTTATACATTTCTGTTTTCGCTAAGTGTGCTGGCAGATACTGTTTCGGACAAAGAAAAAGAGGCGCTCATACAATTGTATCATGCAACAAATGGATCACAGTGGAAAAAGAAATGGGATTTAAGTTTGTCTGTTTCAACTTGGTACGGTGTTCGAGCTGAAAATGGAAAAGTCATTGCATTAGATTTGGCCAACAATAATTTGCAGGGAAAATTGCCTGAAGCTTTTTTTGATCTTGTCAATTTAGAAACAGTAAATCTTGAAAAGAATAAAATTGAAGGGAATTTGTCTTCTTCTGTTTTTAATTTAAAAGAATTAGAAACGCTTAATATTTCAGATAACAGATTGTCAGGAATGCTTCCATCTTCGATTTGCCAATTGAGTAAATTGAAAGATTTGGAGCTTTTTGCGAATAAAATTTCAGGAGAACTTCCGTCAGAAATTGGAAAATTAAATCAGTTAGAAATCTTAGCCGTTTTCAATAATGAAATTCAAGGAAAATTGCCTATTTCGATTTATAAGATTTCAGGTTTGAAAGTGCTTTTGTTGAACAATAATAAGTTGTGCGGAAGTTTGACAGAAGAAATAAGTAACTTTACAGCTTTGCAGAATTTAAGCTTATTTGACAATAATTTTAATGGCGGAGTTCCAAAAGCAATTGAAAAACTTGTAAATCTGTCCGAATTAAATCTTTCGTACAATAAATTTACAGGAGAAGTTTCAAAGAAAACAGCATTGTTAGATGCTTTGAATATGACAATGATAGACGAAAATGGAAATCCGTTTTTATTAGAAATAAACCAAGAAAATAAATTACAATAGTTTACCCAAAATTAATCGATGCTTATGAATGAATTTTACACTCGTTAAACAAGTTGATTAAATATATTTAGTTAATTGCCAAAACCGTAATTCGTTACGGTTTTCTGGTTTCTAGACCTTTCGTTTCACAAAAAATAACATTTAATTTAGACTTTATTTTGTTATGTTTGTCTAAAATTTTATAACTTTAATATCCGTTTAAAAAGCAAAAGCTGAGTCATCAGCGCCTATTACTAATCACTTAATAAGCAAAAATTATGACACTACAATATCAAGGTGAACAATACGGAAAGCCAACAACTTTTACCATCAGAATTATTGGTAATAACTTATCAAAAAGTAGTTCAAATTATCAAATAGATCTTTTGGTTGGCGATAAAAAAGTACCAACTTTTACAAGTGAAATTCACCAAAGTCTTTCTAATTGTTTAAAAGAAATTTACTTGTTCAGAAAACATAACGGAATCAAATTCAATGAATCAACTGAGAAAATCGTTTCGCTTTATGTTCCTTACGATAAAGTTTTGTACAATTACAATAAATATGCTTTGTTTAGAGCATAATTTTTCTCAAAACATGAAATTAAAAAAGACCATTTGAAAAAATGGTCTTTTTTGTTATCTGATTATTTTTAAATAAGCGCTATAAATATCTTCTTTTAGAGAAGTTCGCATATAATATACGTTTTCGTCTTTTTCCTTTAAATCAAACTGAATTAAACCTGCATCACAATAGTAATACAATAAGTTGTCATCATTTGGAAATTCAATATTTGAAACAGGCAAAGTGGTTAATTTTAACTCATATGCGATTTCACCATTTGATAAATCCAATTCAAAAAGTTTCTTTTTGCGGGTATATCCCCAAAGATTGTCATTTTCTCTTGTAATGTATTCAATATTGTCACCACTAATATCGGTTTTCCACAACTGAGTTCCTGTTTTTGAATCTACAGCATAAATAGAAGTAGTTGTTGAACCTTGCGCAGCAAAATAAATGTTTTTGTCTTTACTAACTATACGTTCCTTGCTATTGTATTGATTTTCATCAAACTTAAATTGCCATACAATATCAAGTTGAGGGCTTAAAGCAAAAAGCGTGTTTTTTTCGCTTGTAATAAATACATTTTCGCCATCAGTTATAGGTTGTCCGCTCATTACTTCCTCGAAGGTTTTTTGGTTAAGAACTTTTCCTGTATTTGCGTCAAAACTATAAACATTCATTCCGCTTTGCGTGAAAATTTTGTTGCCAAAAAACAAAGGCGGAATGTCGTTAGTTGGAGTTTCAAATTTATAGCTCCATGCTAAACTTCCGTCTTTTATATTAAGCGCATATAAATTACTGCTCTGATTCTGATTTTGAGCCGTTATATACAATTTTCCATTTTGTATAATAGGAGTTTGATCTTTTAAAACAATCTGATCGGTAACATTTCCTAATCTCGATTTCCAGAAAATATCTCCAGTTTGATTGTCTACTGCTAGAATTTCGCCATTTATAAATGGAACATATACAACACCATCAGCTATTGTTACTTTATTGGCACACATTTCAGTAAAAGAATCGGCAGCTTTTACAGTCCAGACGATTGATTCAGATTCTAAATCGTATGAAAAAAGAGAACCATCATAATCATAAATTAAGATTGACGCTTCATCTAAAGAAACTTTTTTAAGCGGACGAAGTGATTTATTAACGACTGTTTCTGCCTTAGTGTTAGAAACAGTTTTGTCTGGTTTTGCAGCTGCAGGAACTTGTCCGAACATATCTAGAACAGCAAATACAAGTAAAAAAGTTATTAGTTGTCTTTTCATTTTTAAGATTTAGGTTTTATAATTTGATTTGAGGCAATTATTTGAGTTGAAAAATATAACTATTTAACGTAAAAAAGATAGATTAAATATTAGCAAAGTGTTTTATTTTTTAATGTTTTACGATCAAAAAAAATGAAACTGATGCAAGTGTCAAATATAGAAAAAAAATAGATGAGAGTTATGAAGAATGCGTGCCAGGAAAATATGTTGTAAGGAGATTTAGAGTTGTTTCATAGATCGTTTTTCTCCTCACTTTTGCAACTAACCAAGATAAGAAACTCATAATAAAAATATCTTTAGGTCCGTTTTGTGCTGAAATTATAAAATCTTCTATTTCTTTTTGGAACTTTTGAGTTTGTATAATTTCGGGTTTCAAAACATATTGTTCTGCAAACAAAAGATATTGAACAACACGTTCTTCGTCTACCGTTAAAAGATATTTTTTATAACGTCGTTTAAAACTTTTTATTCTAGATAAAGCTAGTTCTATGTTTTCTTGCTGTGCATGCAAAAGAATCTCGACAAGACATTTTTTTATTGTCCAATCCATTCCCATCTTTTTTTCGTACCAGTTGTCTGTATGATTTAATTTTGCCATTTCTTTTACGGCATTACGTCCAGCATTTTGCTGAATGTAAAAAACGATAAGCATAAGCCGAATGTCGTTACTGTCGTTTGGATCTGCTTTTTTGTTTAAAGAGAGTGCTTTTTCAGCAATTTCTATTGCTTTTTGCGAATGGCCAAGATAGTTTTCATTGAAAGCCAACAATAAAAAATAGCGAAGACAGAAACGCTGATAATATTTGCCAGATTGTTTCTGAAGTTCTGTAAACATCAAATCAAGATAATTCAAAGATTCAGAAAACTGGCCATTTCTAAAATAGAAATTAGCTATAAAATATAAGATGTAAATATGATAATATAAATGTCTATCCGTAAAATCGTTTTTCCTGCTAATGAATCGATAGCTTTTGAGAACAAAAGGCTGTATAAGTGCGTAATTGTTGTTTATGGAAGCATATTCGTTGGCAATAAATAAAATTTGATACAGCGATTTAAAAGTCAATCCTTGTTTTAATGATATTCCGTTTGTCTCAATAGTGCTTTTTATAAGAGCCTGAAAATCGACTATTCGGCCTTCGTGATAAATAGCAGCAAGTTCCCGACGCAATACAGCATAACCTAAATTAAGCTGTTCCTCATATTCGAGCTTTTTTTTGTTCGATTTAAACTTCTGTATTATTTTTTCGATTGGTTCCGAAAGATTGAAATGGGCAAATTGAATTTGAGTCAGGTAGATTTCGTTAAGAAGACTAAAATGTTCTATGCTTAATGCAATTTCTTCGGCTTTTGCCAGACATTTGAAAGCTGTTTTTGTTAATTTATGTTCAAAGAATAAACGGCTTACTACAATAAGACGAAGTATTGCATTTTCTTGCGAAGTATCATTTTCAAAACTTCGATTAGCCATGAAATCAATCATGTTGTCGTAAAGTCTTTTTCTTAGCGCATGATACGCATCAGCGCTTTTTTTATCTTTTATAATATTTTTTGTAATTTTTATATCGTCAGTTTTTAAAGAATTGAATAATTCTATATTTCCTGTATCTTTTCGTTTGTTCTTTTTTGATAGATAATGTATGAATGCCTTTTTTTCAGTTTCATTCATCATATTTGCTATTTCTTCAAGTGCATTCATAAGTGCGATTTTATCAGGATAAAAATAATAAAATATATTTTTATATCGTCAGTTTTATGAATAAATTGACTTTTACAACTTCTATTTCATTCGGACATTTGCTTCATAATTATAAAACATAAAATTATGGAACCGCTAAAATCAAATGAATCAAACAACAATTCAGAATCAAAAAATGCAAGATTAAACAATGCTTATCCTTTAAAGCCAAGTGCCGCTTTCGTTGGTGCATCCTGGATGACGTTAATTATAGGTATGACCGCATATTGTATTGGTCTTTATAATTCGGCAATGGCTTACAATGAAAAAGGATATTATTTTACCATTCTTCTTTTTGGTCTTTTCTCAGTAATATCAGTTCAAAAAAGTGTAAGAGATAGGCTAGAAGGTATTCCTGTAACCGATTTGTATTATAGTATAAGTTGGTTTAGTACGATTGCTTCGATAGTCTTATTAATAATTGGTCTTTGGAACGCCGATTTACTTCTAAGCGAAAAAGGATTTTTCGGAATGTCATTTGTGTTAGGATTGTTTTCTGCACTTGCTGTACAAAAAAACACGAGAGATCTTAAGCAATTTGAATCGACTACAATATAGTTTTTAGCGGGCCTCATTACTGTTACAGAATTGTGCAGTTTTGAGGTTTTCTAAACTTGATTTAAAAACACCATTTCTAAGGAGTGGTGTTTTTTTTATTTGTCAAAATTCCAAACTATTTCTGGACAATGATCAAGAAACTTTTCTTGCGAAAAATTAAATCTATGTTAAATAAGCAGCTTTATTTCAATATTAATTTTGAAATTTGTGAAATGTCTAATTAACAACAAGATAGTATGGGAACACAGATTATAGAACTGGAGAAAAAATACTGGCACGGAGTTGAAAATCATGATTATGAAACGGTAAAAAACTTGACACTGTTTCCTTGTATAGTTGCCGGAAAAAATGGTGTTCAGAATATTAGTGAGGCTGATTTCAAAAATATGTTCGACTCTGGGCAGACCAATAAAATAAAAGTGCTGAACATTTATAATGTAAAAGAAAAGCTAATTGCCGAAAATACTGCCGTAATAGGATATAGTCTCGATTTTGAGATATTAGATCAAAATCTAAAAGAACCTATAAAATGTGTCTGCACATCCACTTGGATTAAAGAAAATAACAAATGGGCGTGTGTGATGCATACTGAAACAGAACTGGAAAAAAAATAGTTGTGTAGAGGGAATAGTTTAGAAAATAAAAAAGCTTTAGAGGAATCTGAAGCTTAAATAATGAATCTTGAGTTAATAAATGGAAAGTTTAACAATTAAGCAAATAGTTATTAAATATTCGGTTTTGATATGTTTGGTCATTTCAGTGATTTTGATAGCAATAGCAACCTTATTTTACCCAGGTGGATCATTGCTGGACAAAAACTCTATAGGATTTAGTTGGTCGAAAAATTTCATAAGCAACTTGTTTGCGGAAAAAGCTATAAATGGATCAGAAAATCCAGGCAGGATTTGGGCAATTATAGGAATGGCATTCCAATCTATTGGTTATGGAGTTTTTTTTATCAATATGTCCAAAAAAATCGATTCAGGGCAATGGAGTAGTATTTTAAAATTTATAGGATTTGCCAATGTATTGTTTATTTTTTTAATTGCCACTCCCTTACATGACTTAGGGACAATATCGATCATTTTAACATTGTTTGGTTTATTTACCGTTACTATATTTATCTTAAAGTCAAAGCTTCATTTGCTTAAATTTTGCTGTATTATCTGCTTATTGACTTTTTACTGTTTCTTTTTCCTATTTGGGTTTGGTTATTTGGGTTTAGCCGTTATCATGCAGAAAGTATATAATGCAAGCTCGATCCTTTTAATTTTAGGCTTAGAGTATTTTACCAAATATGAAGATTTTGTAGAAATTAAATCAGAAGGACAAAAAATATAAGAAACGAACGGCCTCGCTCAAGAACACGTAGAAAATAAAAAAAGCTCCAGATTTCTCTGATGCTTTTGTCTTAGTACTAGGGCTTGTGTTTATAATTCGCAAATTTTTTAATATGAATAAAATAAAATACTTATCAAAAGTCTCTGATTTTTATAGTAATATCTTTATGCTGTTAGTATTAGATCTTATAAAAATTGCCAAGAAGTTTTGTTTAAATTCAGTGGCTTTATGAAAGGCACATTTTTTGAATATATTTTTTGAAAAAGTGCAAATTGGAAGACATTTGCTTAACATTTTTTTTAAAGAGCATTCGATCAAGCAAATCTTATAAATGTTATAGACATATGAGAAAAATTGTCCCAATATTAATATTATTGACTTCGATTCTATCTTTTGCACAAAAAAAAGAGAATTGGAATGAAATTACAATTAAAACTTTAGACTCAATAAAGAGTGAACTAAAACCAGAGCAAATCAAGTGTTTTAATTTATTGATTTCAAAAAGAGAAGATTACCAAACTCAAAAGCGAATTGATACAACAAGTTCGACAATTTTAATAACTGAGGGATATAATTTTTCGGAAAGAAAATATGGAATCTATGAAGATTTTCTTTTCGATAATAATCATATATTTTCTTATGAAAATGACGCTCAAGAAATTGGGGTAAGTTTCAACGATTATGAAGGGTTTATAGAATCTGCTCTCAATAAAAAGACTTTGGACTCCATTAAACCACGGAAATATAAAGCGGTATTTGGTTGTTCGCCTACCAAAAGAACAATAAGAAAATCAAGGAAAATAGTGAAAATGGCTCAAAAAGAAGGAGTGATATCCGAAGGATATGTGAAAATCTTGACCTTGATTGATAATAGAACTGGAAAAATGAAAGTCTCATTTTTGATTCCGAAAGCAGGAAATAGAGAAGTCAAAATTTCTTATGGACCTTATTACTCAGAAATGAAATTGGAATATTGGCTAAACTAAATTATAGCTTTGATCTCTAACTACTAGAGCGTACGTCTTGCTAGTGAACATAAAGAAAATTATAAATCAACTTAAACAAAAAAAGCTCCAGATTTCTCTGAAGCTTTTATCGTTGTAGCCCTAACGGGACAATTCTCGAACCATTTTGCAGAGGATTTGAGTAATTTAGTTTAAGTTTTTTGACGACACTCAATTAATTACTTTTAATTTTTTTCACTTAAAAATACTTAGTTTAAGTTTGTTTGATAGTTGATGCAGTGAAAAAAAAGTTATTTTGATTACATTACAAATTCTATTTCTTGAATTAAAATTATTCTTTCGAAGGCAATGGGATAATTTTATCTAAACCAGATTCTAACAGGGACTCTTCCATCATGATTGCATATATATCTACTCCCTCTTTGTCGCAAACTTCAAAGCAATCATTCATCAGATTATTTCTTATTTCAGCATCTTCTTCATTGTAAGTAGGGACATTAGTTTGTAAATTAACGTAGTCATTAAAATCATCATCAGGATGAAAACTTAATCCTTCAGAAATTAATTGTCTCGCAAATTGTTTAACATCATCGATTGTTGAAATTTTAGTAATCATAGCTTTTTTTAATTTAAAATGATGAGTGGTATTTGTAGTTAAGTTTTGTATAATGCAATATTAATTTATATTTAAGATATAAAAATATTTGACAAGTTAGGATTGACAGTTTTAAAAATAACTAAACCGAAGTTTCAAAGATGAATTCAAAAAGATTATACAAATGTATCTAATAATTTAGGTATATGAGATATCTTTGTCAAAAAAATAAATTTTAATTTTATAAATTTACGGAAATCTGGAACTGTTTCATATGGTTATTCTATTTGCATGAATACTAAGATTATAAAAACAGCCCTGTAGTAACGATTTTTTTCTTAATCTATAAGTAAGTTAAATAAATTTTCCTCTCATTTAGATATCAATCTATTTATAAATATACTATAATTATTTTGGTTATTGATTTTCAAAAAAAAGTACAAAACTTTTTAATCTGTAAGATCAGAATCTTAAAAAGGAATCAGTAGAATTTCATCGTTAGATTAATTAAAAATTTTGTTAGTTTGTTCGCATAAATTGATTCATTAAATGGAAGAAAGAGCTGTATTGAAAAGAAAAAAAAAACAAGACTCAAATATGAAAAATACGGTCGTTCCAAGTGAATTTGATCTTGCTTTGTTAACACATTATCACTCAACTAAATATTTAACATATAATGGTGCTTTAGGATTTGGAAAGAAATATCCAGATCTTGCAGAACGTAACGATATATATTCACTTTACACAAAAGTACGTGAAAATGCGGGATATGATTTTGTTGCACCGTTTCCAGGTCCGAAAGAAGGCAAAGAGAAATTTACATTTATCGATTTATTTGCAGGCATAGGTGGATTTCGTATGGCTTTACAAAATTTAGGAGGTAAGTGTGTTTTTACTTCTGAGTGGGATAAGTATTCTAAACAAACCTATTTTGCTAATTATGGAGATTATCCTTTTGGCGATATAACAAGTGAAACAGTTAAAGCTCATGTTCCGAAACAATTTGATATACTTTGTGGCGGATTCCCATGTCAGCCGTTTTCAATTGCTGGAGTTTCAAAAAAAAATAGCTTAGGCAGGTTGCACGGTTTTGAAGATGAAAAACAAGGTAATTTGTTTTTTCATATAGCAGAAATTATCCAATCACATAGGCCTAAGGCATTTTTTCTTGAAAATGTAAAGAATCTTGTGTCACATGATAAAGGAAATACCTTTAAAGTAATAAGAGATACACTTGAAGGACTAAATTATTCCTTTGACACGGCAGTGATAGATGGTGCTTATTTTGTTCCACAACATCGAGAAAGAACTTTTATGATTGGATTTGATAAAGATTTTTTTGGAGATAAGGTTGCTTTTGATTTCAAAGATGTGAAAATACCTAAAATTAAGAAACCTGTGAAAACTATATTACAGTTAGAAGTTCCTGAAAAATATACTCTTACGGATAATTTATGGAATTATCTGAATGAATATGCTAAAAAACATCGGGAAAAAGGAAACGGTTTTGGTTTCGGTTTAGCTAATCTTGAGGGTGTTACACGTACAATCAGTGCTCGTTACTATAAAGACGGAGCTGAAATTCTAATTCCTCAGCATGGAAAAAACCCTAGGAGATTGACTCCTCAAGAAGCAGCTGCTTTACAGGGATATCCCATGTATCCAATCAATACTGATGAGGAAAAAAAGTCTTTAAAAATTCCCGTTTCAGATACACAAGCTTATCGTCAGTTTGGCAATTCTGTTGTAATGCCTCTTATACAAGCGATAGGTAATGAGATAGCTTTAAAACTTAGAAAGCCAGTTGCTAATGAGTCAATTATGTAAATACTTTAGTAGTGTTGGAGTTAAACGACTTAGTCAGGTTGAAGTAATTGCAAAACTTTCAAATCAGCACGAATTTAATGGGATAGGTGATTTTAAAAGGATGTTTGGATCACAAAAAAAGAAATTCAATGCTAAATATATATTTATATCTGACGATGAGAGTCAAATGCTTAATGAAGATGGTACTCTCACTTGGTATGATGCACGTGAAAACCATCCGACAAGAAGTGAGTTTCGACTCTATTATTCGGCTAATGATGTACTTAAGAATGCGCAAGTTGGCGATTTAGTTGTTTTAGCTCAGATAGACTCTAACAATATCGCTGTAATTATTGCTCGTTCTGGTACAACTTCTGAAAAACAACTATTATGGTTATTCGACTTGTCTATTATTACAGATAAATTTACTGTAAAGGATCTCAGTAAAAGTAGTAATGATCTAAGCTTTGCTAGGAAATATATAATGTCTTCTCTCGGTTTTGAAATAGAAGAATATGCACCAGATTTCTTGGAAGAAATGTTGACTTTATTTGGGAAAAAGTTTCCAACAACAAAAGAGTTCTCGCAATATGCCCGTTCTACAGTTAAAGATATTTCACCAATTGAAGCTCCAGACGAAACTATCATAGCTTGGATGGAAAGGGAGGAACTACTTTTTAAAACACTTGAAAAAGAAATTATTAAAGAGTCTTTACAAAATGGTTTCGGTGAAGATGGATTAGATGTGGACGAATTCATTAGATTTTCCCTTAGTGTTCAGAATCGTCGCAAGGTAAGGGCAGGTTTTGCATTTGAAAACAATCTTGCTGTTATTTTTTCAGCGAATAAAATTGATTTTTCACATGGTTCAGTAACTGAAAGAAATAATAAGCCTGATTTCATCTTTCCAAGTATACAGCAGTATCATGATAATGATTTTGATAAAGATCTCTTAACAATGTTAGGAGTAAAAACGACTGCAAAAGATAGGTGGCGACAAGTATTGTCAGAAGCGGAACGGATTCCGCATAAACATCTTGTTACATTAGAGCCAGCAATTAGTAAAAATCAGACTGAAGATATGAAAGCTAATAATCTGCAACTGATTATTCCTGATCCTCTTCTGAGTACATTTCTACCAACACAGCTCGTTGATATAATAAATCTAAGTACTTTTATAACATATCTAAAGGATAGACAGAATATTTTTATTAAAAATAATCTTCTGTTTTAGTATCTTTATTTAAATTTTTAGAAAGATCTATGTCAAAACTTGTTAATGAAGCCATAAACGCAGTGAATGCTGGCATATGTAGTTTCTGTAAATTTGTTAGTCCGAATGACGCTGGCACAACTGGCGCACATCAAGCTGGGCTTTATATTCCTAAAAAAGCTGTAAGCCTAATTTTTGATTCACCTGGTATAAAAGGTCAGAATAGAGAGGAAACAGCTTATATTCAATGGCACGATGGCATCATAGCTCCAGATTGTCGATTAAAATATTATGGTGTTGGGACAAGAGGTGAATACCGTATTACTCGCCTCGGAAGAAGCTTTAAGCCAGATGATCTTGTGATAATAGTTAAAGTTACAACGTTAAATTACAAAGGATTTGTGATTACATCTGAGGAAAATCAAAATATATTCCTTGCAAATTTTAAACTAGCAAAAAGCGACACAAATGCTTTGATAAATCCTAGTGAGATACCAATATTAGATACAGATCTAGAACGTGAATTCCCTATGGATGAAGATTTATTGCCAGATTCAAGTGATTATATTACTCATGAACACAATTTTAGACCAAAAGCGCACATTCTTACATTGTTGGGAGACGAACTTATTCGCGACCCAGTTATGGCAATTTATGAATTAGTCAAAAATAGTTATGATGCTGATGCCAAAGAAGTTAATGTTAGTTTTAATAATATTTTGGATTTGCCAAATGCAAATATTGTTATAATTGATTCTGGTCTTGGTTTAACAGATGAAATATTGGAGAATGTCTGGCTTGAGCCAGGAACTGCACATAGGAAGCCTATTGACGCAAATGGAAAACGTAAAATTATTCGTACCCCAATCTTCCATCGAGTACCAATGGGGGAAAAAGGAGTTGGAAGATTTGCTGTGCATAAACTAGGAAGAATTATTAAGTTACGTAGTAGACCAGCAATATGTATTTACGATGAAGATAATAATTTTTTGAGGAAAGAGCTTTTAAGTTACGAGCTTAATTTAGAAATTGATTGGGAAAAATTTACGCAGTCAAAATATCTCTCAGATGTTAGTATTTCATGGACAAAAAATACAGATCCTAATAGTTTTTATTTTAAGGATGATTCTGGTACGAAAATAGAAATTGCGGGACTTAAAGAAAGTTGGACTCGTGGTATGGCAAGATCATTGAAGCGACATACAATTTCAATGGTTTCTCCAAAGAACGACTTTTCTAAATTCCAAATTTCATTAGATTTTAATAATAATTGGCTAGATAGATTTCCAGATATCAATGAAGTGATAGCAAGTGCGCCATACAAACTGACAGCGTTTATTGATAGAGATTACAATTTTTCGTTTGAGTATGAATTCAATCTTGCAAATAATAAAGATATCGGGTCACGTGAAATAAAAAGAGATAAAAATTATGATAGGAATATTCGTATAGAAATGCGACCGTTATTACGTGATTTTTACCTGAATGTTAAAGGTTTTGAGTCGGATGTGGTAGATGAATTGATTAAAGAGAAAATAGAAAAATCGTTGCCTTTTGGAGAATTATGGATAGAATTGTATTCATTTGATCTCGATGCAGAGTCACTAAGATCAATAACTTATACTCCTGATGTTGTTAAGAAAACCATTAGAGATCAGCATGGAATAAAAGTTTTTAAAGACGATCTCCGAGTTTATGATTATGGTGAAACAGGAAATGATTGGTTAGGGTTAGATTTAAAACGTGTAAACAATAAAGAATGGATGTCTAATAATCAGAATGTTGGCTTTGTCTATTTAGATAGCGAAACTTCTGGCTCGCTTATTGAAAAAACTAATAGAGAGGGATTCATTAATAATGAAAGTTTCGATTTTTTCAAATTAGCTATAGACTTTGCGTTAAATGAGTTTCGTATTGAAAGGCTTAAAGATCGTAATCGTTGGCGCACATTAAATAAAAAAGCATCTACAGGGCGTAACTTTTACGAGCGTTATCAGAATTTTGTCGACATGATTAATGATGCTGAGATTCCAGATAATGATAAAAAGCAAAAATTATTGGAAGAGGCGGCTGGAATTGAAGCAGATTATGAAAAAACTAAAGATGCCTTATTACTTCCTGCGGGTATTGGTATGACTGCCTCAGTTGCTTTACACGAGATTGAAAAATTAGTGCCAAGAATGGATGAAACGGTTAATCAAGATCAGATTAATCCTCAAAGAATAAGAAATCAAGTTGTTGAACTAAATGGTTACGTTCAGGGAATATTATCTATTTTGAAGCAGGCAGGTTCTAAGCCTGTAGATGTTCGAGATGCTATTCATCAAGCTTTAATCAATTATGAGTTAAAATTTGATTTGCGTAAAATCACTGCTGTGATCGATATTGCTGATGAGGTTCAAACTGTATTGTGTGAGCGAAGATTTTTGATTACGATGTTACTCAACCTTATTGAAAATAGTATGCACTGGCTTGATGCTGTTAACAAACCTAATAAACTTATCCTCTTCCGTGCATTAGTAAAAGATGATAAAGTAAGTATTATTGTTGCAGATAATGGTCCTGGATTCAGAGATTCCGTAGAAGAAATTATTACTCCTTTCTTTTCTCGAAGAGAAGGAGGTATTGGAATAGGTATGTATTTGATCGATACTATTATGATGAAATATGGTAAATTAAGAATATACTCCGATAATACTTTTGCAGGACTAGAGGAAGAATATTCAGGAGCGATTGTAGAACTAATTTTTAAAAAACCTTAGTAGTTATTATGACAATAGGACCAAGAGTTGCATTTGTTGACGATGTTGAAGCGCAAATAATGCCGCTTGATGAAGCGGTAAGAGATCTTAAGGCGGGTAGTATTTTTTTCAATGCTACTCCTGAGTATGCTGTTTTTCCAGACGCACCACTTGATACAGTAAAATTATTGTTTCTAGATCTATATTATAAAAAAGAATTTGATGCGGAAATGTCAGCAAATTGGGTTAGAAAAATTATACCTGTGGACACTCCTTACGAGTTAATTATTTGGTCTAAAGATACAGATGAGGCTGTACAGCTTCTTCCAATTTTAGAAAAAATTCATTTGACTCCATCAAAAGTTGATTATTGGCAGAAAAATGAATATACTGATATCGAAAAATTAAAAGCGAAAGTATACGACCTCACAAAACAAATTCCTAATTATGAGCAGATTACTCAAGAAGATTTTATTGGTGAAGTTTTAGATATTGAAGATGATGGGGTTTTAATTAATTGTAATCTAAAATTTGGTCATCCTGTTTTTCAAGTACGTAAGTTTGATCTGGATCTTCTTTCTAAAGTACATGATCTCAAGCCTGGAAAATTTGTTAAAATTATCGTTTATACTAAGCCAGGAGCTAGACTTGTAGATATAATCGAAGATCGAGAAGATCGCCAGCACCTTTTTCAAATACCAGATTATTTCAAGGGGCTAGAGGGATCATTATTCTTTAAAGCAGATTAAAGATGAAAGTAACTTTTAAGGACGTTGGCCAAGGAGACTCAATTATATTAGAATGGAAGGACGGTGAAAAAGAAAAAGTTGGAATAATTGATTGTAATAAAAAATCAAAAAACAATCCAGTTAGAGATCATATTAGAGAGGCAGGTTATAAGGAAATTGAATTTGTAATTTTGTCTCATCCTCATTCTGATCATTATTCTGGTATGAATGAACTATTGTCCTTTTTTGAAGAAAATAAGATTGTTGTCAATAAATTTGGACACACATTATTCATTTTGGGTCAAGATTTTTACAGATATCTCAATTGGGCGGAGATTAATTCTGCAGCTATGAAAGAACTTCAAGAGTTGATAACGAATGTTGGAAATCTAAGACAATTGGGAGTAATTAAAAAGATAGAGTTTATTTCTGAAAATTGGACACAAGAACTTTCAGTCGATGTATTGTTAAAATGCTTATCCCCAAGTCAAGATGAAGCAGAGAGGTATATGTCGATTGTCAAAATGGAACCGGAAAAAAACAAAAAGGCGGCAAGTGCTTCAGCTAATCATTTGTCAACAATGTTTTCTCTAGTTAGAGGAGATAATTATTATCTACTAACAGCAGATACGGAAGCAACTTCCTTAGAGCGACTATTGAACGAAATGCAACATAAAGAATTTGAGCAGAAGGCGTTGCAAGTTGGGCAGTTACCACATCACGGCAGTAGTAAGAATAGCTATGATCCTTTTTGGGAAAGACTTAAAAAGCATGATGAAAGACACGCTGTTGCTTCTGCGGGATATAATATGAAATATCAGCATCCAAACCTTACCGTATTGGAGAAGTTTCATAATAATGGCTACATTATAAATTGTACCAATATAGTTCATGGCGGACAAGAATATTTAAATTACCTGAAAAGCCTTAAAGCAACAAGCGATAGATTGGATACTATTTCTGAACTGATTGATAATTATCAGGGAGGAGAGAAAGTATTTACGCTTGTATAATGAATTATTAGACTCGAAAAAATTTAAAAATCAATTTTAGATAAGTAAAAATTATAAAATTTCTGATAAATTTAGCCTTAGGTAACTAAACTCTGTGGCGAAGCCTTTGTTTCTTCTTTTGTTTAAAATGATTTGGAAGATAGTTATTTATATTTTCACCACGAAATAGTATATCTGCCAGATTTTCTTTCAGATACTCTTTTAATTCTTTATTGTCGAATTTTTCTGAGTTAGTTGAAATTGAATTTTGGTATTTCCTTTCAAGTGCAAGAATATTCATGGCACAGATTTCCTGAATTCCCTTCGCGCTGAACTCTTTTCCCAGACTGCTTCCATTGAAAACGGATCTGGTCTTATGGTCAACGTAAGTTATTCCGTAAAGCTGTCCTTCATTGCTTTTTCTTAATATCATATGAATACTTTCTTGTTCCAATATCTTGGATAATCTTTCGGGAGAAAATATGTTTTCACGATTGAAAGCCAGTTTTACAGCATTTTTCACATATTTTTTGCAAGACTCTTTCTCTGTTTCATTAGTTTTAAATTTTCCTTCCAGAAATTTCAGGGTTGGTCTGCTGTAAAATTCACTTGCTTTTATCGGCACTCCAATCGGCTTTGAATTCTGGTCAAGTATCTTGTAAAGCAGTCCGTTATTTTTAAAAACTCTCGATTCTTCGCTTCCTCTGTCTGCATGAACATTGTAAAGATTTAAAACTGCATTGAGTTCAGGCAGACTTGAATATTTATAGTCAAATAGAATCTTGTTTAAAACTGAATTGATCGCCTTTCTAGACTCTGCTTTACCGTATTGGATTCTGCCAACATTTATCGGTTTTAAAGTGAAAATTTCTTTTTGTTTTCTTCCTTCCGCTTTTACCAGCCCAAATATATCTTCAATTTCTTTTCTTGCAGGTTCTGATTTTTTAATGCCTATAAGATGAAGGTCAATTCTTTTCCCATCTCTCTGAATATTGTTTGTGACTATATGCAGATGAGGGTGTCCCGCATCATAGTGCTGATACACTAAATAGGGCTGTTTTCCAAAGCCTATTTTTTCCATATAAGTGTCTGCAATTTCAATCAGCTTTTCTTTAGAATGATTTTCCGACGGGTCAAAATTGAGCGATATGTGAACACTATTACGTTTTACATTTTCATTCAATGAAGACAGTTTTAAAAAGCGGTTCAGTTTATGGGTAAAGTTTAATTTCTCTAATTCAAGAGGATAGTTCACGGCACTAATGCACTCAGCCACTCCTTCTTTAACTTTATTTTCGTTATAGTTAAGAATGCTGTTTATCGAACGGCTGGTTTTTATGACTGCAACCATTGTTCCGATATTTTTTGGGTGTGGCTTGATACTTCCTCCATTTTATCAAAAAGTTTTTTTCTCTGCACCTCAAACAGATAAAGATGCCCTTTGAAGTCGGGAATCATTTTCAGGGTATTTACTTTTCTGGCAATCTGGTTGATGTTGGAGCCAATGACACGGAGTTCTGAAGAAAGCACCACTGTTTCTTCCATTAAATCATCTAATGACTGATTGCGGTAGGTGCTTGTGATCGGTCTGCTGAATAAATGCTTGCGTATGTAGTCGCTTAGCTTTCTGCAGGTGCTTGCCTTGAACTGGCTTTCAATTTTTGCATACTCTTTCTCTGTCAGGCGTAGGGTTATTCTGCGTGATCTGTTTGAATTTTCTCTTTCCATCATTTTTCCTTTTCATTGTTTCAAACTCTTTTCTTTTAAGTTTCTCCACCGCCGAGTTCCGAGGCAATGGGTGGCAAGATAAGCGGTTGTCTGACAACCGTACATCTTGCTGATTGCAGGAACGTGGCAATCTTTAGAGATTTTTAAAAGCAGGCTTCTAATTTAGTGAAAAAAATTATATGTATCATGCGCAAAATATGGTCATGATAGCTGTAGGCTGTTTCAATAAATAAATACTTAAAAAAGAAAAAGGGAAAAAAGAAAGCAGTCTTCAATTGGACAGTCAGACAGGTGAAGTGCTATAAGTCCCGAAGGGCATTTTTTGAGGGACGAAGAAAAATGTTATGCGCACTTCTCTGGCTGTGTCCAATAAATTTGTTTGCTTTTTTTTCTTTTGAGAAGAGTTTCATATGTGGTAAACGTACTTATGATTCTTTAATTAATATAGATAATGAAAATCATACTAAAAATCACTAGTAATTTTTCCAGTGCTTTTATTAATTAAAAGGAGATTTCAGTAATCGGTTTAAAGGAAAATCAAGTATAAATACTGGGTATTGAAATAGAACGTTTAGCCTATATTGCAAGAAAAATTAAATAAAAAAATTATTTTAGTTTACGGTTTCCCGTAATGAGAATGTTCTTTTATTACAGTTATTTGTTAGATTCAAATAGGGATATAAAAGCTGAAGTAAAGAAATAAATTCTAAAAAAAATAGCATTAAAAAATAATTACAATTTATGGGAGAAAAATCAAAATTAATAGGTGAATATGGAGAGAAATCTGTCGAGAAATTTCTTAAGTTAATTGGGTGGGGCGAGCCATCTAAAAATATTGAATTTAAATGCTTAAAAGAAAATCATCTAAGTAAAAAAACAAAAAAGCCAAAAACTACCCATGGTTTGGATTTTTTTTATGCTTATAAATCTCCATTAGTAGATTCCGTTTTAAAGAAAGTAAACATTTCGGTTAAATTTTCTGATGATGTTTATCCTAATAATCCTAATTCAATTTTTAAGGATCATTTTGAAGATTTAGTTACTGCTATTGAATGTTTTAAGTCAAGTCCCGAATCAAGAGAAATTATAACTTCCATCAAGGGTTACTCGAATAGTGAAGATATCGGGGTCTTATTTTGGTTAACAAATAGTTCAGATTCTTATAGTGATGTAATCTCTAAAGTTTCGACTGCGATTGTCCCAACTGAATATAACTATCATAGTCTTTATGTAGTTGATAACAGAAGAATCGATTTTGTTTATTCAAGTTTAAAGTTCGCCTTAGCACAATTTAACAACGCAGAATTAAACTTTTTTTATCCTGATACGGGAAAAAATATAATTCCTTCAATAAAAAGAAATTTTGGAAAAATACTTCCTGTTGAGTATTTAAATGCAAGTATATTACCATTACGAGTTGAAGATAATCAGACTAAACAAACTACTTTGATTTTATTTACAATTGACGCGTTTGAATTAGATGATTTAAAAAGATTGATAAGTTTATCTCAAGAATTATCTAAATCATGGTCGAGTAAAATTTTGATATGTTTTCCAGATTATAACGAATTAAAACACTCTAGCAGTGTAAGAATAGCTAAAAATATTTTTGAAGATGAGAACTTTACAAACAATATTTCAGTAGCATCATTTAATGATGATTTTAAATCTTTACAATTATAGTATGAAACAAGAACACCAAGATATTGATAAAATATTGCCTTTTGGCGAATTATTGAGAGGGTTTGCAAACCAAAATTATATATCAAAAGCAGATTTAAAAAAATTCTTAAGAAATAGAGGAATTTTTTTTAATCAAACAGAGAAAGAAAACTTAGTTCCTTGTGTTGCTACACTTTTGCTAAGTCCTTCTGAATTTGATGTATTAAGAGAATATCAAAATACTAAGGAAGATAATACAAAAAAAAATACAAGCAGAATTGAATGGAGTTCCGAAAAAAGTGTATTTGAGGCATTCGAGAATTTTGATTTTAACGAGCTCATTCCTGATGAAGGTGTAAATTTTTGGTTTAGTAAAGAGCCTATAGTTACAATTCAAGATAACAATAAAGACAAGGTTGTCATAGAATATGAAATAGAAAGAAATGATTTAAATAAAAGCTGGTATGAATCCACTAATGTTTTTACAGGTAAGGTTGAAATAGAAAAAATCTCTGATGACGAAATTAGAATTATCAAATCATACACATCTTCAGAAAGTAATAGTGTTGGAGAGAACTTGCAAAAGTCATGTGTACAGCATTTTAAGAAAAATAATTATGTGGATAAAAATAAAGAATTAATGAAGATTTTATTTGGTGACTTTGGAAATGAAGATCGAATAGTTTTTTTCTATAGATTGAGTTCAAACATGGAAAGTAGTCACTTTGAATTTAATGATATTATCAATATGGAATTCAAGCCAGACAATTCAATATCACTTCCAAAAGAAATTGAATGGATGAATAATAAAACTCAACTTAAATTGAAGGGTAAGCTAATACATGATACTTTCTTCATAAAAGAAAAGCAATTTCATAAAAATTTACAATTTTGGGAAATGGAATCTTCATTTAATTTTAAATTCGGTGGCTATGATGGAAATTGTAATGTAGTATTTTCTTTTAGAGATTATCTTACTAAAAGTGAAAAAGCAGAATTTGAAATTAACATCTCTAATTTTAATGTAAATAATAGTGCAGAATTAACAGTTAAACAAAAATCAGAACTAAAAAACAAGCTGTTGGATTTATTCGAGAAGCGTAAGGACGAAACTTATCGAAATTTTATTGAATATTTAAAGAATAAGAATTAAAGTCTGTATTTATATTATAAGTAATTATAAATTTAATTTAAAGAGAGATGGATAGCAAGCCAATTCTAATAGAATATTTGATAATCATAAAAAAAGACACTTTTTGTGATAGTGGAACAGCATTCTTAAAGTTTCTAGATGTGGATAGCAGAATATCTATATCGGAAAAAGACAATCAACTTTACATGACTTTAAAAAAGAATGGGAATTTGATAGTTGCGTATACCTTACATTCTGATTTAGTGCCTTCACAAAAAGAGAGGTATTTTAAATTTACATTAGTCAATAATGATGAAAAAAAAATTGATGAATTAAACGAGTTAGCAATACATTTTGAAAATATAGTATCAAAGCTGGATTCAGAGGTGAGTATAAATGTGTTATGGAATGATGTGTCTAGGATATACGCTATAGAAGGATACTCTCTAATTAATGAAGTTGAAAATCTATTAAGACGTTTGATAGGAAGTTTTATGCTTACGAATGTTGGATATGATTATCCAAAGTACCATATCCCTACAGAAGTCGAAAATAGAGACCGTCATTTAAAGATAAATTATTCAGATTATTTGCATCAGACATATTTTAATGATTTAAAAACAATATTATTTGAAGGTCAAAGAGAATTTAACTACAGAAATATTGGAGATATTCAAAAAATTGTAGAGAAACATATTTCAGAAAAGAAAAATCATATCTTAATTGATGACTTAAAAGGAGTTATTGCAAAATCACTTTGGGAGAAATATTTTGCTAAAGATACTAATTATCAAAAAAAGGAATTAGAGGATGATTTAGAAAAATTAAATAGTTTAAGAAACGAAATTGCTCACAATAGACATATTTCAAGAGAAACACTTGGTAAAATTCAGAACATATCAAAAAAGATTATTAAAACCTTAAAATTAGAAATTGCAGATTTACCAAATAAGAAGTTGACAGTTGAGGAGCAAAACTTTCAAGTTTTTACTGAAAACGTGAGGATTTCCGAAACTAATTATAGCATGCGCGGATATTTGGCGGAGCAAGCTGTTGCGAATTGGTATGCAATTTTTTACAAGGGAACGGTTGAATTAGTAGATGGCTATAAGCATGACAAAGTTGTCGATATCCTAGTGACATTAAATGATAAAAAATTAATTGGAGTTGGGGTCAAAAATGTATCGTTTAAAAGAATCAATGAAGTTAAACACAAAATTTCTAATACGTTAAAAGCTAATCTTTTTTTTCAGAAAAATTTAAGCGACTTTTATGAATTTCATTTTGTAATTGTACTCGCTGATTCTGCGGAAAAATTTGATTTTAAAGCATTTGATGAACTGAATAATGTGATACATGAAATTGGTCAGAATATAAAATTGCTTGTGGGATATATTACAGACAATGAAAACTTTGTTCCTATTATAAATAATTAATTCTTTTGCATCTTAATTCCAAAATTTAAATTATGCTTAATCTTTAGCTACTCTATAATAATTTATAGTACTGTAAATGGACTAACAAAAATCTAAGACAAATTTAAGGTTTTCTTGTGCCTTTATTTTTTTTTCAATTTTACGGAAAAGTATTCTAAAAGAAAAAAGCAAGCAAATTTATAACATTATAAACACAATATTTAAGTCAATAAACTAAAAATCTTTGTTTAAAACTTTGCTTTCTTGTTTATAACTATCTGTTAAGTAGGTTTGTAAGTTTTTTATCTTTACTTGAAATTGTATAATAATAAATTTTGAAGAAATGCAAAAGACAATAAATTTTGAAAAAGGAACTTTAATAATCGGTTATTGTGACAATTCGCAAGATGTTTCGATTTTTCTTAATGGTGAGTTTACTGAGCCAATAACTTTCACTTTTATTCCACTAGCAGAGATACAAATGACAGAAAAGTCTTGTGTTGATTATACTAAAGAAATTATGCCTTTGATAATTAATGAGGCTAAAATATTGATTTCTAAAAATAAAGAGTTTTATAGGAATTTCGAAATTGATTTTTTATCTCGATTTGCTGGTTTTAATTTGGACAGGCACGTTTTAGATAGAGATTTGTTAATTGTGCGTAAAAGTTGGATGCGTTTAAGAAGTAAATTAATAGAATCAGAAAATATTTTAATTAACTAATCTTATGAAAGGTTTTTTAGTATGGGGGAATATGTAGCTTGTTATTAGAGATTAATTTGAAATACTGATCAAGAGAATTAATACAATAAGATTATGATTAATAGATATTTTATACTAATTGCATTACTGATTTCATTTATTTCATCTTCACAGGGTCTACCACCAAAAAAAAATGAAAATTTGATATCAGCACAGGTGGAAAAGCAAGTTGAATCTCCCATTTATAGATTATCTCCTACTGAAAACTATTGGACTTTCATTAAATTGGACACTCGAAATGGTAAAATGTGGCAAGTGCATTTTACTATATCACAAGAAGGTTACGAAGGCGAATTGATATTAAATTCAAGTTCACTTGTATTACCAACAGAGGAAGTAAGTGGAAGATTTGTTCTTTATCCTACAAAAAACACATACAATTTTATATTACTTGATCAAATTAATGGTAATACATATCAAGTACAATGGAATAGTGACAAAGAAAAAAGATTTGTTAGCCGTATTTAAAAAAGTTTCATTACTTGTAAAAAATTCTAACAAAACAAAAACGCTTAAATTGACTTGTCATAAAAAGCAATAATGTTGACTGGATGATGCAAAAAAAGGAGACTAATAGAATAGTCTCCTTCTTTGAATTAATTTATCTTTTATAAAAGCTTATTTGGTTTTTAGTAATTTTTCCAAATATTCAATTTTGTCCTGTTCGGATTTTAATAATCTTTCGTAAAGTCTTTTATTTTCGTCTACGACTTCCATTAATTTATCAAGCGGGTTGAAATTACAACTGTATGCATTTCCATTAACAACGTTACTATCATTGTAAGTATTGCCAATTATATTTAAAACAGCTTCTTCTGAGAAATTTTTGATTGCTTCTACACTTACTCCTAAGGCTTTTGCTACTTCTGCTAATTTTTCATCATCAATATCTTCACTGTTTTCCAATATTGAAACAGTCTGCTGGTTTGTTCCCATAGCCTGCGCCAGTGCTTCCTGCTTCATGTCTTTCAGTTCACGGATACGGCTGATTTTACGCCCCATGTGGTTTTGTTTTGTTAATGTACTCATAGCTCAAAGATAATAATTAAGAATAAAAAAGCGGGATTCATGTATGATACAAAAAATCTCATGTACGGTACGGCAAAATTTGATACGGTACGGTACCAGTAATTGCTTACTTGCCTGTGTGTTAAACAAAAATACAATTTTTCAGACAAGTATTAACTAAAATGAGTAAAATTATGAAAGCAATTCAAAACACCGCATCCGATTTAATTTATCGAGTTATTTCTCAGAACATCGATCCGATAGGCATTTACTGTTTTGCAGAGAAGAAAAGCAGTTATACTTTTAATGAGCCTTTTCAAAAGCCTGCTAAAAAAGAAAAACATGTTCATCTTTATCTGCTGGTCATAGCGGAAGAGTTCGAGGATAACATAGCCAATGACATTACCGATAAGATAAAGGGCAGATCGAAAGGTCTGGTAACGGTAACTATTCTTCTGCACAGCGTGCGGAATATTGTAAAATTATACGGCGACCAGCAGTTGTTCTTATGCAATATTATTAAGAACTCGCAGGCTCTGTTTATTGATGCCGAAAAGCATCCTAAAGTTGTAGTTAATTCTGAGATACGCAATGTGAAAAGTACCACGTTATATGCTGGAGACCGAAGCAATATCACTGCGTCGATCTGGGATCTTATTTATAATAATGATCAATATTTTTCCTATGAAGTTAGAATTTGTTCCCTTCATCAAATCGTAGAACAGACATGCCTTTCACTTATAAGAGTATTTCTGGGATATACTCCTAATCATTTTTCTATGGGCTATTTATTTGAACTCTGCGAGTACTTTACAGGCATAACTTCTGATTTCTTTCCTAGAAACAGTAGGGATGAAAAAAATATGTTCAGACTTTTAAAAAAGAATCCAAACACACTTCGTTTCAGTAGAAAAAACAGTTCTGATTATCTGTACTATCAGATCATGGAAGACAGATGCCGAGATTTTATGAAAGAAGCAGAGGTTATTATCGAGAAGGAACTAGATAGGCTAGCGGAAATTCATCAGGAAGTAACTTTATCAGCATAAAAAATGAAGTTATGGAAACCGATGAAATCAAAAAGCAAGAAATAATAAGAGGATTAAGCGGACGACTGCTTAATACCCTGAAACGAGCAGAGGACAAAAGAGGTATGTATAACGCAGAGATAAGAGTTTATGATTATCAAGAGCTTGCTTGTGTTATAAGAAGCCTAATGAAACTGTGCATTATTGCTTTAGATCAGGACAGCGCAGAAGTTCCTCCTACAATTGAAAACCAATATATTGATGTAGGGCTTATACTGGGAGTTGCACTTCAGTTATTTCCAGTTGACGAGTTTGAGCTTTTAAATGAGATTAATGATCTGTTTTCAGAAAATAAAGAAGAAACAGAATAGCTAATATAAAGACTTAAAATTATGGAAATTGATAAAATGAAAACACTGGAAGAATTTAAAGATTTTGCATCCTATCATTTTAAATTGTTGAAACCCATTCAGGACAAAGAAGGGGAATCAATACGTGAGATAAGATTTTATGGATATTCAGATATGACGTGTCTGGGAGTGAATCTTATTCGGATGTGCCTGCATATCATTTATTCAGATGAACTTGATAACAGAGAAATATACATAGGTTCTGTTCTGGAGCTTGCCCTTCAATTAATTCCAAGTGCCGAAATAGAGGTTCTGGATGAGATTTTCAGAATGCTGAATGAGAAAAAAGAAGATAAATCAAAATCAGAGTAAATAGATTCTATAATGTGTAAAAACTTTTTTGATGGACATATTATGTCCATGACAATGACAAAAAAGGAATTTATCTTTATCATAATTTCAAAATGGTTTGGGTGATGATAAGTAAATTTTACTTATGTAAGTCAATTAGTTAGGTCTTATATTTGTGTTTATCCCCACCATATTTTGATCAGGATAAAATGAAAAAAGTTTTTTAACTTTAGAGCGGACAGTGATTGTGGAACAAAAAAGACCGAGGCTCGGTCTTTTTTTAATGAAGAGGAATTTCAAATGGAAAAAGATGGAAGAGAAGAAAGAGGGAAAATGACGGCAGAAAAAACAAAGAAAATGCTGAAAGATGAAGGAGTGGTAGTAACGCTGGAACAGGCGGGAATGATTTTAGAATTTTTAAGAAAACTGGCAAACATGGCAGTTTCAAACTATTTAAAGAAAAAAGATGAGAAGAATAGCAGACCTATACGTGAGAGTGAGTACCGATGAGCAGGCTGACAGGGGCTACTCACAGAGAAATCAGGAAGAAATGCTTCGCAAGTACTGCGATATAAATGCAGTTGAAGTTAGGCATGTAATTTATGAAGACCATTCGGCAAAGACATTTAACCGTCCGCAATGGAAAAAACTGCTTGCGGATTTAAAGAAGCACAAGAATAAAACCGATCTTCTGCTGTTTACAAAATGGGACAGGTTCAGTAGAAATGCGGGAGATGCTTATCAGATGATTAGTACGCTAAGAAAATTGGGAGTTGAGCCTCAGGCGATAGAACAGCCTTTAGATCTTTCAATACCCGAGAATAAAATGATGCTGGCTTTTTATCTGGCTGCACCTGAGGTGGAAAATGACAGAAGAGCCCTGAATACTTTTCACGGAATGAGAAGAGCAAGAAAAGAGGGAAGGTATATGGGAATTGCACCCATAGGTTATATTAACCGAGTAAAAGAAGACGGTACAAAATATATTGCATTCGATCAGCCAGAAGCTTCTATTTTAAAATGGGCTTTTGAAGAGCTTTCCAAAGGGATATTCAATACGGAACAGGTGCTTCACATGGCAAAAGAAAAAGGGCTTAAAGCAGGCAAAAATCATTTCTGGAGAGCTATCCGTAATCCTCTTTATTGTGGTAAGATCGAAGTTCCTAAATATAAGGATGAGGAACGCACTTTAGTGAGAGGACAGCATGAAGCATTAATCTCGGAAATGCTATTCTATAAAGTTCAGGATGTGCTGGACGGAAGATCCCGCAAATATCTTCCTAAGGCTCTTTCTGCAAAACCTTTTCCGTTGAGAGGATTTTTCATCTGTCCCGACTGCGGAAAAATATTAACTGGGAGCATATCTAAAGGACGACATAAATATTATCCTTATTACCACTGCAGTGCAGGTTGCAGATACAGGATAAATTCGGAAACAGCCAATGCGATATTTATTCAGAACTTGAAAAAGTATGTGCCAATTCCTGAAATCAAGAACATTTATGCCAATGTCATAGGTGACTGTTATAAAGAACAGATTAAGGATGTATTGGAAGAAAAAACTAAAATTATAAGCCAAATCAAGGATTATGAAACCAGAATCTCAAATGCGAGAGATCTTCTTGCAACAAAACAGATAGATCCTTCGGACTACCGAGAGATGAAGTCGGATTATGGAGAGATGGTAAGAAGGCTTGAACTTAAATTATCTGGCATTGATGATGAGAATAAAGATATAGAAGAGCTTTTAAAAAATGGAGTTGAGAATCTGATGAAGCTTAACGAATATTACGAAAACGGCAACTGGATTGAATCGAGAGATTTATTAGGTTCGATTTTTCCCGAGAATTTTACGATCTCAGAAAACGGGTTTCGAACCGCTAGAGTTAATGAAGTAGTGCATCTAATCTACAGTATTAACAGGCTGATAGGGCTAAATAAAAAAGGGGCAAAGAAGAAATTTTCTTCTTTGTCCCAATTAGTAGCGGGAACAGGACTCGAACCTGTGACCTTCGGGTTATGAGCCCGACGAGCTGCCTACTGCTCTATCCCGCGATGTTTCGGGTGCAAAGATACATACTAAATACGGTTATGCAAATAATTTTAGTACTTTATTTTTTATAATTTAAAAAAACGATCCCTTTTTTTAGATTTTGTAAGCTAGTAATTCTTCGTAAACATTTCCTTTTAAGCCTAATAGCAAGCCAAATGCCGGTTCGGTTTTTATGCCACTTTTTTTCAATTTAATGACCTCTAATCTGAAGTTTTCATCTCGAGAATGAAGAATTTTATCTTCAATAATCATGTGTTTGTAACCATTTTGAAGTTCCGTTGGTATATTTTGTCCAAAGATTTCTACTTCAAAACCCTCAATAATGAAGTTTGCCACGACTGATTCTTCATTATTAATTACGATTTCGCGAATAACAAAATGACTTTCTTTTTCGAACAATTGTTTAATTCTTTCAATAAAATCAAGTTTGTTTTCAAAATAACAGATAATATCTAAATCGCTGTTTTCAATATCAATATTTATCGGAATCGTGCCAACTAAAATTGGATCAAAATCAGTGAGATTTTCTAAAATTTTATTTTTCGTTAAAAGCTCAAATGCAGATTTTTGTTTTTGATTTCCTGTTTTTAAATAAGATATGTTTTTGAAATCAGTCATTTATGATGTAGTTTTTTTCTTCGTTGATTTCCTGCTCTAATCGCTTGTTTATATTGATTTTGGCATTTGTAAAAACAAAAAATGTAGTTCCGTATTCTCTCGCAAATTGATTATCAATTCGACCGCCAATAGCCGCCGATTCAAAATACGGACTAGTTTCTTTAAGCTCTTCGTTGTTTTCGTCAAATTCTTTTACGCGAATTAGGTTTTTATATTGAATATTCAAATCAAACCAATTTACATAATCGGCGTTGAAAGAAACTGCTTTAATTCCTTTTTTAGAATAATAATTAATTGCTCCAGCTTGCCCATAATTATCACAAAGTACAATAGTTTCTTTTTGATTTGGAAGTAAAGTATAAAGCGAATCAGTTTTTCTAGCCAATTCTTTCCAACCTAACATATCGGCAAAATCTTGAGGCAGATGGTGGTCTTTTCCATCTTCCCAACGCAGCATTCCTAGTTTTTTGTATTTCTCAGGATGTGCAACCATATATTCTGGACTTTTGTTTGGAAAAGCAACATTGTATATTGGAATGAAAAGCAGTAATGGAATTAAAATAAAAACGGGTTTTAGAAAACGTTTCCATCCACCATTTAAAATTTCTGAAATAAAAACCGCTCCAAAAGCAATGTAAATTGGATACAAACCAATTGCATAATAAGCTTTTGCTTTGAAATAAATAAAAATTAAAAGTGTGAAAAAGAAAGAAGCAAAAAAGAGCTGGTAATTTTTGAAAGGTTTATAAAATAAAACAGCATAAAGTCCGGCGAAAATCACTAATAATCCGCCGATGAAAAAGAGAATCTGTTCTTTCAAAAATCCAATTCTATCTACATTAACCAATTGTGTTTCTGCCAATTCTTTCATGTGATGCACAATTGGAAAATGGTTTTGATACTGCCAGAAAAGATTCGGAAAAATTAAAATTAAACCTAGAATTAAAGCAAAATAAAACTGTTTCTGGGCGAACATTTTTCTTTGTTTAGAAAGCAAAATCGCAGGAACTAATCCGAGTAATAAAAACAAGATATTGTATTTGTTCAAGAAGCCATAAGCGAAAATAACGGCTCCAAAATAAAGCCATTTTGTGTCTTCAGATTTCAGATATTGTATTAAAAGGTAATAAAGAATAGTCCAGCATAAAACGTCAAAGGAGTTAGGCTGATAAAGCATATTAATGCGCAATAAACACGAAAATAAAACGCATAACGCACCAAGAATTAAAGCGTAAAGATTTCCTTTTAAAAGTTCGATTGTTTTCCAGACAAACAAAAGTGTCAAAGCGCCAAATAGAGCAGGGAAGAATTTAACCCAAAACACAGAATTTCCGAGAAAGAGAATTAAATGTGAGAACCAAGAAGTAACGGGCGGAACCGATAAATATCCCCAAGCCAAATGTTTCCCTTGATCCAGATGCAGATATTCGTCTCGCTGTAAATCGTATTCTGGGCTAATTAAAACATATTGCAGAATGAATTTTAGAATTATAAATCCGAATAAAATCAGGTTCTTTTTGTTCATTGGGTTTTGCTTTTGGGTTAAGGTTGTAATCTATAGCTAATATATTATTTATTTTGAATTAAAGTTAAAAAGATGAATTTTAGGAAAGTAAAAGGAGTTTCATTGCCACGAAAATGTTTATAGAAATCAATTCGTAAAATTTTAGTCCATAAAAAAAGCCCTAGAACGATTCTAGAGCTTTTCAAATATTATAAATTGTTGAATATTATTCTTCCGCAGTTTCAAATTCCATGTGATCGATAATTTCGGCCTCAGGTTTTTCTGGTTTAGAAGCTTTCAAAGTATTGAATCTTTCCAGCATTTCTGTTTCGCCTTCTTCACCGCTGAAATAAGGAAAAACATCCATAATTGCTGTTTCTGAAATCGCTGGAATAGAATATTCTCCCATTGTATTTTTCATTACGTGAAGTGTGTTGTCAAAAGCTTCGCGAACATCATTTGCCTGAACTAGCATATACATGCTTGTTTTTCTTTCTTTCCCACTTTCTTCATCATAAGCAATTAAGGTGATTTTAGATTTAAACCATCTGTCCGCATTTTCAAAAGGATGAATTTCAGCATAATTTGCCACTTTAATAGCTGTGATTTTAAATTCTTCACTAGTATAAGCGGCCATTTCTTCGGTCATTCTTTTTTCTGCTTCTGTATAAGACAAAGCGTCAACCAAATAAGGCTCGGTTAAAACTTTTTGTCCTCCAGTTTCATCTGTTTTTCTATATTTTACTTTGCATTCGTACCAAGTTGCGCTCATCTCTTTTTAAATTTTAAGGATGCCAAAGATAAATTTTACTGGAAAATAAATAGTTAAATCTTCAAATAGATATTCACAATTTTAGATCCTTTTTGGTAATGTTTTGATGTTCTGAAAGTTGTGTTTTTAATAGCCAAGATGCTTTGTAATCGCATTCATTCTTTTCTGTTTTAGAAAAACTTGAAAATATTTTGGAGTTGTTTTTGATTGTAAGTAATTGTATTTCAATTATTTGATTTCATTTTTTGAAAGTTATTTAAAAAATATGAATTTTCTTAAATCCAAATGTTCAATTTGAACGTATGTAGAAATAACAATGGCAGGGAATGAGGTAAATTCAAATGGTATTGGTTTTTGGAGCATATTGAATCTTACTGCATTTTTAGCCATTGTTTTTTTATTAAATTTTAAAGAATAAAAGTTTGGGGAAATTAGACGTTCAAAAGTTAAAAGAGACTTTAAAATACTTAGAAAGCAAACAGCGTGAATTAAAAAAACAAAATCAAAATGATACGCGAAGCCTAGAATCGATGATTAAATATTTAAAAAAAGATATGATGGAACAGCACGATTTGGCCGATCATCATCAATTGATAAAAAAAGAAATCAAAGACACGGAAAGTTTCATTGAAAATGTCAAAAATATTATCAAAATCAATTCTTAAAAACCGTTTTTTATTGCTGAAAATTACTTTTATTCCAATTTAAATTTTTCGTTTTTGCAATCCAGAATCAGTTTGTGGTCCAGGAATAGTTTGTTGCCAATCATTCCCTGCATTCCAGAACGTTTCATTAAGAATTTTTGAAGATCCGACGTGCCTTCAATGTAAGTAACTTCAGAAAGGTTTAATATTATTTTTTGAAATTGTATTTTCTTTTTCGCGGAAGCGGAATAAACACTCAGCGTATTTCCCCACGAATTTCCTTTTTCGGTTTTTATAGCGCTATTCTGGATTCGGTATTTTTGCCAGATTTCTTTCGTTGTTATTAATTCATAACCACTGGTTCCAGAATCGTATAGCAGTTTTAGTTTTTTATTTTCGATGATTGAAGGAATAAGAATTTTTCGTTTTTTGAATTCAAAATCGGTAAAATCATTTTCTTGAATTTTCTCCGTAAACGAACATTGATTGTTTTTGAAATCTAAAATAGTAATTCGTTTTTCTAATAAATCGGTTCCGATTGTTCCAATGATATTTTCAGCTTTTGAATCGTCAAAACTGACTTTTTCGCCGTAATTCAAAACTTCAAAAATATTCGAAGAAACATTCATTTTTCCCATTGTAAAATTGGTCGAAATCTGATTGTCTTCAAGATCGATTTTTATCTGATTTTTAAATTGTTCGGCAATTGATTCTAATGATTTTTTATAAAAAACAGTAGTTGGCGAACCTGAATCAAATTGCATGTAAAAGGTTTTATTGATTCCGTCAATTTTTATGGGCAAAAGCAAAGCAGAATGAGCGTTTTCAATGCTTGAAATCCATTTTATTGGAATATTTTCTGCAATTCCTGAAACTTTCAAATAGTTTTCTGACGGAGTGAATTTCTTCTGAAAATAAAAATATCCTCCCAACAAGAATAAAACGGTGATAACTAAAAATCCGACTGCAATTTTCTTAAATAATTTCATGATTTATTTTTTCTGCAAGATTCCGATTTCGTTTCCGATTTCCGTGCAAAAACAATACGACAGTTTTACGTCAATTTTATGACTTGAATTATAAGAAGTTGTTTTTCAGTTTTATAACTAATTCTTGTTTTTGGTTTAAACTGATTCCGTTTAAGATTACGATCAAGAGTTTTAAGCAAAGAAATGCAATTAAAGGAACGATAAAAAGCGGAAATTTTAATGTAATTGCACTCTGAAGAAATGGACTTGCAATCATCAAAATAGAAAGAATAAGACTCAAAACAATTTGAACACTTACGATTTGTTTTCCTAATTCTTTGTTTATTGAATCTTTGGTTTTATAAGTTAGAATTAAAGGAAAAATGATGCTTCCAAACGGAATGATCAATCCTGACAAAACAGAAAGATTAATGATTTTAGCCCTTTCGATTTCGATATTTTCCTTTTTGATAATCAGATTTTCGGAATCAGTTTCTAGAGCTTCGGCAATCGTTTTTAAAGTAAAACCTTTAAGAATATTTCCAGCCTCAATTCTTTGAATCGTTCGTAGCGAAAGACCAGATTTTTCGGCAAGTTCATTTTGAGTTAGGTTTTTTTCTTCTCTCAAAAATTTAACATTATTCTTCATTGCTTTTGGTTAGTGTACAAAGACGAAATTATGAAAAAACTTTTGATGAAATTACCCCAATAAAAGAGGTGTAATTAAACGCAAATTTTAAGTTTTAATAAAAATTAAGTTTTTTTCTTTAACAAAATTCACTAACTTGTTGTGTAATAAAAGATTCCTAAATGTTGTAGTCACAAAATTTCCAGTTATGCGAGTATCCGTTGTTCGAAAAAATATAAAACTTTTACCAGATTCAAGAAGAGTTGTTGCCCGATATTTTATGAATGGGCAAGAAAGAACCCAGCAAATGGTACTTCGTATAATGTTGTTGGACGAAAAGCAAGTCTTGCAAACTTTAGAGCAGACACTTCGTGAATTTGCTCGAAGACACCGTAATATTTCGACAGTTTTCTTTAGACACTGCGAAAGAATAAGGCCTATAATTGAAGAAATGAAAATCAATTATGAAACGTTGTCGCTCGACCGCAAAATGCTGATTGGGTCTTATTGTACAATGGAATATGCGATTGAATCTGCGGCGATTTTTAATCCTTCAATAGTAGAAGATTTTGATCAGACGGGACTCGAAGCGGGAGAAAAACGTGTTATTATTTCTTTTCGTGCCACGGGTGAAGGTCATATTTCGTCAATTGTTTTTAGAAGAGCAATTTTAGACCGTGAAAATAATCTGCATATAATGAAGATTGGAAATCATATCGATAAAGCAGAAATTGAACATAAAACCTTATTTAATAAAGAACGATTTTTAACGAAATTGTACGAGATGCATACGGCGGATAAATATATTGTCCAGATTATGCAGGATCTACCTGAAGAGTTTGAATTTGCTATTCTAAAAAACATGCTGGTTGAGGCTTTAAGCGATCCTTTAATTCGAGAAGAAAGAAAGGTAGCGCTGGAAGAGATTTTATGGCTTGCGAATTCTTTTTACGATCTACAATTTAAACATGATTCAGATATAACAGAACGTGTCATATTCCCGATTTCTGATTCTGAAAGCCGTGGAATAGAAGATGCTCGTTTTGTACGTTTTACAGATGATAACGGTTCGAGTCGTGTTATGGCAACTTATACGGCTTATAACGGACATACAATTTTGCCTAAATTAATCTCAACCGAAGATTTTTATAGTTTTAGAGTAATGCCGCTTCATGGCGAAGGTGCACAGAATAAAAATCTGGCATTATTTCCTAGGAAAGTAAAAGGAAAATATGCCATGCTTGCGCGAATTGATGGCGTTAATAATTATATTATGTACTCAGATCGAGTGACGCAATGGAACACGCCTATTTTGTTGCAAGAACCAAAATTTACTTGGGAATTAACCCAAATAGGAAATTGTGGTTCTCCACTTTGGACCGAAGAAGGATGGCTTGTAATTACACATGGAGTAGGAACAATGAGACGTTATTGTATTGGTGCGTCATTGTTTGATCTTGATGATCCGTCAAAAGAAATAGGAAGACTTACAGAGCCATTGCTTTCGCCAATGGAAGATGAGCGCGAAGGTTATGTGCCAAATGTGGTGTATTCTTGCGGAGCAATTATTCATAACAATAGTTTGATTCTTCCTTATGCCGTATCCGATTATTGCTCAACTTACGCAGTGATTGATATGATTGAATTGCTCGATGCGCTTAAGAAAAGCAAATAATAATGATCTGAATGAAATTAGTTTTGTCTGATTTTACTTATTGAATGAATTAAAGTCTAATTTTTGCATTAAAAATTTAACGAAACCTTAATGTGAAAACAGGTATAAATACGGGGGTGTAAATTGTTGGATATTTATACATTCGCCGAAGAAGGAAAAAAACGAATCAATCCCCTTAAGATTAGTTTTTTGACTTTATAGTGTTAGCAAATATTAAGAACAAACGGCTAAAACGATGAAATTTGTAAAAGGACAAGATGTATCCTACACTGCATTGAGTGGGAGATCTTATGAAGCGACCGTTATCGAAAGAAAAATGGATTTTAAAAAGGGGCTGATCATAAAATCTACTTCAAAAGAAAGAGATTTTCATTATCTGATTGAAATTCAAAAAAATGGCACAACTGAGAAAATTCTATGTGCCGAAAATCATCTTAGATTATTGGAAAAGAAAAAACGATTAGCAAAGAAAATGGCTTAATTACAACAGGTAATAAACGCTGCAGTCTTTTCTATTATAGTTTCTGGCATTTCTTTGTGAGGAGTATGCCCAACATTTGGTACAATATATTTTTCTCATTTTTTGAATGTTAGTAAAGGTCAGAGTTCTTTTGTGATGAGTTATATTAAACAATTCACTAAACTTATAAATAAATATACGCAAAGCTTTATTATTTCGCTTTGCGTATTTTTTTTGAATTCAATTTATATAAGAATCAAAAGTCATCTTTTAATCCGATTCTTTTTAAGCTGTTTATGATTCTAAAAACAATTTCTTCAGAAAACATGAAACTAGATAGTATTTCTTTTATTTCGGTTGCAATTAAAGGCTGTAGTTCTATAAGGTTGTTTAAATGTACTTTCGCAGCAGTTTCTTCACTCAGCAGAGACAGAGAAACGGCTTTGAGCAAAGGATCCCAAATGGTCTCGTTAAAATCCATTTTTTCTGCCCAGTATAAAGACTTTTGATACTCTTTTTTATGAATATAATAGTAGCAATATCCAACGCTAATCCACCATGGATGTGCAGGATTCATATGGGTGGCATTTTCTAATAAATTAAAACCTTTTTCAAAATAACCTGCAAAAATTAGTATACAGCCTATTCCTGAAGCAATACCAGAAGAGTTAGAATTCATTTTTATGCATTGTTCTGCGGCATAAAGACAGTTGTCTTGATCTTTTCTAAAACAGTGCAAGAGAGCTTGTGCATACCAAGCTTGCTGGCAATTAGGATCAATATTTAAGGCTTTTGTGATACAATGACTGCTTTTCTCGATTGTTTTTTTGCAATTGTCTAATCCTAGCGCAATAGAAGCTAAATGCATTTCGCCCAGCATTGCCCAAGCAATTGAATGGTTTGGGTCTAATTCTACGGCTTCAGTTAAATTAGAAAGAGCAGTAGCATAATTTTCTATAGAATAGGAACATTGGTATTCATGATAGCTGCATATTGCTTTTAAAATGCTAGAGTTGTTTGATATTTTAGATGGCGAAGTTTTTACCATTTCTTTAAAAATAGTGCCATAGTAACCGCCCATGGTAGAAACAATGTCCTTTACAATTTCATTTTGAATTCTAATCCCATCATCAATAGTAGTGGGAGTAAATACTTTTGTCGAAATGAATTTTCCTGAAGATGAGCTTATCAGGCTGATCCTTATATGCAGTTTGTTATCGACAATTTGAATGTGTCCTGTAATAATAAAATCTGCTCCAATGAGATTGGCTGCTTCTAAAATGTTTTCATTAATTTTTGAAATAGCACCAGAAGAAAAATGTCCAATAACAGATATATCTTGAAAACGGGAAAGTTCTGCACTGATTTCTTCGGAAAGAATCTGCGAAAAGGCTTCTAAATCTGGTCGGTGGGCCATTGTTTTAAAAGGAAAAACGGTAATTAAAGGATTGGTTTTACTAGTACTGACAGGGAGATCAGTATGTCTCATTTTATTATTATGAATAAATTCTGGAACGTAACCGCCTTTTGGGACATTAATGATAACCGAATTGTCTTTTCCGTCAGAAGAATAATATTCCGTAAGTAATTTTCTTAATCGTCCTGCATGAATGCGAACCATAGCGTCATCATGCGGATTAAAATGCGAAGGTCTGCTTAAAGCATTTACAGCTATAGAGTATTCTTTAATAAACTGCTGTCTTTCATCGATAGTTTCTGTGACAATATAGCGCAGAAAATTACTTAAAAGAGTTGAGTTCTTAAAAGAATAAAACTTTAGAACATTTTCCAGCTCATTATAAATTTTATCCGGGGGGATTTTTTTTATAGACTCCATAATAAATTATTAGAAAATTATTAATGTCAAAAAAAACTCACTGCGGCGTATAAAATGTTAAAGACCAAATGCTTATGACGTTATAAATTTATGAAAATTTTTAACATGTTAGTATTATTAATCTGATATTTTAACGGTTAAATGTAACGGTTATTAACTCTAATCGTCGGCAGGCATTGATTATATTTGTTTGATTATCAGTGAAAAGCGTTTATTTTTTTGTCTTTTTTGATGAAAAATGATTACCCAATGTGAAACCTGATGGAATTTTTTGTCTCTATACAAGAAATTTTCACAAAAATGAAGAAGACTTTTCGGCATTAAAAACCAATAATTGAGAATACAGATTTTTTAAAAATAAAGTGTCTTTTATTTTAAATCCATATTATAAAAAACGGAATGAATAGTAAACCCACAACAAACAAACTATAATCATTATGAAAAAAAAATTTTTATTAATGGTCAAGATCAGGTATCGTGCCATTATAATTTGTTTTCTTATAGCAAATCTTGTGCAAGCTCAAGATGATAGCGCTAAAAAAAGTATGGAAATCTATGGATTTATTATGACTGATATTGGTTATAATTTTAATCAAATTCAATCAGATTGGTATGATGTGGTAAGGCCAACTAAACTACCTTCTTTTGAAAATGAGTACGGACCAGATGGTAATTACTACGCTTCTGTACGTCAGACTAGATTAGGTTTTAAAAATTATTTTGATACAGGACTTGGAGAATTAAAAACACAATTCGAATTTGAGTTGTTCGGAACAGGAGTAGATGCTGGTCAGACTACTTTTCGTTTGCGTCATGCCTATGCTGAATTAGGAAAATTTGGGGCAGGACAAACTTGGAGCCCCTTTATGGATATTGGAGTATTTCCAAATTCATTAGAGTATTGGGGACCAACTGGAATGGTGTTTTTCCGTAATATTCAAATACGTTATATGCCTATCCAAGGAGATACCCGTTTAACAATTGCATTAGAAAGACCTGGAGCAAGTGCCGATCAAGGAGATTATGCAAATCGTGTGGAATTGCAAGGAGTAAAAGCAAGATTTCCGTTGCCAGACCTTTCAGCAGAATATCATCTAGGAACAAAGTGGGGTTATGTTGAGTTGGCTGGTATAGTAAGAAAAATTGAATGGAAAGATCAAAATGATGACCAATTTGATTTGTCTGGAGATGCAGTAGGATGGGGACTTAATTTAAGTACCAATATCAATTTTGGAAAAAGTGATGTTTTTAGAGGACAAGTTGTGTACGGCGAAGGAATACAAAACTACATGAATGATGCGCCAGTAGATGTCGCTATTGAAACCAATCCTAATAATCCTGTAACTCCCGTAAAAGGTGTTGCGCTTCCTTTAATTGGGGTCGTAGCCTTTTTAGATCACACTTGGAGTGATAAATTTAGTACTTCGCTAGGATATTCGATGATTGATATCGATAACACAGACGGACAAGAAGATGACGCTTTTAAAAAGGGACAATATGCTCTGGTAAATCTTTTATATACTCCTGTGAAAAATTGTATGGTAGGAGTTGAATTTCAGTGGGGTGACCGCGAAAATTTCAACGACGGATGGAATACTTCCATTAGTAAACTACAGTTTTCTTTTAAATACAACTTCTCAGAGTCATTCTATAGAAAAAATCAATAAAGTAGTTTCTGCTTCTTAATCACAAAAAAAAAGAAAACATGTATAAAACTATACAATATCTAGTATTGTTCGGATTGTCTATAAGTGCTCTAAACGCTCAGACCCGAACTGAAAAAGATCTTTTAGGAGAAAAACAGATTCCAGCAAATGCATATTACGGAGTACAAACTGCCCGCGCATTAGAGAATTTTCAAATTAGCGGAATGACTACTCAATTCTATCCTGACTATGTAAGAGCTTTTGCAATGGTTAAATTGGCCGCAGCGCGTGCCAATGCAGATGTTGGCCGACTTAAAAAAGACAGACTTGCTGCTATAGAAAAAGCATGCCAAGCAGTAATTGACGGAAAATATCACGATCAGTTTCTGGTTGATTTGTATCAAGGAGGAGCTGGTACTTCTGCTAATATGAATGTCAATGAAGTGCTAGCGAATATCGCATTGGAACTTAGCGGACATAAAAAAGGAGAGTATCAATACATTGAACCTCATGATGATTTAAATATGGGACAATCTACAAATGATGTGTACCCAACAGCTATAAAAGTGGCATTATTGCTTCATAATGATAAATTGGTCAAAGAAGCTGATCTTCTTGCGAAAGCATTCCACAAAAAAGGAGATGAATTTAAAGACATCGTAAAAATGGGAAGAACCGAAGGGCAGGATGCTGTTCCAATGACGGTTGGACAAGAGTTTCATGCCTTTGGCAATCAGCTTGATGCTGAGATTGCTGCTTTGAAAAAATCGGAAGTTTTTTTATGCGAACAAAATATGGGAGCGACAGCCATTGGAACGGGAATTACTGCCTCTCCAGGATATGCTGAAAAAGTAGCGACACATCTTGCAAAAATTACTGGAAAACCAATTGTGATGAGTAAAGATCTTATTGCGGCAACTACAAGTCAGCAAGGATTTGTTATGTATTCATCTACGCTTAAAAGTATGGCAGTTGCATTATCAAAAATAAGCAGCGATTTGATAATCTTAGCTTCAGGTCCTCGTACTGGCCTTTTCGAAATTAATCTCCCTGCACTTCAGCCAGGATCTTCTATTATGCCAGGGAAAGTAAATCCAGTAATGCCAGAGCTTATGAATCAGCTGTGTTTTAAAGTAATGGGTAACGATCTTACGGTAACTCTTGCGGCACATTCTGGTTTATTGCAATTAAATGCTTTTGAGCCTGTTGAAGCTATTGCCATGATGGAATCTCAAGGATTGTTTTTTAAAGCGATGCCATTGTTTAGAAAAAATTGTATTGATGGTATCACGGTTAATAAAGACATTTTAGCGCATTACATGGACAGAAGTGTTGGTATTGTAACGGCTCTTAATCCTGTTCTGGGTTATGAAAAAACTACAGAATTAGCTAAAGAAGCACTTTCAACCAATAAAGGAATTCTGGAGCTTATTCGCGAAAAGAAACTGTTGACAGAAGATCAGATTAAAAAACTTCTTGATCCAGTAAGCTTAACAGGGCAAAAATAATCATCAATTTAAAACAAAATCATTATGAAATTAAACATAAATTTTTGCAGCAAAATATTTTTAATAATGATGCTTTCATTAAGCATCGGCATGTTTGGACAGGCAAAACCTAAAGTTCTTATTTTGGCAACTGGAGGAACTATTGCTGGATCAGCAAAAACTGGTGTTCAATCTGGATATACTTCTGGACAAGTAACTATCGATGCAATGGTAAATGCAGTTCCAGATGCTATGAAACTTGCAGACATTAAAGGAGAACAAATTTCGAATGTAGGTTCTCAGGATATGTCATTTGAAATCATGCTTAAAGTTGCAAATAGAATTAACGAATTAGCTTCTAGCAAAGATGTAGATGGTTTCGTAATCACACACGGAACGGATACAATGGAAGAAACCGCTTATTTTTTAAATCTTGTTGCAAAAACAGACAAGCCAGTTGTTTTGGTTGGTTCTATGCGCCCTTCAACGGCTATTAGTGCAGACGGACCTTTAAATCTTTACAATGCAATTGCAGTTGCTGCAGATCCTAAAGCAAAAGGACACGGAGTGCTTTTGGTGATGAATGACTGGATTCATTCGGCACAATCTTTAACAAAAGTAAGTACAACAGCTGTACAGACTTTTATGTCTCCAATTCGTGGACTTATCGGAACTACTTCTTACGGAGTAAATGATTTCTTCCATTATCCTGATCAAAAATTTGGAAAAACCTCAGAATTTGATGTTAAAGGCGTAAGCTCTTTTCCTCGTGTAGATATCATTTATGCTGACGCAGACATGAAACCGGATTTAATCGATGCTTCTATAGAACGTGGAGCAAAAGGAATCGTAATTGCTGGAGTTGGAAACGGAAACATGAACAAAGCTTCTCTTGACGCTTGTGCGAAAGCCAGTAAAAAAGGAATTATCGTAGTAAGAAGTACACGTGTTGCTACAGGAATTGTAGGGCGTAATGTAGAATGTAATGATGATGAACTTGGACTTATTGCTTCATACGGACTAAATCCGCAGAAATCTAGAATTCTATTGTCTGTTGCATTACTTAAACAGAGAAGTCTAGCTGAACTTCAAAAAATATTTGAAGAATACTAAATATTTTAAAATCTATTTCCGATTAAGTTATTCTCAATTTAAAGTAAACCATAAACCAATTTAAACAAGGCAAAATGAAAACAAATCTTAGATTTATAATTCTGATAATATTGATGCTGGTTAATCCATTGTTTAAAGCAATTGCTCAAAAAGAATTGTCTTATCAAGCTGCGATCGATCATGCATACGACAAATATAAAAATCTGCAAGAAGGTAAAAATGCAGATTACATAAAGGAATTAGCCAATGTTGATCCGAATATTTTTGGAATTGCAATTGTAACTACCGATGGTAAAGTGTATAGCAAAGGAGATTTAGGCCAGCGTGTATCTATCCAGTCTATATCGAAAGTTTTTACATTGGCACGACTTATTGAAGAACAAGGTCCAAGAGCTGTAGCAGAAAAAATTGGAGTTGATGCAACGGGTCTTCGTTTCAATTCTATCGTGGCAGTTGAACTCCAAAAAGGAAAAGAAATCAATCCTTTGGTAAATCCAGGAGCAATTGCCGCAGTGAGTTTGGTAAAAGGAAATGATTCTGTTGCCAAATGGAAAAATATTCTAGATACTCATAATGCTTTTGCTGGAACTAAACTACTATTAAATAAGCCAGTTTACATTAGCGAAGCTGGAGATAATTTGCGAAATCAGGCAATTGCGCATTTACTGTTAGCATACGGGCGTATGTATTTTGATCCCGTTCAATCTACAGATATTTATACAAAACAATGTGCTATAAATGTTAATGCAAAAGAGCTTGCAGTTATGGCATCAACTCTCGCAAACGGAGGTGTAAATCCAGTTACAAAAGAAAAAGTGGTTTCGCCAGAAACTTGTGCTTTTACTATGGGAATTATGTCTACAGCAGGACTTTATGACGATTCTGGCCAATGGCTATATGCAGTTGGTTTGCCAGCAAAAAGTGGTGTAGGAGGAGGTCTTATTGCGGTTTGTCCTGGAAAATTCGGAATTGCGGTTATTTCGCCTCCGCTTAATGCGGCAGGAAATAGCGTAAAAGCCCAAAAAGCCATTTTTGATATTGCAAAAGAGCTTGGTGTAAACCCTTTTATTGTTACGCCTAAAAAATAAACTTTTTAAGATTTTAAAATTGATGAATTAAGTTGAATCTAAGCTCTAGAAAGTATGCAAAAAAAAATAAAACTGAATTCGATACTGTTTCTTTTATGCATACAGTCTGTTGTTTTATTCGGACAAAAAAAAGCACAAAAAGAGGAGTATTTATTTAATGACAGCCATTTTCATCTAACCAATTACATTCAAGAAGGAATATCTGTTGATAGGTTCTTAGAAATAATGGGAAATAAAGCTGGACGGTCTACTTTATTTGGAATTCCGTTACAGCAGCAATGGTCGTATCAAAATTCGGGTAATTACAGTCCGACATATTATTTACAGACAGATGCTCCTTTGTATTACTATTCTTTTACCGATGCCTTTATTGCCATGCAGTATAAATCGCTTAGTAAAGAAAAGCAGGCAAGATTAGATCCTATGATTACAGGATTTAATCCGTCAGATATGTATGCTTACAAACATATTGAGCGCGTACTGCGAACCTTTCCCGGGGTTTTTACAGGAATTGGAGAATTTTCGATACACAAAGAATTTGTGTCTGCAAAAGTAGCTGGAGAAGTAGCCAGTTTAACCAATCCGGCTTTAGACAGTATTTTGGATTTTGCAGGAAAAGTGGGTTTAGTGGTTATTCTTCATAATGATATGGATATGCCAATGGCAAAGCAAAAAACAGAACCCGTTTATCTGAATGATATGCGGGATCTGCTCAAACGTCATTCAAAAACAACTATAATCTGGGCGCATATCGGACTTGGAAGAATTGTGTATCCTGCAGGTTACGGAAACGATTCTACAACAGACAGACCGCCAAATCATACAGATATTGTAGAAAATATACTGAATGATCCTGCTTACTCGAACGTCTATTTTGATATTTCGTGGGATGAGGTTGCGAAATACATCGTTTCATCGCCAGAAATTATTAAGAAATGTGCGGAATTAATGGATAAATATCCCGACAGATTTTTATTCGGGACAGATGTAGTTGCGCCACCAGATCAAAAATTTTATATGGCTGTTTACGAAAAATATCAGTCGCTTTGGAAAGCTCTTAAACCTGAAACAAGTGAAAAAATAAGAAAGCAGAATTACATCAAGCTTTTTGATAATGCACGCCAAAAAGTACGTGCCTGGGAGACAGCCAATGTTAAACAGTAATTTTTATTTGTTAAGGCAGTATTTAAATTAATAAAAAGCCATTTTATGAAATTAAGATATCTCCTTTTACTACTAATAAGCCAATTTTCATGGAGTCAAATTATGAATACTACAATGCCCGACAGTATCACTGTTAAAGAATCTGACGAAGGACATCGCGGAGGAAGTGGCTTTAAGCTGGCAGATGGTAAATATGGTTCAATGACTCTTTCTTTTTATGTTTTAGTTCGATATTTAAATCAAATGGGTATAGATGACAGCTATACCAATCATAACGGAGATGTTATTTCTATTGATAGAAGGCAAGATCTTCAGTTTCAAAAATCGAACCTTTATTTTAGAGGCTGGGTTGCCGACCCAAAAATAAGATATACTGTTTTCGTCTGGACTTCAAATGCCACTTTAGGACAAGGTGCGCAAATTGTAGTAGCAGGAAATTTACAATATAAGTTTAATAAATATTTTGAGTTAGGAATTGGTATAAATGGTTTGCCATCTGTTCGTTCTATTTTGGGTCAATGGCCCGAGTGGCTCAGATCAGATGCCAGACCAATTGCCGACGAATACTTCAGAGGTTCTTTCACAACAGGTATTTATGCACAAGGACAAATTACAGATAATGTCTTTTACAAAGCTATGCTAGGTAACAACCTTAGCCAGTTAGGTGTAGATGCTGGACAGCTAGACAATAAAATGGATACTTGGAGTGGTGCAGTTTGGTGGACAACCAATAATTTTGGAAGAATACCAACTTATGGCGATTACGAAAAACATGCTAAACCAGCTACAATTTTAGGAGGAGCTTACACACGAAGCACTGAGAACCGTCAGTCTCAACCTGACACAGATGCACCAGAAAACTCTCAAATTAGATTATCTGATGGTACTGGTATTTTTTCTTTAAATGCTTTTGCGCCAAATACTCAGGTAATCAATGCCAAATATCAAATGACAGCGATAAATACTGGTGTAAAATATAATGGTTATTCTTTCGATGCAGAAGTTTTTATGCGCTGGCTGTCAGATTTTGAAACAACAGGTCCAATTCCAGTAACCAAACTTTTTGATTCAGGTTTTACGCTTCAAGGTTCTGCAATGGTTATTGATAAAAAACTGCAGGCATACGGTACTTATTCTTATATAAACGGAGATTACGGAAAACCGTGGGAGGTAACGATGGGAGTAAACTGGTTTCCGTTTAAAACCAAATTTTTCCGCATAAACCCAGAAGTAATGTACGAAAGCCATGCACCAGTTGGATATTTAAGTTATCCGACACAAGTGGGATCAAAAGGAGTAATTGGCATGCTCAACGTTGAATTGAATTATTAGTAATAACTAAAATATACCTGTATTTGCAAACCTATTTTTGGACCCGTTTGTAAAATGAAATAATCTTATATCAACTTGAAAATTAAATATATATGAAAAATAAAATAGTTACAAGAGTGATTCTCGCGGGATTCTGTGTTTTAATGGTTTCCTGCAATACAAAAAAGGATGAAAATGTTGTGATTGACTTGAAACAGGTCAAGAAAGAAATTCAGGAAAAAGAAAACGAATATGCCGCAACATACAACGCAGGTCAGTTAAAAGAGATAGGGTATTACGCAGAAGATGCTATAACTTTTTATCAAAACAGACCGCCAATTATTGGTAAAGAAGCCAGAACTGAGTTTTTAAAATCAGATTTAGCTAATAATACGAATGTGATTTCATTTGAAACCAAAGAAGTTTTTGTCTCTAATGACGGAAAAATGGTTGTAGAAGTTGGTTATTACAAAGTAACTGATTCTACAAATACTCCAATCAATACAGGAAATTATATGAGTCTTTTTGAAAAAAGAGATGGCAAATATGTGTGCTTGAGAGATATGAGCGCTTCTGATGGATTGACAGAATAAAACAACATCCAATACTTTTTAGCTATGACTTTAGCAAATAATTAAAACGAATAAATTAAAAATTATGAAAAATATACTATTTATACTTATGATGGTTTTGGGGTTGAATGCTTCAGCACAGGGTTCTACAGATGAAATCAAATTGATCCAAGATCTTTATGGAAAATCTAAATCAGATGTTGTTAAAGAATATTTGGGTTTATCTGAGACACAATATGCAGCATTTCAGCCAATTTATGATAGTTACGAATCACAACGCAAATCGTTGAGTCAGCAGAAGATTAAGATTTTAGAAGATTATGCTCAGAATTATTCGACTCTTAGCGATGCTAAGGCTACAGAATTGACAAACGCAAATTTGAAATACAATCAGGATTCAGAAAAATTACTTGCCAAAACACATTCTAAATTGGCTAAAGCAATTGGCGGAATCAACGCTGCCAAATTTGTGCAGTTAGAATTGTACTTGCAAGTAACTATTCGATCTGAAATTCAGAACGCTATTCCTTTTATTGGTGAATTGGATCAAGCCAAAAAACATTAGACAATTTCTGGGTAAAGAGTAGAAAGTATAGAAAGAAGCTTTTCTACTCATCTAATTAATATTTTATACTCTTACTATGATAAAGAAATTCACAAAATATTTGACCATAACAATGCTCTTGTTTACCCAGCTGATTTTTTGCCAGTCTGAAAATGATGTTAAAGAACTTGGACTTCCTGGAGATAATCTGGATTTGTATGCGGTAATGACGCTGTTTCAGAAATCAAAAACCATTGAGGAATTTGAGAAAAACCTGAATCTGGAGAAAACAGGAATCAATAATCTGGATTTGAATCTGGACAAAAAAGTAGACTTCATAAAAGTAAATACCAAGAAAAATGGCAACTCGTTTACTTTTGTTCTTCAAGTTGCAGTAAGCAAATCAGAGAATCAGGACGTTGCCGTTATTTTGGTCGATAAAGACAAAAACGGAAAAGTAAAAATGCAGATTGTGGGTGATGAACTCTTATACGGTAAAGATTATGTTATTGAACCTGTATCAAAATCAGAACCTGCAAAAACAGCAAATCCTGCCTATACAGGAAACGATCCTGTTACCACCACACCAGCCGTAACAGCAGTTGTGGTAGAAACTGTACCAATCGTACAGTATGTATATTCACCAGCTTATGTGCCATATTATCCACCTTACTATTACGGATTTTACCCTCCGTACTTTGCCGCTTTTACAGTAATGGCAGTAGGTATTTATCGTCATAACCATTATTACCATCATCATGGTTATCACGGGGGACATTACCACGGCGGAAACAATGTATATATTAATAACAGAAACAATTTTAATAATTACAACAATAACAAAATGAGATCTAATACCGTACGAAATAATACGGCCAATAATAGATACAACAATAATCGAGGAGGAGCATCTGCAAGTACGCGTCCTTCAGCAGGAACATCCGATCGTGCGAGAAATACCAATGCGTCAGGAAGAACGCGCCAGAGCTCGTCACCAAGTGCAGGCACTTCAAATCTTAATAGGGGAAGTTCTTCAAATTCCAATTTTAATCGAGGCGGTTCTTCGTCACGACCAAGCGCTGGACAAATGGGAGGCGGTTCTCGCAGTATGGGCGGTGGTGGCTTCGGTGGCGGCGGTGGCGGAAGAAGAAGATAAAATAGCTTTTAAAACAGTCTTAATTGTGAGAGGTAAATATTATCCAACATCCTAATTTTGCACTCAATTTTCGAGTTTCATTTTTAGGTTGATATCGACGTTTTTTATAATGCTTCATCAGAAAAAATGCGTAAGAGCTCCAGTCTTACGCATTTTTTTGTTTTTAGTATCAGATGAGATTGTGTTTAAAAATATAAACAAGATTTTTTAGCTATTCATTCCGTAGGAATGTTTGATTAATTGAGCGTGTTTTTTATTTTCCTAAAATCAGATGTCCCTACAGGACATAACGCGAAATAATCATTTTTTTTCTACCGACGAGATATTCCTAACGGAATATTAAGCATTGTTATCATACAAGATAACCTATTTTTAAGAGTATATTCTGATATTTGAATTGTTGAAAATGATATAAAATTGAAAAAATGGAAACGGCAGAAATAGAGAAAATAAAATATCTAAAAAAACTATCAGCTCAATATTTAAATATTCTAAAACCAGCAGATAAAAATTACAATGCCGAAATCAAAGTTTTAAATTATTCAGAATTGGGTTGTGTCATTACCAGTATGCTAAAACTGTGTATTATGGCATTAGAAAACGATACAAATAATAAATCTTCAATAGATGTTGGGTTGGTTTTAGAACAAGCACTTCATTTATTTCCTATTGATGAAATGGAACTTTTGGATGTTATTAATGAAGTGCTGGTTAAAGAATGAGACAGAATGAAAAAAGCTCCAGAGAAATCTAAAGCTTTTCTTATTATGCTTAAAATGATGTATTTTTCATTTTCAAAGTATTCTCGCCAATATTAAATGCATATAAAGCTGATGGCACAAAAGTAAAGCGCAAATCACTAATTTCTTTTATCCCATCTTTATCAAGAGAGGTAATTAATGCGCTTTTGAAATCATTAGCCTTACAAAATTGTATAAGACTATTTAATTCTTGTGGTTTATCAAAATAACGATTACTCCATTTGATCTCAAGTGCCCAAAGCGGTTTAAATTTTCGATCATCTAAAAGTACTAAATCTACTTCTCCTTCTTTTTTATCTTTCCATCTGGCATAAGTTAGGTCTAAATTTTCTCTGTGCATCCATTGAGACAAAATAGCTGTTTCAACCATATTTCCCATTTCACTATCCGTTTCAGATATAGGAGAAAATAATGCCGTTCTTAAAGATGGATTAGTTAGATAAACTTTAAAACTAGTTATCCTTTTCAATCGTTTAGCATTAATATCAACTTTGTTTAATACTTTGATTAAAAATGCAGATTCTAAATATTTTAAATAATTCTTTAAGGTTTCTTTATTTATACCGCTTTCCTTAGACATTGTTTCAAATGAAAATTCATTACCTGTATTATATGCGATGTAAGTAAAAAAACGATTTAATTCCTGTACATCTTTAATTCCATAGAGACTTGGTAAATCTCGCAAAAGAACTTTGTCTACAATATCATTTTTTACGTATCTTCCCATATCACTTTGTATTTTTTCGGACAAAACAACTTCAGGGTAACCGCCAAAATTTAAATAATTAATAAATTCTTTATTTAGAGCTTTAATGTCATGTGTCAAAGTATAAGAAATTTTGCGATTGCCATAATCAATTTCACCATCTTTTGTCAAATGGTTCATGTTTTTCAAGTGAATATACTCCTGAAAGGTTAATGGAGGAAGCATAAAATCAGTAAATCTTCCTGCTCCACTTTCAGTGCTATGCCATCTTAAAGCTGCTGCTGCCGAACCTGAAACAATAAATTTGGTATCAGGATATGAATCAACAAGAACCTTTAAGTGTCTTTCCCAGTCTTTTAAGTATTGTACTTCGTCGAAAAAAACATAACAGCCATCTAAACTTTCTAATTTTACGGCATTTTTACAGAGAAGTAATATGTCTTCTAAGCTAAGATTCAAATATAGAGGATTGTCGATACCTACAAAAAAGATTTTTTGCGGATTAATTTTTTCTTGAATCAATTGGTCTATAGAATGAAACATCATTACAGTTTTTCCAACACGACGTGGTCCCATCAGCACTACTGCTCGTCGAATTTCCTTCTCTTTAACGTATGGAAAAAATAAATCAAAATAAAGTCGTTTTTGCATCTTTTGATAGGCTGAATGTACAGCCTTCGAAACCCACCATGGATTTTCATAATGCAAACGTTCAATAATTTTTTCTGTTGGAATAATACTTGAAATCTTCATAATAAAACTTATTTAGTCAAAAATAGTAAAAATAAGCATGTTGTATTATGTTTATTTTGTATTTTTTATACATAATAAGAGTTTAAAGTCTTTTTTTGTTCTTATTCTCTCTCTTTTAAAATAACAAAAAAGCTCCAGATTTCTCTGAAGCTTTTTGTTACGCAAAATTTTCAACGACAAAGTTTTCGCAATAATCCTTTATCATTTGGCGCACAGTTCTAAACTCGTTTGCAATTTCAGAATCAGTTCCCGTTGCTTTTGCTGGATCGGGAAAGTTATAATGAAATTTAATTGCCTTTGTTGGAAAAAATGGACATCGCTCTTTAGCATTATCGCAAACTGTAATGACGTAGTCAAAATCAATATTTCGATATTCATCAATATTATTTGATGTGTGATTTGAAATATCGATGCCATCTTCTAGCATTGTTGCAATAGCTTTTGGATTAACGCCATGAGTTTCGACTCCCGCACTATAAACCTCAGCTTTATTGCCTGCAAAATGTTTCATATAGCCTTCTGCAATTTGGCTTCTGCAACTATTTCCCGTGCAAAGGATTAATATTTTCTTTTCCATAATTTAAACGAATAACCAAATGATATTTATAATGCAGAACTTTGGCTCAAAGCCAAAAATTAACTGTAGCACAATAACTGAGGCAGTTATGATAATAGGTTTTTTATATTTAATAATTTTTGCTTTCATTTTAGCAGCATCCAGAGTTTGGCGTACAGCAAGAGGCGCTATCATTCAATTGAATTAAATTTATCTTTTGCTTTTCAGTAGGAACTCCGCAAGAATCTTGAGCCAAGCAGGCAGTTGTTTTATTTTTCAGAATAAATGTTTTTCCATTAAATCCTAAATCATATTTTCCGATCGTTTCGTTTTGATATTCTACTTCAATTTCTAAGTCTTCAATGCTTAATTTATCTTCAGATAATTGAATGATATGTAATAGTTTAGAAGGTTTTAACCGATGTTCAAAATCGTTTGCATTCCAAAGCTGAAAGTTTACAACTTTCTCATCTCTAATTACTCCACCACAATCGATAAAATGTTTGGTGATTATTCCAACTTCTGTAACATGAAAATGTTCTGGTACAAAAGTCCCATTTTCCAATTGAAACTCAACATTATCTAATGTTGGTAAAATTTGTTTTACTTCTGATAATTTCATGATCTTTTGTTTATTGTTTAAATGCAATATTGCGATAAACTTTATCAAAAAAAATGTCTTAACAACATTTTGATTTTGAAATAGTTTGTGTGATTTTTAAAAAATAAGAGTTTAAAATTTCGATTGTTTTTTCGTCAATGCAATAACAAATCGCATTTCCAGAAATATTTCCTTTAATGATGCCTGCATTTTTAAGTTCTTTTAAATGTTGCGAAACTGTGGGCTGGGCAAGAGGAAGTTCATTGACAATATCTCCGCAAATACATTCGTTAACTTTTAATAAATATTCGATTATAGCAATTCTTGCGGGATGCCCTAAAGCTTTAGCAATAATCGCTATCTGATTTTGCGCGTCTGTAAAATGTTCTGTTTTAGTTGCTCCCATATTTATTTTAATATAATATTGCAATATTACGATATAGTTTTTAGATGATGAAACTTTTCATAGATTAATTTAAAATAAAAAGCTCCAGATTTCTCTGAAGCCTTAATTTTACTGATACTAGATATTTATTTAACTTCAACTGCTTCAGGAAATTTCCATGAACCATTAAGTATTTCTTTATGCGGACGATAAAGGCGAACCCAATAATTCCATCCAGCAGCAACTGGAATACAGTTTGGAGTTTTTCCGTCACATCCGCCAAATTGTATTGTGATCGATCCATCGGCATCTTTTTTTGCCGTGATGTTGTTTAATGTGTACATATTTAGATCATTTTTTTCAAAATAACCTTCTTTATTATATACGCTTACAGACCAAAATCCATCAACAGGAACATTTTTAACTTTAAGTTTATAGACCGTTTTTCCGTCATTTTTTTTAGGATAAACAGAAAGATAAAGTGCATCTTTTTCTGGATTTCCGCCCCATCCTGTTGCGCTTCCTAATAAATGGCGTGTTTCATCAACTTTACCTTTTAAACCAAACATTCCTTTTGTGTCAGATAATTTTTTAGAAGCTTCAATTAAAGAATCTCTAACTTTCTTTTGACTCACTAGATCCCAATTTGGAACCGTAAAAGTTCCTTTGTCTTTTTGGCTAATCTTAATTGCGTCTTGCAATGCTGTAACTTTTGGCAAATCATTAGGATCGTTAGGATCAATAAAAGTTCTGATTGCTAACATAAGATATCGCGTTCCGATTTTTTCTTTGCTAAAAGTAAAGGTTCCGGGTGCATAATAGGTTTCAGCATAGTGATCCTCATCAATAATTTGCATAGACATAAAACGTTTGCCAGAATTTGGTAACGTTACAGTCACTGGTCCAGCATCGAGATCATAAACTCCTGAAGAATACAATACATCGCGGTTAGCGCGAATTACAGTTTGTTTGTCAATTGGCATTAAAGTTTTAT